>JAEEGK010009955.1_pt1 | contig 22016 bp, 18 predicted proteins | sample 8958771 | NCBI WGS metagenome assembly JAEEGK01 (sample SAMN16246547, study PRJNA631951) | gut metagenome | biome: gut microbiome; feature: rumen; material: SC-attached | host: Bos | place: Iran: Karaj | collected 2018-10 | reverse complement strand
TGTACGCCCGAGCGGCAGAAGGAGACGGCGGGAGAGAAAGCCCGTTTGGGCATTATCGGCACCGGATCCCGGGGCCAGTTCCATTTGGTGAACCTGCTGCAGGATGCGTCGGCACAGATTGTCGCTTTATGCGATGACTATCCGCCGCATCTGGAAACCGCCGCAGCCCTGTGTCCGTCGGCCAAGCGTTATACGGACTACCATGCGTTGCTGGAAGACAAGGACGTGGACGGCGTCATCATCTGCACGCCGCTGTCGATGCATGCGCAGATGACCATCGATGCCCTGGCTGCCGGGAAGCACACCTTCTGCGAGAAAGCCATGGCCCATACGCCCGAGCAGTTGAGGGCCATGTATCGGGCCTGGAAGCAAGGGAATAGCGTCCTCATGGTCGGCCAGCAGCGGTTGTACGATCCCAAGTACGTACAGGCGATGGAGCTGGTGCACAACGGCGCCATCGGCCAGGTCGTGGGCATACGCAACTATTGGTACCGCAACAACGACTGGCGGCGGGACGTGCCCTCGCCAGAGTTCGAACGCCGCATCAACTGGCGCCTTTACGATGAATACTCCCGCGGATTGATGACCGAACTGGCCTGTCACCAGCTGCAGAACGGATCCTGGGCGATGGGCGGTCTCCAGCCTTCGTTCGTGACGGGAACCGGCAGCATCCAGTTCTGGAAGGACGGTCGTGAAGTCTTCGACAACGTAGCGGCCATCTATCAGTATCCGAACGGCGTGCACATGACCTTCGAGTCCATTATCTCCAACAAGCATTTCGGGATGGGCGAACAGATTCTCGGCAGTGAGGGAACCATCGACCTGGTCCGCGGCGTCATGTACAGCGAAACACCCCGCCCGCGCTCCGGTATCCGCCAATTGCTGGACCAGATCGAGCAGGGCATCCTCTCCAACGCCGCTTTCGCCGGCACCTCCTGGGCTACGGAAGAGGCCTCCAAGGACGCCGGCATCCGCTTTGCGGAAAATGTAACGGTCAACGACGGGGCCAGTTCCGTCGGTGCCTCCGGCGACGGCTCCGTGGAACTCATCCACGCCTTCTGCCTCGCCGTCATCACCGGCACCCAACCCGCCGGCATCGTGGAAGAAGCCTACTGGTCCACCCTCCTCGCCCTCCTCGGCGACCGCGCCACCCGCCTCGCCACCCGTGTGGACATCCCCGGCGAGATTGTGTGGTAGACAGGGTGCGGGTGTCCTGTCTTTTTGGCGCAGGTGTGGAAATAGTGGTATGACCTGCGCCACAAAAGTGCATATAACCCCGTTTTGTGGAGCAGGTGCCCAACGGAAAACCTTACCTGCGCCAGAAATTGCTTGGGTTTATCCATCGGTCTTGTCTGTGGCGGGACGAGTTTTGCCAACCATGCGAGAGACGGTATCAGGGTCGACACCGAAGCATCGGGCCAATTGTGCGATAGAAGTGCGGAAAGTGCGATAAACGTATGGGATGAGGCGTGCTTTCTTTTCTCTCGGAAGGTTCAAGATGCCGCACTTGAACCAGGCATTCGAAAGGCTGTCAATGGTTTTGAGCATTTCGGTGTCATTCTGCCGTTGTCTGGGGTTGTCGATCAGTTTCTGCTGCATCTCGGCCATGTTGACCGTGCCGATGGTTTTGAGGAAGAAGGCCTGATCGTTTCCGAAGGCCGATTCCAGGTATCCGTGGTCGCAGGCCGAAGCGGGTTCCAACTCTCCCGCGGAATTGACGAGCCAGGGAACGCCGTCCATGGAATCGTGGGTATGAAAGCAGGCTTCTTTTTCCCTTCTCGTCATGGTCCATGCTTTCCGAATGCCATTGGGCGCCTTCCCTTGACAGAACATGCCCCGGTAGCCAGACCATCGGTAGTCTTCCACTCTGGATAAGGCGTCCAGCGCATTCTTGGGAACATAAGCCAATGTATTCCTGAGATACCAGTCGGAATCCAGATAGAGAGCAGCGGCAGAAGTGTGTCGTAGGATCTTCCGTTGCCGATATTTACGGCTGAAGTATTGGGAATACATTCGGAGCCATTCTTCCTTGAAGGCGTCTGCGTCCGCTTGACTGGAGGCAAGGATGGTTGCATGGCCGTGGTTTGACATGGCGATGTATATGACCACGATGACGTTCTTTCTCCGGGCGCAGATAAAAATGTATTTGACCATCACGTCATAATCATCATCGTCCCGGCAGAGAACAAGTTGAGCCATGCCTTCTAAGCTGATGTGATAAGGGAATACTTTCCGGACGCTGCCGTCGGGCAGGGTCCGGAAACAGATTCTTTCGAAACCCATGGTCAATTGCTCATTTTTCCAAATGGCTGTCGGGTCGGGAAGGCCATCATGTCCGGGTCGCCTGCCCAGGCTCCGCCGACCAAAGGCCGGGTCACTTCCCGGTCGTCGAATCCATAGGCCTTCTTGATGTCTGCCGCAAACTTTTCAAGTTGCGGAATAGTGTGGAACATCATCAGGCTCCAGAACTCTTCTGCGCGCTCATAGGGTTGGGCGCACCCCAGAATTTCCGCCATGGCGACCAATCGAATCGCCTGGCTGACCCTTTGTTCCTTGTTCTGCCACATGAATTCAGTCAAGTCGTGCACCAGATTCATGAGCATCCGGTCACACTCCTTGATGTGGGCAGCCTGCATAAAGCGGTCCTCCGCGGTAAATACTTCCTCAGAAACAAACGCTTCTTCCGTGGAGAAATGGAACTTCCCATCCTCGTCCACCAGCACTTCCAAAAACTTTTTCATGACTTGTTTTGATTACAGGCTGCCTTCGTTGGCAGCCCGATTGCAAGGATAAGAAAAAGAATCACTTTGACCACTCTGGGAAGAAGGAGATAACCTTGCAGTGCAAATGCTTGATTACTACCAGCTTGCGAAAATCTTTTGAGCTGCTGTCCCTCTGAAATGCGGGTTTAATGAACAGCCTGTCAACCAATTACGGAAAGCGAAAACTGCAAAATCTGTGTCGACTGTTAAAGGCCTGCAGACTTCGGCAGTAACAAGAAACAGGGGCCGGTGGGGAAGATATAATTTGGCGCAGGTATAAGAGATTTTTTGGCGCAGGTGTGGAAATAGAGACAAGACCTGCGCCAAGAAAATGTATATAACCCTGTTTTGTGGCGCAGGTCCCCAACCAAAAACCTTACCTGCGCCAAGCACCGATACCACCTGCACCAAAAACAGGTTCTCCAGTACCCCCAAAAACAAGTTCTCCAGTACCCGGAGAATCTTTAGGGAAACTTACCCCAGGAAACCGACGAGGGATTCTTCGACGAAATCGCGGGAGGAGGGGAGGACGATGCGGATGTCGGCGTAGTACTTGCCGGTGACGCTGAGGGCGACGTGGCCGGCGAAGGGGCAGACGGTCCGGGAGGGATTGAAGGCGAGGAAGGCGGCCCGGTCTTTCATCGGGAGATAGCCAAGCAGGCGGTTGTCAGGACGGTGGACTTCCATGGCGCCGGTCACCGGGTCCATGAAAATGAAACCCACCAGGCCGCCCAGGTCCCGTTCCGTGCAGTTCTGCTGCAAGCCTGCGATGAAAGAGCTCATCGTCCGCTCCGGCAGGGTCGGGTCATAGTCGATCCGGTCCAGGAAATGATAGTCCAGAACCTTCTCTTTCGGGACGATAGTCCGGGGGTCCATGACCGGAGTCGGTCTCGGAGGGGCAGGTGCCGTTTTCGGAGGGTCCGGCGTCCGCATCGGCTTCACCGATTTCTGGTAAACCGATTCCGGCCCGGTCTTCCGGCCGGGCTTCTTGTCTCCGCGGGTATAGGAATCATCGTGATCGTCGTGGAAGATCAGGAAAAGGGCCACGGCGACCAGGATGAGAATGATGGCAAGGGCCATGTCAGAGTCCCAATTCCTCCAGGAAACCCTTCGCCCCTTCGGCAGCGGAACCGACGGCGGTGGGAATCTGCTTGAGGAGTGCGTTAATCTGCTTCAGGCCGCCCGAGACGCCGCATTTGAGTGCCGTAGCCATGTATTTGCCAATGGCGGCGTTGATTTCTTTCCTGTCATTGGCAGAGATCCCGTCAAAGTCGTTCACATATTTTTGGACGAGTTTCTCGAATTGGGCATTGGCTTTTTCCCATTGCTCCGGGGTGTAGTCAGCGCCCTTGGCCGCTACTTTGTCGGCCAGCTGGGTGAATTGTCCGGCGAGGGAGAAGGCGCAGGCCGTCATGAGAACGGCGGCGAAAAGCATAAGAACGATTCTTTTCATATTGAATGTAACAGGTTGATTTTAGGCATTTTTGCAAAAAACATTCCGCGGGTGCCGAAAAATTTCATTTTTATTAACATTTTTATTCACAAAAGATGCCGTTTTTGCAAAAATTTAATTATCTTTGTTAAAACTTGTTTGTAAGTAGCGTATGCGAAAAGGATTCAGAAGCGGGGTGCTGGCGATGGTCATGCCAGTTTTCCTGTCCATATTCACCGGCTGCACGGACATGGTCCGGCCGGAATTGGACGAGACCCACGCCAAATTGCGGGCGCTCCAGGAGCTGGCCGGCGCCGTGAACAGGGATTTGACCACCCTGGACCTGATTGTCAAGGAATTGGATGACGGCCACACGATCCAGCCGGAATCTTTCCAGGAAACAGAAGACGGCTACGAAGTTTCGTTCCGGGACGGGAAGAAGGTTTTCATCCCTTTCGGAAAGGACGGCGTTGACGGTCGTACCCTCATTCCCGTCGGTGTCAAGGATGACGCGGACACGTTGTACTGGCAGGTGGACGGGGAATGGCTGCTGGACAAAAACGGCGAACGGATTCGCGCAGGGGCCACGGACGGCATCCCTCCCCGGTTCGAGGTCCGGGACGATGGCTGGTGGTACATTTCCGTGGATGGCGGAAAGACTTTCGAGCAGTTCCGGAGTTGCGAGGAGATGGACGGTCTCGGTGTCTTCAAGGATGTGAAGCATCTCGGCAATGACAGATACCTGTTGACTTTATGGAACGGTGAGACCTACGAGATCTCGAGCCTTCTCCCGTTCCGGTTTGCATTCGACGGCGCAGTCCGTGATACGGTTCTGATCGCCGCCGGCGAGACACTTCCCATCCCGTACAAGATTAAAGTGGAGGGAGAACTGGACCAGTCGATGACGGTCACCTCCGGTACGGATGGCGTGTATCTCTCCTGCGTGGAAGCCGTGGATGACACCACCGGCGTGGTGACGGTGCAGGCTCCTGCCGATTATGCCGACGGATATATCGTCCTTTCAGCCCAATGCGGCAGTTATTCCGCCGTGAAAATGATTACGTTCCGTCCGCGGGAAATAACGCCGGCGGAGCCTTTCTTCACGGTCCGTCTGGGGAGCGGAAGCGATACGCGGGATTTCCCTTATCAGGCGAATTTCGAATATACCGTCACTTCCGATTCCTGGCTGACGGTCGTTCCCGATACGGAATCGGGCAAGCTGGTTTTCAAGCCCCAGCCGAATACCGGCGATGCAGTCCGCGAATGCGAAGTCACCGTTACTCCGAAGGACAATCCGGATTACGTCTGCACGACCTTCCGAGTGCTTCAGGCTACGGGCGAGTTCACGGCCGAGCTGGAGGAAGGCAGTCCGTTCACGTTCAATCCGACATCGCGCACGCTGTCCGTGCCGGCGGCGGGCGGTGATGCCACCCTGTGGATTACCTACGCATCCTCCTTGTCCGCCACCGTCCCTGAGACGGCGGGATGGATCCAGGCCGAAATCTCCGATGTGGACGGTTTCCGTCTGCTGAGGGTCCATGTGGATCCCGAAACCTCCGGATCCGGCCGCGGGAGCGCCATCATCCTCCGTCTCCAGTCGGGAACGGTTCCCGTCGGCGACATCAAGATTAACCAGGTCGGAGCCGCTTCCGGCGAATAAACAGGAAAAGATTATGAAAATGAGAATACATATCGCAGCAGGCATCCTCGCGGCCGCCCTTCTGGCCGGCGGATGCGGAAAGTTCGTCCGGGACGAACTGATCACCATGCAGAACGAAATCGACCTCCTGTATGCCCAGGTCGATCAGATGAACAAAGGGCTGGAATCGCTCAAGGGAATCGTCGGCGCCATGGCGGCCAACGGTTATATCGTGGACGTCAAGGAAATCGAAGACGAAGAGCGCGGGGGGTACACCCTTTATTTCCGGACGGTGACGCTGGCCGATGACGGAAGTGTCCAATCCGAGGACAATTTCTTCATCAATTTGTATAGCGGTGTGGACGGCGTGGACGGCGAGGACGCCGCTCCGTATGTCGTGAGCATGAAGAAAGATACGGACGAAGATGGGAATGAGCGCTGGTATTGGTGGCATGAGGATGAGGAAGGTGCCGTCGATGAGGAAGGAAACCCGCTCGGAGAATGGCTCCTGGATGAAAACGGGGAAAAGATTCCCGTGGATGGCAGGACGCCGGTGCTGGATATCAAGGAAGGACTGTGGATCTACTCTTTGGACGGCGGAAATAACTGGGTCGAGCCCGGTTGGCCGGCCAAGGGCGTGGACGCCTTGGAGTACTTCACGGATTATACGGCTTATGACGACCGCGTGGAACTGACCCTCGCATCCGACGGGTCGGTCCTCGTCCTGCCTCGTCTCCTTCCGGTCGAATTTGAGCTGACCGTCGACGGCAAGGAGGTGGAAGACGACATTCTGATCGCTCCGGGCGAGACGGTTTCCGTGCATTATGCCCTGTCGGGTACGGGTGCGGAGAACGCCATCCTGGTCGCCGGAACGGACGGTCGGATGAAGACGGCCATCCGGCCAGATGCGGAATCGGCCCTGGAGGGCACGGTGGACGTGACCTGGCCGGCGGAGTACCCCGAAGTAGGCTATGTCTATATTACCGTCAATGACGGGAAAGGCCGTTCTGATGTCCGGGTTCTTCGTTTTACCCCCCGGACACTGAAACTCCTGTACGGAGATGCCGAATATGCCGCCCCCGCTGCCGGAGAGACTGGCAGGATGCTTACGTTCGAAGCCAATTTCGAACTGGATGCGGCCTGCGAATTCCCCGAAGGGGTGGAGCCCTGGCTGACGGCGAAGATGGAAGTCGTGGAAGGTATTCCGGTGCTCACGTATGACATCGCCGCCAATACCGCCGCGGAAGCGCGCACGGGCGCCATCGTGGTCTGCCCGAAGGATCACCCGGGCTTCGAAATGTTCCGGGTAACGGTCAACCAGGCGGCCGCCGGGACGGGTACCGGAACCGGTGAATAAGGAGGAGAAGCGATGAAAAGACTGATTCTCATCGGACTCCTGGGAATGCTCCTGCCCCTGACCTGCGCCGCCCAGAAATGGTCGGTCCAGACCAACTTCCTGGACTGGGCCGCGCTCGGCACCGTCAATGCGGAAGTGGGCATGTCCGTGTCCCAGCATTTCTCCCTGATGGTCGGCGGGCGCTACAACCCGTGGGATTTCCACACCCACAATCCCGAAGCCCTCGTCCAGAACCGGCAGGAAACCGCCTATCTGGGCGTACGCTACTGGACCTGGTACGTGAATTCCGGCTTCTGGCTGGCCGCCAAGGCGCAGTACATGCATTCCTTCTCGAACACGGGTATCTGGCGGGCCGCCCTCAAGGAGGGCAAGAACGGCTTCGGCGGCGCCCTGTCCCTCGGTTACACCTTCATGCTGTCCAAACACCTCAACCTGGAGGCCGGCATCGGCGGCTGGGCGGGCGTGTTCCAGCAGTATGGCTTCTACAGCAGCCCGGAAAAACGGTTTGTCCGGGAGGAAGGCCGGAAGACCTTCATCTACCCCGATCAATTGTCCCTCAGCCTTGTATATGTTTTCTAGATGAAGCCGAAGCATTATCTCATCATCGGGGCCATTGCGGCCCTGGCGCTGGCCGCTTCCTGCAGTTCGCAGCGGAAGCTGGCCGCCATCAAGCGGGGCAATCCTGCGGCATCCCTCGTCCTGGGCAAGGACATGTACGTTCCTGAGATCAAGGAGGCGAAAGTCCTGCGCGACACCCTCCGGATCAAGGATGACGACGGCACTGAGCTCCTGCTGATGAAAGCCATCAAGGACGAAGAAACCGGTGACATGGTGGCGACCGAAACCCTGGACGCCGCCAAGATCACGGCCCGGTTCCGCAACATTGCGGAGCGGCACGGCAAAGTGGACCTTTCTTTCGCAATCATCGTCCCCGGCGCCATGCAGGACAGCAAGTGGCAGCTCCGCTTCTATCCTGACATGTACATGCTCGGCGACGTCGAGCGCCTGGAACCGGTCATCATCACCGGCAACGCTTACCGGAAGGCGCAGCTGCGGGGTTACCAGCAGTATAACCGCTTCCTGTCGCGCATCATCTCGGACACCACCCGTTTCGTGAACGTTAAAGCGCTGGAAATCTTCCTGCGCCGCAACATCCCGCAGCTGTACGCGTTCAAGACCGACAGTTCCTATGTGAGCGACGAGCATTTCTATACGATCTATGGAGTCTCTGAACAGCAGGCCGTGGAACACTACACGAACAAGATCGCCCGTAACCTCAACAACCGCCGCAAGGACCGGTTGGATGAGATGTACCGCAAGTACGTCAAGGTTCCGATTGTCACGGAAGGCATCCGCCTGGACACGGTCATGGTCGGAGAGAACGGCGACTTCATCTACAATTACGTCCAGACTATCGCCACGCGGCCGCGCCTGCGGAAGGTGGACATCGTTCTGTCGGGCGACATCTACGAATCCGACCGGAAGCTGTACGCCATCCCCGAGAGTTCCCCGCTGACCTTCTACATCAGTTCCGTCTCCGGCCTTGCCGACCAGACGGAGCACTACATGACCAAGATCATCGAGCGCCATGCCGATGCGAGCACGACCAGCCGCATCGACTTCCAGGTGGGGAAGAGCAACATCGACCTGGACCTGGGAGAAAACCGCCGGGAACTCGGCCGGATCCGCCGGACGCTCTCCGCGCTGTTGGAGAACGATACCTTCCTGCTCGACTCCATCATCGTGACCGCTTCAGCTTCGCCTGAGGGCAGCGAGAACCTCAACTGGAAGCTTTCCCGCTCCCGCAGCGTGTCCATCGCCAAGTATCTGGACGAGCAGATCAAGGTCCTGTGGGATTCCCTGGACCGCCGCAACGGCCTCCGGTTCGACGAAGCCGGACGCCGGATCAAGGCCACGCCGATCCGCATCCCGTTTGTCAGCCGTTACAAGGGTGAGAACTGGGATCGCCTGGACTTCCTGGTGGACGAGGACGATTACCTGACCGAGGGCGACAAGTCCCGGTATGAGTTGCTCCGCCGCGTGCCCGACCTGGACGGCCGGGAAGCCCTGCTGGGTCGCGAGCGCTTCTATTCGTACCTGCGCGAGCGCCTGTATCCGAGACTGCGTACCGTCGCGTTCGATTTCCACCTGCACCGCAAGGACATGGTCAAGGACACGATCCATACGACCGTGCTGGATTCCACGTACATGCGCGGCGTCCGGGCGCTTACGAACATGGACTATGACGGCGCCCTGGCCCTCCTGCAGCCGTACGATGACTACAATACGGCCATTGCCTACATGGGCCTGGACCGCAACCAGAGCGCGATGGCGATCCTTTCCCGCCTCAAGCCTACGGCTCGGGTGAATTACCTGCTGGCTATCCTCTACGCCCGTCTGGGCGATGAGCAGGAGGCCGTCCGGCACTATCTCACTTCCTGCCGGCAGGAACCGGCCTATGTGCACCGGGGCAATCTGGATCCGGAGATCTCCCATCTCATCAAGGCCTACCGCCTGAACGGAGACGACGCGGCGGATGTCCCGCCGGACTTATAGCCGGTTTAAGGTTTTTTTAACCGGCCTTAATCCGAAGGTTAAGGCAGAATAAAGGAGGATGCATTATCTTTGTGGAAAACAATTCCCGATGAAGAGACCCATCCTCCTTTTCTGTGCCTTCCTCCTGGCTGCGGGCTGCGGCCCCGGCCGGAAGGATCCGGTGGATTACGTGAACCCGTATGCCGGCAATATCAGCCACCTGCTGGTGCCCACGTTCCCGACGGTCCAGCTCCCGAATTCGATGCTGCGGGTATATCCCGAGCGGGCCGACTATACGTCCGAGTACGTAAACGGCCTGCCGGTGGTCGTCACGAACCACCGGGAACGCTCGGCCTTCAAGCTGGGCGTGACTGCGGGAACGGAACTGCGTCCCGTCATTCCGGTAACCTATGACAACGAGCACCTGACCCCGTACGGATTCGATGTGGACCTGCAGGACGGGGCGGTCCATGCCGCCTACGCCGTTTCGCACCAGAGCGCCGTGTACCGGATTCAATTCCGGGATGGGAAAGGAACGCTCCTGCTGACCAGCGGAAACGGGGCTGTCGTGCTGGACGGAAATATCCTGACCGGCTGGCAGTTGGTGTCGGGAGAGACGAAAGTGTATGTGGCGATGGAACTGGAACAGACGCCGGCAAAGGCCGGAGCCCTCTGGCGCGGGTCCATGTCGGAGGCTCGGTCCGATGAGGGCCGGAACGCCTGCATCGCCATGTACTTCGAGGTTCCCGAAGTACGCCTCCGCTACGGCGTTTCGTTCATCAGCGCCGACCAGGCGCTCCGGAACCTGCGCCGGGAAATCGATACCTATGATGTCGAAGCCGTTGCGAAGGAAGGCCGCCGTATCTGGAATGAAACCCTGGGCCGGTTGGACGTGGAAGGCGGGACGGAGGACCAGAAAACCGTTTTCTACACTTCCTACTGGCGGACCTTCGAACGCCCGGTTTGCATGAGTGAGGATGGCCGTTACTGGAGTGGTTTCGACAATGCGGTCCATGAGGACGGCGGTACGCCGTTCTACAACGATGACTGGATCTGGGACACCTACCGCGCCGCCCACCCGCTTCGGGTGGTGATGGACCGTAAGGTCGAGGAGGACATCCTCGCCTCTTTCATCCGGATGGCGGAGCAGAACGGTCACGACTGGGCGCCGACATTCCCGGAAGTGGACGGCGATTCCCGCCGGATGAACTCCAATCATACCGTCGCAACCTTTGCCGATGCCATCGTCAAAGGGCTGGACGTGGACAAACAACGTGCCTACGAGATCTGCCGCAAATGTCTGCTGGAGAAGACCCTGGCGCCTTGGTGCGGGAATCCTGCCGGAGAAATCGACCGTTTCTTCTGGACCCGGGGCTACATGCCGGCGCTCCGGGCCGGCGAACCGGAAACGGATCCCAATGTCCATTCTTTCGAGAAGCGGCAGCCGGTCGCCGTCACGCTGGGCACGTCCTATGATTCCTGGTGCATGTCCGTGATTGCAGACGCGGTTGAGCAGTACCCGACCGGAACCCTGTTCCGCCAGGCCTCGCAGTTCTACCGCAACCTGTACAACGGGACGACGGGTTTCTTCCATCCCCGGGACAAGGACGGGAACTTCATCGAACCGCTGGACTACAGTTTCTCCGGCGGCATGGGCGCCCGCGAATACTACGGTGAAAACAACGCCTGGGTGTATCGCTGGGACGTGCAGCACGACATTCCGGGGCTCATCGACCTGATGGGCGGCCGCGAGGCTTTCATCAAGAAGCTGGACGAGACCTTCTCCACGCCGCTCGGCCGCAGCAAATTCGAATTCTACGCGATGCTGCCGGACCATACCGGCAACGTGGGCCAATTCTCGATGGCCAACGAGCCGTCGCTCCATATCCCGTATCTGTACAATTACGCCGGTGCGCCCTGGAAGACGCAGAAACGCATCCGGCAGCTGTTGGAAACCTGGTTCCGGAACGACCTGATGGGCGTGCCGGGCGACGAGGACGGCGGCGGCATGACCTCCTTCGTGGTCTGGTCATCACTGGGTCTGTATCCCGTGACACCGGGCAAGGCCGAATACACCATCGGCTCGCCCGTCTTCCCGGAGGCGAAAATGCATCTTGCCAACGGCAAGACCTTCGAAATCGTCGCTCATGGCGCTTCCCGGGACAACAAGTACATCCAGTCCGCTACCTTGAACGGCAAGACTTTGGACAAACCGTTCCTCTCGCATGAGGACCTTATGGCCGGCGGCCGCCTGGTGCTGGAAATGGGTTCGGAGCCGGCTCCCAGCTGGGGAACGGAGGAATGAATGGTTTGTCCGTTTTAAGGGTCCGCGCCTGCGATTCGGGAAAAATCCTTATTTTTGTGTATCAGTCAGCTGAGCGATGAAACGATTCCTTTTTTCCGCGGCGGTCCTGCTGGCCGTCCTCCTGCCGGCCCGGGCGGCCGAACCCATCGATGAACTTCTTCCTGTGCGGGGTCTGGCCGTCGAAGCGCCCTCGTCCCGGGGTTTGAACGACTTCCTGAAGTTCATAGAGGGTGACCTGGCTCCGGCCCGGTTCAACCTGCTGATTCTGCGGGTGGACTGGAATTATGCCTACGAAACACATCCCGAGCTGCGGGACGAGCATCCCCTGACACGGGAAGAAGTAAAACGGATTGTGGCGATGTGTCGTGCAAAAGGTATCCGTTTGGTGCCGCAGATCAACCTTCTGGGTCATCAGTCCTGGGCCAAACAGACGCACGCCCTGCTCAGGGAGTACCCTGAGTTCGACGAGAACCCGTCCGTCAAGACGGAGAACTATACCGAATGGCCCAACCCGTACGGCCTGTACTGCAAAAGCTATTGTCCGCTGCACCCCGATGTCCACAAGGTGGTGTTCGATGTCGTGGACGAGCTCTGCGACGTATTCGAGACGGATGCGTTCCATGCCGGCATGGACGAGGTGTTCTACCTGGGTGAGAAGGAATGTCCCCGCTGCAACGGCCGGGACAAGGCGGAATTGTATGCGGGCGAGGTGACGCTGATTCGCAACCACCTGGCCGAAAAGGGTCGCCAGCTGATGATCTGGGGCGACCGCCTGCTGGACGGCCGCACCACCGGGCTGGGGGAGTGGGAAGCCAGCTACAACTATACCTGGCGTGCCATCGACCTGATTCCCAGGGATGTCTTCATCTGCGACTGGCATTATGAACGGGCGGACCTGACAGGCGTGTATTTCGCCACGAAAGGCCTTTCCGTCGCTTCCTGCGGCTATCGGAACCCCTCCATCTGCGAGCAGCAGATTCGGGATATGGTCCGTTTCCGCAAGCAGTCCGCCCCCGAAACCGCCGGCCGTCTGCAGGGGTATATCCACACCGTCTGGTCCGGCGCCGACCAGTTTCTCCGCCGATTCAACGACGTGAAGGGGAAGCAGGAGCAGGGCGGTGACGCAGACGATGCCCATGCCCTGCAGACCGTCATTGCCACGTTTACCAGTTTAGCTCGATAGCTCTTCAGCCTGCTGCCAGCGATGCGGAAGTTCAAAGTCCCGAATACCTATGTGATTATCGCGGCCATCATCGTGGTTTGCGCCGTCCTGACCTGGTTCATTCCGGGCGGGCAGTATGTCAAAGCCGATGACGGCACATTGTCCTACGAGTCGGTCGATGCCGTCCCGCAGACCTGGCAGGTGTTGTCCGCCATCTATCACGGCTTCGTGAAACAGGCCGGCATCATCGTCTTTATCCTGGTCGTAGGCGGAGCTTTCTGGCTGCTGAATGCCACGGGGGCCGTGGAGACGGGCATCCAGCGTTTCATCGTCCGGATCGGAAAGCGTGATTTGCTGGTGCTGGTCGCGCTGACAGTGCTGTTCTCTCTGGCCGGAGCGGTGTTCGGTATGAGTGAGGAGACGATCCCTTTCGTAGGGATTGTCGTTCCATTGGTCGTGTCCATGGGCTATGACGCCTTCATGGGAATGTTGGTGGTGTATGTGGCATCCAATGTGGGCTTTTCCAGTGCATTCCTGAATCCTTTCACCGTGGGCATCGCCCAAGGCATGGCGGACCTCCCGCTCTTCTCCGGCATGGGCTACCGCATCTTCTGCTGGGCTTTCCTGACGCTCCTTATGGTCGCTTTCGTGGCCGTATATGCCCGCCTGACGAAAAAAGAGACTTCTCCACGCGACACGTCGGAGCTTGGTCGAAGTGACAATGTCCTCACCCGTCGGCAGTCCTGGATTCTTGTCGTCTTGTTCCTGACCGTCGTCGCGCTCATTGTTGGCGTCACCTGCTGGGACTGGTACATGCCGGAAATCACCGGTTTGTTCCTTGGAATGGGCATCTTATGCGGCATCATTGCCGGTTTCTCTGCCAACAGGATTGCCGATGAACTCATTGCCGGAGCACGCGACATCCTGTCGGCCGCCCTCGTCGTGGGCTTCGCCTCCGGCATCATCGTCATCCTGCAGGAAGGAAAGGTGGTGGACAGCATCCTGCACGGGATGCAGGAAGGCCTGGACGGGAGTTCGCAGGCGGCGTCCCTGTCGGCCATGTACGGCATCCAGGCGCTCATCAATTTTATCATCCCATCCGCCACCGCCAAGGCCGCCATTACCATCCCGATCATGGCCCCCTTTGCCGACATGGTCGGCGTATCCCGCCAGGCGATGGTCCTTGCCTTCCAGTTCGGTGACGGCTTCACGAACATGGTCACGCCCACGTCGGGTGTGCTCGTCGCCGCCCTCGCCATGGCCCGCATCCCTTATGCGAAATGGGTCAAATGGGTTTGGAAAGGGGTGGCCGTACTGCTTTTACTGGGGTTGTTACTGCTCCTGGCGACGGTTTTGTTTCCGATTTCTGAGTTCTAATCTTGCCTGTTCGCTGAGAATGGTTATATTTGTGGGAAATTTCTAACTTTTCCTACAAATGCAAGAGAAAGACGGCAAATACATCTTCGGTGTGGTGAAGGTGGGGGACAAGGGCCAGATCGTCATCCCCAAGGATGCCCGCAATGTCTATGACATCAAACCGGGCGATGCCCTGATCATGCTGGGCGACGAGCGCGGCATCGCACTGCTCAAGACGGAAATCTTCCAGAACGCAATCGACCAGGTGATGGGGGGCCTGACGAAATGAGAAAGCATTGGATTGACAACCTGCGCTGGGTGACGGTACTCCTGGTGCTGTTCTACCACGTCATCTATTTCTACAACAACAAGGGGGTCTTCGGCGGCATCGGCGGTTTCGGCGATTATCCGCAGTGTCCCCAGTACCAGGACGTGGTGATGTACATCCTGTATCCCTTCTTCATGCCGCTGCTGTTCATCCTCGCGGGCATCAGCGCGCGGTATGCGCTCCAGAAGTATCCCGCCAAGGAATGGTTCAAGGCCCGCACGCGGAAACTGCTGGTTCCCGGAACGATCGGCCTGCTGGTGTTCCATTGGATGGTGGGATATTTCAATACCGTCGTGGCCGAAAGGGAGGGTGTTTTCGACGGAGTGCCTGCCGTGGCAAAATACTTCATCATGGCGTTCTCAGGCACCGGTCCGCTCTGGTTCATCCAGGTACTGTGGCTGTTATGCCTGGTTCTCCTCGCGGTACGGGCGCTGGACCGCAAGGACAAGTTCTGGACCTGGTGCGGAAAGGCCAATATCGTCTGGGTCGTCCTGCTCGGCGTCCTGTTCTGGCTCGGCGAGCAGACGCTCGTCAAGAATCCCCGTCCGGCGACGCTGGACGGCCTCCTGAACTTGTACAAGCCCGTTTTCTATCTCATTCCTTTCCTGCTGGGCTACTTCGTGTTTTCCCACGACGAGGTGCAGGAAAAGCTGGGAAAGGCCTGGATTCCCCTGATGGCCTGTGCCGTTGTCGCCGGTGGTATTCTCATCGGCACAACTTTCGGCCAGGACAACACTTCGCCGCAGTACCTGGGCAGCCCGCTCAACTGCATCTACGGCTGGCTGATGTGCCTGGCGATGATGGCCTGGTTCCAGGCGAAATACGACTGCACCAGCCCCTTCGCGGCCTATATGACCCGGAGCAGCTACGGCCTCTATATCGTCCATTATCTGGTTATCGCCAGCCTGGGCTACATGATGAAAACATATACCCAGCTTCCGCCGTGGTCGATGTATGTTATTCTGGCCGTCGCGGTGTTCACGCTTTCTCCGCTTCTCTACGAGGTCCTGCACCGGATTCCGTTCATCCGGTGGGCGGTTTTCGGCGAGAGCCGGAAAAAGAAGTAGTCCGCAGGCTTACCGCGCGACGGCCGGCAGGCTGGGATGGCCGCCGGCCGAGACCGTGCGGACGGCGAAATAGTAATTGTCCTTGCTGAGCGGGCAATAGAACTGAGGTTCAGTGGAAGCCGGTACGGTGCCGGAGAGGTCCATCGGCAAAGCGGATATCCATTCGGACTGGTATGTCTCCCGGCAAAGCACCTGATAGGAGATTCCTTCGGTATTTGTGACCGGGTCCCAAGTCAGCCGCGTGTTGTTGTCCAGGTCCATCGCATTGGCGATCCGGACATTTTCCGGACGTGCCGGCGCCATCGCCAGGTTCATCACGGCCGCAAGGTTGACCCGGATGTTGCGCACCAGATAAGGGAAATCGACATACATAGGGAGGTCGCCATAGTCGATGCCGTCTTCCGTGCGGACGTCCTGATGGGTACGTTCATAGTCTTCGCAGTATTCGCACACCCGCACGGCGGTGAAACCTTCACGCAGGAAGGAAGAGTGGTCACCGCCGCGGCGATAGCGGTCAGTCCGGTAATTGAGGACGATTTCCTGCTCCGGGACATAAACGGCGGCCATTTCCTTGATGTAGCGCGCCAGCTGGCGGGAATCGCTGTCCTCGCCGCTGCGGCTCTCCGAGAACACGCGGACCTTGTGGTCCTCCCGCAGTTCGGTCCCGCTGGCGCGGACATTCCCGATCATGTCGTTGCTGAGGACAGCGAGCACGGGCCACGCTTCTTCACGGGCGCGAGCGGCGAAATGACGGGAGCCGTCCAGGCCCTGCTCTTCGCCGGAAACGAACAGGCATTTGACCGTCTGCTCCAGGGGAACCCGCGACAGGATGCGGACCGTTTCAAGCAGGCATGCCAGCCCACTGCCGTCGTCATCGGCCCCCGGGGCGAAAGCCGTCGAATCCATTACGTCCAATACGCGCGTGTCGATATGGGCCACAAGCAGGATCTCCCGTTCCGCCCGGGTGCCGGGCAGGGTGACCATGAGCTCGGGAACCTGCGTAATCCGGTCATACCGGCCACCGTTTTCGCCTACGGTGTAGAAGACGCGTTCGACGAGCGGTCGCGGGCGTGCAGGCATAGCTTCCTGCGCCCAACGTTCACATCGGCCGGCCAGATACTCCACAGCCGCACCGAGTCCTCTCTCCGGATCGGTCTGCGAACTCAGGGTATGGCGCGTGTGAAGGGCGACCAGTTCGTCGATATAGACTTTCACGCTGTCGATGTCCACTTGGGCGACGGCCGCGACGATGGCCGGATCGGCTTCCGTCCGCTCATTTTTCGGCGCCTGGCAGGATGCCGTTACCGCGGCGAGGAGGATTGCCGCCAAAACCAATCTTTTCATAATCAGCAGTTTCTGCAAATATAACAATTACCGCGGAATCGGGAATGGGGGACAGTACACTTTAATAGCGACTGTATGATAAATATTTCTAACAAATAGTATGAATAATGCTTAAAATGTGTAACTTTATCGTCGCATTTGAATTAACCAGTATAACCACTAACACTTAATAACTATGATCATTGGTATTCCCAAGGAAATCATGCACGACGAGGCTCGTGTAGCGGCCACCCCCGAAACGGTGGGTAAGTTTGTCAAGGATGGTTTTGAGGTGCTCGTCGAGCGCCATGCCGGAGACGGCGCCCTCTATCATGATGAGGATTATGTCCAGGCGGGTGCGAAGATCATCGACAATCCGGAAGAGATTTACAACCGGGCCGAGATGATCCTCAAGGTCAAGGAACCTTTGATGAACGAGGCGCTGCATAAGCACGAAGTGGACATGATGCACAAAGGCCAGGTGCTCATCACCTTCATCCACCCGGCTTCTCCGGTCAACCATGAAATGGTGAAGGCACTGGCGGCCAAAGGCGTCACGGCCATCACCCTGGACGGCATTCCGCGCATCTCCCGTGCCCAGAGCATGGATGCGCTTACTTCCATGAGCACCTGCGCCGGATACAAGGGCATCCTCATGGCGGCCAACATGCTTACCACCTTTGTCCCTCAGATGTTTACGGCCGTCGGCCAGATCAAGCCCGCCAAGGTGATGGTCATCGGCGTGGGTGTCGCGGGCCTGCAGGCTCTGGCCACCGCGAAGCGTCTGGGCGCGATCACGTATGCCGCCGATATCCGTCCGATGGCTTCTGAAAACGCCATGTCCCTGGGTGCGAAAGTGGTGGATACCACCGTTCCGCCGGAGCTGGCCATCGCGGAAGGAGGCTATGCCAACCGCCTGCCGGCCGATGTCCTCGTCAAAGAGCAGGAAGCCTTGAAGGCGACCATCCTGGAGATGGATATCGTCTTCTGCTCCGCCCTGATCCCCGGCAAGATCGCTCCGATCATCATCACGGAAGAGATGGTGAAGGGCATGAAGAAAGGTTCCGTCATCGTGGACATCTCCATCGACCAGGGCGGCAACTGCGAGCTTACCCCGAAGGGCGGCATCGAGACCAAGTACGGCGTCACGCTGATGGGCGTGAAGAATATCCCCGGACTCCTTCCTACCAGTTCCACCTGGATGTTCTCCAACAACCTCTACAACCTCGTGAGCTACCTGGTCAAGGACGGAAAGCTGGGCCTTGACAGGAACGACGAGATTGTCCAGAAGTCGCTGGTCTGCATCGACGGACAGCTGGTCCATCAGGGTGCCCGCGAAGCCATGGGCTTATGATACACCCTTTGATTTTAGTCGCGGTCTTTCTCGTGAGCACGGTTCTGGGATACTTTATCATCAGGACCGTGCCCAGTTTGCTTCATACGCCGCTGATGTCCGGCATGAACGCCCTTTCCGGGGTGACGATTGTCGGTGCCATCGCCGCCACCGGGGTCGCTTTCCTGGCGGGAGACGGCCTGCTCTCCCAGATTGCCGGCGGCCTGGCCATCGTGTTGGCGGCGGTCAATGTGTTCGGCGGTTTCGGCGTGACGCACCGGATGCTGAAGATGTTCGACAAGAAAAAGAAGTGAGGACATGTCGGCGTTGCAGATCATAATCAGTGCGATCCTGGCGGTGCTGGTACTGGCCGGCATCTCCATGATGAGCAAGGTCAAAACGGCCGTCGCCGGCAATCTTTTGTCGGCCTTTGCCATGCTTTGCGGCATCGTCGCCACGCTTCTTTTCGCCGGAGTCGTTTCGGTCTGGACCATTTATGTCTCGATCCTGATCGGCGCATTGGCCGGCAGCCTCCTGGCCGCCCGGGTCAAGATGATCCAGATGCCGCAGACGGTGGCGCTGTTCAACGGCCTCGGCGGCGGTGCATCGGCCTTGGTGGGCATCCTGTCCATCCACGGCGGCGCTTTTGTCCGGTTTACCGCGCTTCTTGCTGTCGCGGTCGGTATGGTGACGCTGGTGGGAAGCCTTGTTGCAGCCGGCAAGTTGCACCGGGTTCTTCCGCAGAAACCGGTTGTCTGGAAAGGCCACTCCTTGTGCACCTTGCTGTTCCTGGCGCTTACCCTGGGCTTTGTAGTGGCAGGCATCTTTGCCGATGGCGCCGGCTTGACCGTCTGTCTTTTGGGAGCCTTTGTGTCGGCCTCTCTGTTCGGTCTCTGGTTCTCCCTCCGCGTCGGCGGAGCGGACATGCCCATTACCATCTCCCTGCTCAACTCGCTTTCCGGCGTGGCCGGCTCCATCGCCGGCATGGCGATCGGTGACGTATTCCTGGTAGCGGTCGGCGGCATCGTCGGCGCCTCCGGTCTCCTGCTCACCCAGATCATGTGCCGCGCCATGAACCGCAAGCTGATGAGCATCCTCACGGGCGGAACGATGAAACCGTCCATCCCCACCCCTGTCATTGAAGAAAACGAAGAACTGGTTCAACGAATTATGGATTTAGAAAAGAAAATCAAGGAACTGGAGGCGATGGTCGCCGACCTCGAGGCCCGTGTCCAGGCGCTGGACGGCCAGCTGAATACCGCTCCCGTCCCTGCACCTGCTGCTACCCCCGTCGAAGAAGCGCCCACCGCGGCATCCGTCCTCTCGAAAGCCAAGGATGTCATCATCGTTCCCGGCTACGGCATGGCGCTGGCGCAGGCCCAGCACCAGGTCCGCCAGCTGGCGGACAAGCTGGAGAGCCGCGGTGCCCGCGTCCGTTTCGCCATCCATCCGGTCGCCGGCCGCATGCCGGGACACATGAATGTCCTCCTGGCCGAGGCGGATGTCGATTACGAGAAACTGTATGAGATGGACGCCATCAACGACGACTTCAAGAACGCGGATGCCGTTGTTGTCATCGGCGCCAATGACGTCCTCAATCCCGCCGCGCGCAATGCCGTTGGTACCCCCATCTACGGCATGCCGGTCCTTAACGTCGATGAGGCTCCCGAGGTAATCGTATGCAATTTTGACCTCAAACCGGGTTATGCCGGCGTGGACAACCCGATTTACAGCCGTGAAAAAGGCGTCTACCTCGAACTTGGCGACGCCAAGGAAACCCTGATGCGTCTGATGGCCGAGATGGCCTGAGTTTGCGAGAGCGGAAAATAATGCGTATTTTGAGACCGATTTATGGTTTCAAAGCACATGGACATGATGAAAAAGGTGACGGCTTTCTTTGCGGCGATGCTCCTGGGTGGCATCCTCGCCTGGGCACAGCCTTTCCCGCAGCCGGACCGGATAATCAATCTCTGGCCTGACGGCGCACCCACGGACAACGGTCTCGTCGGACCGGAAAAGGATTACGGCAACCACGTCTCGAACGTAACCAAGCCCACTCTGGCGTTCTACCTGCCGGAAAAACCCAACGGGCTGGCTCTTCTCGTCTGCCCCGGCGGCGGTTATGTCGATGTCTGGGACAAGACGGAAGGATATGCCAATTCCAAGTGGTACACGGACCAGGGCATCGTCTATGCCGTATTGAAATACCGGCTTCCGAACGGCCATCCCGAAGTTCCGCTGGACGACGTGCACGAGGCGATGCGCATCATCAGGGCGCATGCCGTTGAATATGGCATCAAGAAACTCGGCATTGCCGGCTGCTCTGCCGGAGGCCACCTGGCGGCGACGGCATCGACCCACTTCACCGGGCCGGAGAATCGTCCCGATTTCCAGATCCTGTTCTATCCGGTCATTTCCCTGGACCCGTCCATCACGCATGCCGGATCGGCCTACTACCTGCTGGGGAAGGATCCTTCCCAGACCTTGCTGGACGCATACAGCAACGAGAAGCAGGTGACACCTGATACCCCGCCCGCATTCATCATGGCCAACTCTGACGACAGAGTCGTCCCTTGTGAGAACAGCATCCGCTACTACGAAGCACTTCGGGCCAACGGTGTCTCCGCCACCCTGCACATCTACCCGGAAGGTGGCCACGGCTGGGCCGACCACACGGATTTCATTTACCGAGACGCCTGGATGTGCGACCTGCAGATTTGGCTGTCGAAGTTGGCGGAATGACGGCCGAATGGAATGCGTATGAATGAGAACAGCCCGTAGAACTGCTTCTACGGGCTGCTTTAGTGTTCAATGACTTACTGACAAATATAAGAGAGATTTCGGAAGAAAAGACTTATCTTTGGGAAGCACTAAAGACGATTACCGATGAAACAGCATCTCATTCCCTTCGTGGCCTTGTGCCTTATTGTGTCGAGGGAACTCAACGCGATGCCAGCCAACCCGAAAGCAGTAACAATCTTGCCGTTTGGCTTTGTGGCAGGAAATGAGTATGAATAAATCGACAATGCTCTTAATCAAATAACAGACTTTACTGGTAAAATTTGTATTTTTACACAACCAATAAACCAGCCATGAAAAAGGTAATTGCATTTTTCGCATTTCTGTGCCTTGCGGTGGGGACCACCAGCGCGAAGGGCTTTCTGAAGGACCCCGAAGGGAGTCAGGCCAAGATAGATACCAAAAAGCTCGAGTATCCCATCCCCTATATTCCGGTGGAGAAGCGCGCCGCCATCCTGCCGAAGCACAATATCTGCTCCATAGCCCCCGCGGGAGAACCTTCGGACTATTTCATCACCGGCAACGGTTTCCTGCGCATCCAGGCTTCCGGCCAGCCCTACAACGAGGTGATGACCTACACCCAGGAGCTGCTCTATGAGCCGCAATGGGCGGAAACTC
>JAEEGK010009954.1_pt1 | contig 22018 bp, 17 predicted proteins | sample 8958771 | NCBI WGS metagenome assembly JAEEGK01 (sample SAMN16246547, study PRJNA631951) | gut metagenome | biome: gut microbiome; feature: rumen; material: SC-attached | host: Bos | place: Iran: Karaj | collected 2018-10 | reverse complement strand
GTTCCACTCAATAGGCTGGAGCACATGCGGATGAGAGCCAAAAATTACGTCAGCGCCGGCATCGCACACCTTTTCGTACAGCGTCCGCTGGCTTTTCGTAGGTTTCGTCACGTACTCAGAACCACCGTGTATATTCACAATGATAAGCGCACCAGTTTTCTTTTCTTCACGAATCATCTCCAAAACTTCGTCCGATTCCCACAAGATGCCGGCGCGCTCTTCCGTCGCCGCCGCCATCGTCTTTCCGTTAAAGCCGGACTGTTCAACTGGATAAGCTCCGAAAGAAAGCACCGAAACAGCGTGACCATTCAGCGTCGTGCGGTAAAACTGCATTGCCTCGTCTTTGTCCAAACCAGCCCCGGAAGTGGCGAATCCGGCGGCGGCGACGGCCTGCAACGTGTCTTTAAAGCCCGGCTCGCCGTAGTCGTAGCAATGGTTGTTCGTGAGCATCAAGTAATCAAAGCCCACTTCTTTAAGATACGGCAATGCTTTTTTGTTGAACTTGAACGTATATGTTTTTTGTGCGTTCTCAGTGCGGGCAGTAACAGCCCCTTCCAAGTTTCCTATGGTAAAATCGTTGTTTTTCAGAATGGGGATGGTGTCCGTAAAAACTGGTTCCGGCGAGCCGGCGTAAAACATAGCTTCCTGCACCCCGCGTGAAAGGATTATGTCGCCCACCGCCGCTACAAAAAACACATCGGGGTGCGCTTCCGGCTCCTGTTTTACAAGCGGTATAAGTTCTTCGTTGAAAAGCGCGGTACAAACGACGCGCGCGTTTTCGTAGCTAGCGCGGACAGCCTCTATTTGGGCATCCGGCGCACTTGACTTACGCGATGCGGCATTTTCGCCCGTGGCGTCCGGATTGCTCGAAGCGACAGGCTCACCCGGCACTGTGGAAAAATCACATTTTAAAAGAGTGTCTTCATAAAGCGGATAATCCGGGTCATTCGCATGAAAAAAAGAGTCGTCCGCGCGGACAGGTAGTATGATGTACCCCATCGGGATGTCAGAAAGCTTATAAAAAGCCAGTTTATCGACGTTGGCAGAAAGGTCTTCATCGAACGGTACACACGGGTAATAATACGTCCGCGCGATTTCCGCTGAAAGCCCCGAATCCGTCGCAGGAGTTCCGCTGTCCGCAAAGCCCGCGGTAGCCGCCATCATACCGTCGGCAAAACTCGCGCCAGTACCCGATTCCGCAGAACCCGCCACCGAATCCTCATAGCCGCTAGACGCAGCCCCGGGAACACCGCTGAACACATCCGACTTCACTTTTTCGTAACCGACTTTTGCCAGCACAAAAACATTATCCGGCTTTTTTCTTGGCGATACAGCCTCCGCCGCTTCATCAACAACAATCACGCTGTATTTATCTGACGAAAAAACTTCGCGGGCAGTTTTCTCGGAATAAAGCTCTGTTATCCGCCCTTGCGAAAAAAAATTCTTGCCAGAAAGCCCGGCATAAATATCAGTTGGAACAATTATCTCGTATGTTATTGAATTTGGAACACGCGCACATGAAAAAAAACAGAAAATTAAAAAAAGTGCCGCACAAACGCGAAAAACGCCACGCATCACGGAAGCTCTTTCATAATGCGGCTTACATCAATTTCAAATGCTTTATCCCAGTATTTTCCCGTAAGCCAAAGCCGCTTTGTCTTATCATTCCAAGCGACTCCGTTCATCACATCAGCTTTTTTATTGCGCTCTTTCTCAGGATAAAGCTTCGTCAAATCAATCCGCGCCACAACTTTTCCCATCTCTGCATCAATCACGATCACATCATCCGACAAAAACACATTTGCCCAAATATATCCGTCGATATACTCAAGCTCATTAATGCGGCGCACTGCCTTGCCGTTTTCCTTTACAGAAAGCTTTTTCGTGACGCGGTAATCCTTGTCCATAAAATAAAGGACATCGCTTCCGTCGCTGGCAATAAGATTTTTTCCGTCTGTCGTAAGCCCCCAGCCTTCACGCGTGTATGTAATCATCGTTATAAGTTTAAGCGTCTTGGCATCGTAAACATACGCAATCTTATTCTGATACGTCAGAACGAACAGTTTTCCGTCAAGCATAACCGAACCTTCCGCAAAAATAGAACGTCCGAACTTAAACCGGCTAACGTTATCCTCGTAATACGCAGACTCAGACCAGTTTCCGCCTGTCTCGCACAGAACATCGCCATTAAAAAAATATCCTTCCGTAAAAGAAGCTTGGTTATGCTCATGGACGGCTACAACACGCACATCTTCTAGCGAATAACGGTTTACATCCGCACCTGCGGAACAAGCGAAAGATACTAGCACAACGGCGGCGATCAAGCACCGCCTAAAAAGATTCCGCATCTACTGGCGTTCCTCAATTTCTTTGACAAGCCTGTTGTACTCGGTTTCGTCAATCTTATATTTCTTTTTAAGGAGCAAATCAGCAGAAACGATAACAAGTACAGGAATCAGCGTAATTCCAATGCGCAGGATAAGAAGCTGCGTCGGGGTTGCTGTCTTGATAAAGCCGTCGGCGGCGACAAGAACTTCTTCCGACGTTAGCAATCCTTTTCCTTTCTCAACTTCGAGCGCTGATATGTTCTGGCTTATCGCGTAAATGCCGCTGATAATCAGGATAAGAGCCTGAATGCCCTGGTTTATTGCGCTTGAAAGCTTAACCGCGAACGAGCGCACGGCGGATATAATGCTGTCGTGGCGCTCATGGAAGCGGTACTCGTCGTACTCAATCGTGTTGTTAAGCATAACTACGACGTTCATGTTGAAAAGTCCCTGGAAGAAGAAGATAAGGAACCCTTCTGCATAAAGGAGTATCGGGTTTTCTGGGATTATGCGGCCTGTAATCAGGAACAGGAAATAACTTACGATGATAGCAAGTGTCAGGAAACGCAGCATTGAACGGCGCGAGAATTTCTTGGCGATTGTGGCATAGCAGCCCTGAGAGATAAGCGTTCCCACACCGTACATGACGGTAAACATGAAGATAAGGTTACCGCCTTCCGAATAGCCGAACTCAAAGTAAAAGAAGTTCATGCCCAAAAGGATAAGAAGTCCGTTTCCGATATTGAAAAGCAAGCATGCGATACCGGCGACAACAAGCTGGTCGTTCCGCAAAAAGATTTTGAACATATCTTTGAGCGAAAGTTTTCTTTGCTCGCTTTGTGCGGGGCGTTTGCGCTCTTTTACGCCGAAGAACGTGAGCAGCTGGAACGCAAGGAAACACAACGCAACTACAAGAGCGGCGATGCGGTAAGCGTTTACGGCGTTTCCGGCTACGACAATCGGGATAACACCGGCAATTGCGAACTGACCGACACAGCAGAAAATACTCATGAGCGAAACAAGAGAGTTGCGCTCTTTCGCGTCGCTGGAAAGGCTGGGCAAAAGACCCCAGTAAGAGATGTCGTTCATAGTGAACGTCATTCCCCAGCACAAGTAGCTTATTCCAAAGAAAATAACGAACGCCCAGCCTTCCGGACGCAGCGTGAACAACATCACAATGACGATTGCGTTCAAAATAACGCCAAGCAATATCCACGGGCGGTATTTGCCGCTCTTGAAACGCGCGTTTTCTATGATAATGCCCATCATCGGGTCATTGATTGCATCCCAAATAAGACACACGACAAGGATAGCCGATATTGCGCCGTACTGCGCGACGGTAAGCTTCATCGTGTACTGAATGTATGTTATAAGATACATGCTTACGAGGGCGTACGCCATATCACGGCCAGTTGCACCGACGCAGTAGCTCCACTTTGTCCGCTTGTCCAGCGGTTGTGCGATTGTTTTAGCGGTTTCTGCCGCTTTTGAATCACTCATATTGTTCCCCCTTGAAATTATGAACTATGTTTTTTTTCAGCAGTGCTTTCGCTGACATGCCTACAAGCCCACAAGTTCAGCACTTCGCGCTTCAATAGTGGGCTTGCAGGCGACCTGTCAGCGCCGCACTGCATAAATTACGCAATTATATTTTCAAATGGCGCACTGTTTCGTTCGCGAACTAAACAGACTAAAACTGTTTTTTGTATGCACTGATGCCGCCGGTTTGTTCAACGTCGATAAAATAGACGTCGCCCACGTTCATGCGCAGGCGTGGCGCATTGCCCACAGTGCTTCTTATACCCATCTCACGGCTCAAATCATCGTCACCGATAACGCCCATAAGCTCGGCGAGCCGCGAATAGAAAGCATCTTCCTTAATGCCGTAAATCTCGTCCTGCTCCAGGCAGAAAATGAACGGAATACCGTCCTCATTGAACATGCACTCAAGCGGAATGCCTTCCGCCGCCGGGACAAGCTCCGAATAAACCCGGTAAGGGTACGCAAGGTTCGATTTTTCACCAGAAGCAATCTGCGAGTAATCAAAGTTTATGTTAATGCAATCTATAACGAATTCAGAGCCTTCAAGCTCAACATTCTGGGTAGAGACCGTTTCCCCGGCGGCGGACAAAACTTCCACAGAATAAAGCCGGACGGGCGTCTTGCGGCCCGGAATGCTTTTTACGCTTTTCAGTGTTACCTTGGCAACCGTCTCTGACCGCGACAAATTCTTCACAATTGTCTGCAATTCCTTTATCCGCTCGTTCGCCTGCAATATCCTCTTAAGCGAACCACCGATAAGCAACAACGAGTTTATGCACACAAGCACCGCAATAATCACGACGATGCGCGGCAATTTTGCGCAAATCTTCACAAAGCCTTTTTCGAGCGAATTACAGAACAGGAATGCGTTTTCATTGCGGCGCAGTTTTTTGCCGCCGTTGTTTATCATAGCGACAGCCCTTGCGTCAGACGAGTCTTTTATAGCGTAAAGCACCAAAAGAAGCACAAGAACAGTCACCACAGGAATGAGGAACGGGCTCACGAGCGGCCATATAAGCGCAATTCCGTCAATCGCGGCGGCGACAACAGGAACGGTGTCGTAATTAACGCGCTCGGAAAACCAAAGCTTTATCTCGTCAGAGAAGCGGAAGCTTAGGTTCAGCACTATTATTACGGCGCACAGTATTAGTATAGGGAAAGCTTCCTTACAAATAAGCCCGCCATAATGACGCAACTGCTCGCGGAAAATCGGGAACTTGCGCCGCCGCGGACCGCCAGCAACTCTTTCGTCGTGTACGGCGACCAAAAAGCCCACAAACGAGAACAGCAAAACCATCGCGTAAATAACAGCGATCATTATCAGCACGTCAAGAATAATCGTATTTACAAAAGCATTCATAATTGAAGCATCTCCTAATCTATGCAAACTGCATCAACCACAGAAATAAATTTACACCAAACAGCTGCTCTCGCCGATTTTTTGCTCCGAAAAAACACCTCCTCGCTTCGCTCGTCACATGTTTTTCGTTTCAAAAACTCGGCTACGCAGCTTTCTGCTATATATAAAACGTCGTTGCTTAAAATATAAACAACACCAATATCATTTCATCGGTACAATCTCTATGCCGCCGGAATGCGGATGGCATACGACTTTGTACACAAAGCCCTTCTTAAATTCAGAAATCTTCTTAAGATCATGAACCGCAACGCCATGCTGCTCCGTCTGCGAAACAGAGCCGCCTTTGCAAGCTATCGCAAAATAATTGGAAAGCTGGTCCTTTATCTGGCTTTCGCCTTCTTCGTCAAGCGGCTTTCCATCTTTGTCGAAAAGTTTCATGCCTTCATATATCTTCGGAAATCCGTTTTTGTCGTAATCGTCAAAAATCTTCTGTTCGTCCGCGGCCGCCATTGTATCAGTATACACTCCGCACGGGAAGAAAATGAACGCTTTCTCGGAAAATTTTATCACCTCAAAATCAAAATGAAGCTCATTGCCGCTTAACTTCACTTCAGAAGAACCAACCTCATCCCCCGTCATGTCGTAGTATTTTATCTTAACGGCTATATTAGAATTCTTCTTTTCAAGAATCTCGAATTTCATCGGGACAAATTCTTCTTCAAGATACTGAATCTGGTCCTCCAGTTGAGCGATTATCTTCTCCTGAAATTTCAGAATGCACCCGACCGTTGCCGCCAACACCAAAATAACGATGAAAACCAAAAGCACAAACAAAGATTTCTTACTCATACCATTATAATAAAAGACAGAACGTGAAAAAGCAACAAAAAAGGGCACACTGAGCAGTTATATTGTTTTTATCCGTTTTTGTGTTACAATAGTAGAATATTATCATGGCAAAATTGCGATTTGCGCCCTTTTGACGCATCGCCTACGCATTAAAGGAGATTGAATATGACAAAAAAATTTTGTGCCATATTTCTAACGGTACTGCTGGCAGCTTCGCTCTTTGGAGCAAGCCCGAAATCGGTAGGACTCACAACAAGCGATATCGATGCATTAATTGACAACTGGTCCGAAATTGACACTCTGCTCGATGAACAGCTTAACATTGAAACTGATTTAGACTCTGAAAATATGAATCTGTCACAAATAATGGCAATGATTCCAGCCAACGTAAACAAAAATGTCACAAAAGAACTGAACAAGCTTGGAATAAGCGGTTCTAACGCGTTGGAAAAAGTTTTCACCATAACATACGGCGTAGCATACAGCTACATGAAATCTTTCTTTGATCTTATCGCACTGTTCGCTACTGAAGATGACGACTCCATGGACGAAATCAATGCCATGCTCGATGTATATGCTTCTTCAGTTTCCGATGCTGACCTTGAAGTTATAAACACAAGACTCGATGATTTATCTGTTCTCATGGGTTTCACAGAGGACACATCATCAAGTGACGACTACGACTGGGGTGATTACGATTGGGACGACTATGATTACGGCGACGATTACGACTGGAGTGACTACGACTGGGGCGATTATGACTGGGACGACTACGATTACGGCGATGATTACGACTGGAGTGACTACGACTGGGGCGATTATGACTGGGATGACTACGAAGACGAGTATTTCACAGAAGAACAGGAGCTTGACTCTGAAACAGGCGTAAAATTCCTTAAAGAACTTATTCCGTCACTTACTCCCAAAAGCGGCATGTCAGATTTCCTTTACAAGACAATTAAGCCAGGAACATACACAAAAGTTAAAGAAACGGACGAAACTGCTTTTATGTTTCAAAAGGACTGGGAAGGAAGCAAATATCCAAGACTTATGGTTTCTGAATTCTGCATTTCAATGAGTTATGAGGATGCAGACGATCCTGATGCCGACTGGTATGGCGAAGTTAACAAGTATGTTGACATTTCAGGAACAACAGAGCTGTACAAAGCCACAATCAGAGGAACAGTTTATTACGAACGCGTAATTAAGACGAAAGAATACGGCACAATCCGCATTTGGATTGATACGACGAACCTTGGCGAAGGCGAGGATATTTACTACAGCAGCGAAGTATACGCAGTTCTGAGCATCGGTGACTACATCATTGAAGGAACTGCAATCGTAGCAGCTGGCTGATTACAGAACAAGTGATTGTGTGATTTGGCATTTGCATTCATTTTGATACAAATGCCATTAAGATGATTGCTTTCAAAAGCGCGTAGCCAACAGGTCCCCTGCATGGCCACTATTGAAGCCCGTAGGGCTGAACTTGTGGCATATGCAGGGTGTTGGCTATGCGCTTTTAATAAAGTATTGAAATTACTTCTTGGACATCCTCTTTTGTGTAATTAAAATAAGAACGCGCTTGCAATGCCAAAATAAACAAGCAACGATACCGCATCGACGATTGTCGTGATGAACGGACTTGCCATAACAGCAGGGTCAAAGTTAAGCTTTTTCGCGACGAGCGGCAGCGTACAACCTATAATCTTTGCGACAAAAATCGTCGCCGCCATTGTAAGACACACTACAGCCGCAACAAGCACCGTAACCTCTTCGTTATTCAGAAGAAGCTTGTCAACGAGCATGATTTTACCAAAGCAGATAACCGCAAGCGTAATTCCGCAAAGAAGCGCAGTCCGTGCTTCTTTCCATATTATACGCCCCAAATCGCGGAATTCAATTTCGCCCAAAGAAAGCGCGCGGATTATCGTAACAGATGACTGTGAGCCGGAGTTACCGCCGGTATCCATAAGCATCGGGATAAATGCCGTAAGCACGACAAGGGCAGAAAGCGCGTTCTCAAAGCTGGTGATAATCATTCCGGTAAAAGTCGCGGACACCATGAGCAGCATCAGCCAGCCGATTCTGTGCTTGTACAAGTCGAACGGCGAAGAGCGAAGATACGTCTTTTCAGAAGGGGTCATACCACCCATGATTTCGATATCTTCGGTTGCCTCGTCTTCCATAACTGAAAGAGCATCATCGAAGGAAATTATACCGACCATCCTGTTATCGCCGTCAACAACCGGTATCGCATAGAAATTGTATTTTGAAAGGAGTTTAGAAACTTCCTCTTTGTCTTCGTGTGTCTTTACGCTTATGACGTTTGTCTTAACCAGTTTGTCTATGTTTATGCTGTCGTCTTTCGCAAGAAGAAGGTCCTTAACGGAAAGCCTGCCTATAAGCTTTTTGTTTTTCGTTACATAACACGCATAGAATGATTTTTTATCAAGCCCGGTATTACGCAGCTGTTGTATCGCCTCTCCTACCGTAATGCCCTGCCTGAAAGCCACATACTCAGTCGTCATTATAGAACCGGCTGAGTTCTCCGGGTACTGGAGCAACTGATTGATATCCTTACGTGTAGCAGGGTCAATCTGGCTCAAGATACGCTCAACGACATTCGCCGGCATTTCCTCAACAAGGTCTGTAATATCACTGACGTACAACTCGTCAAGAATCTCTTTCAGCTTATTATCGTTGAAGCTTTTTATAAGGGCTTCCTGAAAGTCATTGTCCATCTCGACGAATACTTCAGCAGCCTTGCTTTTCGGCAGTAGCCGGAAAACAACCGGCGCATCTTCTTCACCGATTCGCTCAAAAAGAGCCGCCAAATCAGTAGGTGCCATCGTCGAAATGACATCCTTTATAGTAGGAAATTTTTTTTCTTCCAAAAGGGCTTTAATCATGCCCTCAAAAGTTGCGTTGAATTCTGCCATTCTTTTTCCTTCACCTGCGCGCAAACCTAAAACAGATACACGCAGATTTCTCTTGTAAATTGTTGTTTACTCAATAATCAAAAGAAGGCTTCGTATTCGGGAACACCACACAAAACATGGTGCATTATATAGAAAGATTCAGAAGAGAACTGCACACGACAACATGGCAGCCGTACTGAAACTATTCCCCGGATACGGGCCGCTACTACTACTGCCTTCGTCCACAGTGCATTCCTCCTTATTTTGGATATTTTTTTGCTAAAAAAATATTAGTCAATATCGCCCTGTTTGTCGAGTATTTTTTAAAAAAAACAGCAAAAAAAATCACTGAAAAAAATATAACAAAGTTGCTTTTTTCAACTAACTTCGCAAAATTGTATTTCGTGATATTACTTAAAATTGATTACCTCGAATAAGATTTAGGGAAATTCTCTTACTAGGGTAAAATTCCTATTTCTCCAATGAAAAAACACCCATAAACTGTAAATAACCTGTATAGGTTAAAATATTTAGGAGGAAAGTATAAATGAAAAAGATTTCACTTATCATGCTTGTTCTCGTTCTTGCTTGCGGCGTAGTTTTCGCTGGTGGAGCAAAAGAGACAAAATCCGCAACAAAAACAATCACATTCTGGCATCTGGACACAACAGATGAGCAGCAGGCTGCATGGCGTCAGATTGCTGACAACTTCGAGGCTAAACACCCAGGAGTAAAGATTGAGATTACATGTCTTGAAAACGAAGCTTTCAAGCAGAAAGTAGCTACAGTTGTTCAGTCTGGTAACCCACCGGACATCTTCCGCTCATGGGGTGGTGGTGTAATGGTTGAGCAGGCTGATGCTGGTATGCTCCGCGAGATCAACGACTATGTTACAACAGGTAACATCTCTCAGATCGGTAAAGGTGCTATGGGCGTTTACGCTTTCAACGGAAAGCAGTATGGTGCTCCTTACTCACTCGGTACAGTAGGTCTCTGGTACAACAAATACGTATTTGCTGACTGCGGTCTTACTCCAGATGATTTCTCAACATGGTCAAAGTTCCTTAAGAGCTGTGACGTTCTTAAATCAAAGGGATACGCTCCTGTAGCTCTTGGTGAGAAAGAGACATGGACAGGATTCTACTGGTGGACATACCTTGCACAGCGTCTTGGTGGTGAGCCAGACTTCCTTGCTGCATACAATGGAACAGGCGCTTTCAACACAGGTTCATACCTCAAGGCTATGGAAATGCTCAAAGACTTCGTAGACACAAAACCATTCCAGGATGGTTTCATGGCTACAACACAGGCAGAGCAGGAAGCTCTCGTTGCTGACCGCGTATGTGCTATGACTCTTATGGGACAGTGGGCACCGTCAACAGGTAAAGACAATGCAACAAAAGGCTACAACGATGAATGGGGCGTAATGTCATTCCCAGCAGTAGAAGGCGGAGCTGGTCTCCTTTCTGATACACAGGGTGGTGGCGATGGTTACATCATCGGAAAGAATGCTCCAGATGAAGCAATTGAGTTCCTCAAATCATTCTATGAGCCAGAGAACTACAAGATCATCTGTACAAAGCTTAATGCTTGCCCAGTTGTTCCTGGATATGAAGACTACATCGATCCTGTTATGAAAGACGTTGTTGCTTCTGTTAAGGCTGCTGGTTACTATCAGCTGTACTACGATCAGTTCCTCCCAGCTGCTGTTGGTGAAGACATCAAGGCTGCTTGTGAAGCTATCTATGCTGGTACAAAGACACCAAAAGAAGCTGTTGATATGATTCAGGCTTCTTGGGAAGCTAACAGATAGTCCGACTGACTAGTTAAACCGGAACAGTTAGCTCTGTTCCGGTTTTTTCTTCTTTTTTTAGTTAAACATTGTTAACGAAGGTAGTATTAAATGCTTAATAAGAAAAAACAGAATTTTTGGATTGCCATGGCATTCCTTATTGTACCTCTTATTATTTTCACATTCTTTGTAGTCCTTCCTGTTTTTAAGGCAGCGGTTTACGGTCTTTTCAATTGGAAAGGATATGGTCCCCTTACAGGGGATGGAACCGCATCAACAACTAAGTTTGTTGGTTTAGACAACTTTAAAGAGATATTAACACATGGTGTCTTTTGGAAATCATTCGGACATAATGTTAAGATAATTGTTCTGTCGCTCCTTATAGAGCTTCCTATAGCTCTTGTTCTTGCACTCATTATTTCATCGAAATCCAGGGCGAACATTGCGCTCCGTACGGTGTTCTTCATTCCATACGTAGTTTCAGAAGTTATTGCCGGTGTTGTATGGATGTTCATATACAATCCGCAATACGGTATTTCAACAACATTCCTTTCTGCCTTGTTCCCTGCACCGGTAGACGGATTCCTAGGTGACCCGAATACGGTTTTCAATGCTATTATGATCGTAGTTATTTGGAAATACTTCGGTCTTTACATGATCCTTTATATCGCAGGCTTGCAGGGTATTTCAAATGATATCCGTGAGGCAGCCGCTATCGATGGTGCTACTCCGTGGCAGCTTAACACACGTATCATCATCCCGCTTCTTCTTCCAACAATCGTTGTAACATTGTTCTTCTGTATCGTCGGTTCGTTACAAACGTTCGATATTATATGGGCAATGGGTAAAGGTGACCCGGTTAACTCAGCAGAAACAATGGTTACATACCTCTATAAGTTCGGTTTCAGACGCTCACGCATGGGCTACGGAAGTGCAATAGCTATCGTAATTTTCGTAATTTGTGTAACGTTCAATGCCGTATATCAGCGCCTGGTTAAGAAAGGCAATTGAGGTAGAAAATGAATAAGACTAATACGAACATTGTTTATAAAACACTTAAAATAGTTTTTCTTGTACTTGTCCTTATTTATACGCTTTTCCCATTGTACGTTATGTTGATGGGCGGATTTAAGACTATCGGACAGCTCAGAGGCGACTTACTTGGTCTTCCTAATCCTTTCCAGTTCGATACGTTCAAAACGCTTCTTTCTCCGACATCAAACTTCTGGAGAAGTTTCTTTAACTCGTTCATTATCATGGTGGGAACAGTCGTTTTCGACGTTGTACTTTGCTGTCTTACAGGTTTTACATTCGCAAGAATTAAGTTCTTCGGAAGAGAATTGCTTTACAACTACATATTGCTCGGACTTTTGTTCCCGCTTGCAGTTGCAATCCTTCCTATGTACTTGCAGATGCGTGATATAAAACTTTTGGACACATATATAGGAGTTATGCTCCCGCAGGCAGCTTTCAATCTTGCATTCCACACGATGCTTACAAGAAGCTTCTTTGCGCAGATTCCTATGGATTTGGAAGAAGCGGCTACAATCGACGGTTGCGGCAAGCTCGGATTCCTTTTAAGAATGGTAATCCCGCTTTCTAAACCGATTATTACAACGATTGCAGTTCTTACGCTCGTTGGTAGCTGGAACCAGTTCCTTCTTCCTCTTCTTGTTCTTAACGATGAGAAGAAGTTCACGCTCCCGCTTGGTGTTATGCAGTACCAAGGACAGTACGCAACAGACTGGGCACGTGTTTTGGCCTATCTTACTCTTTCACTCATTCCGGCCGTTGTCTTCTACGCTCTTGCGCAGAAAGAGATTGTTGCCGGTCTTACGAGTGGTGCAGTTAAAGAATAGATTCTTTTTTGTTTCTCCCTTGTTGGAGCCGACCTTCTGTTAGGAGGTTGGCTCCTTTTTTTATTTATGCTGCTGAAGAAGCTATTTTTTGGCGATTTTTTTGTTCGTAACTACTTGTTTTTAAACGTTAATAATGAGATTCTTACTGCCATGAAAATATTGTTTTTTGACCTTGATGATACACTACTCCACTCTGATAAAACCATTTCAGAATATACGCTTAAAACGCTTAAAGAATGCCAGGCGCGCGGGCTGCTAGTCGCATTTGCCACGAGCCGCGGACAAATGCGGAAAAGCCCTTTTGCCGAGAAAGTTCAACCGGATATAATTGTTGCGAACGGCGGTGCATCCGTCATTTATAAAGGAAAAACTATTTACAGCGTCTCTTTCACCTTGGACGAAACAAGGCGTATGCTTTCCAAGGCGTATGAAATCTGCGGCTCGTCATGCGAGATAACGCTTGATACAGAAGACGTTATCTATTGGAACAGACAAGAAGATAAATCCACAAACTATTCTTTCAACGCGGAATATGACGATTTTACGGATTTTGCGCAGCCCGCGCTTAAAATATGCGTCCAAACGTGGGACGAATCTTTTGCAACACAAATAGCTTCTAGCGTTCCCGGCTCCGTCGCCATACGCTTTTCGGACATCCCCTGGTATAAGTTTTCGCGTGGAAAAGCCACAAAAGAAAACGCAATCCAGTTTCTTTCAGAGCATCTTAATGTGCCGCTTTCTGAAATGGCGGCTTTTGGAGACGACTTCAGTGATATAGGCATGTTAAAGATGTGCGGAACAGGTGTAGCCATGGGAAACGCAATACCAGAAGTAAAAGCCGCCGCAGACTATGTGACGCTTACGAACAATGACGACGGAGCCGCGCACTTTATCCGCGAACATATTCTTTAGTTTCCGCCGCGAAGCCAAAAAAAAGCCGCATCCGGTGCATTCGGCACTAGACGCGGCTTTCGTTACCTTAATTGGAACGCATTACTTTATCGTTATGCGGCCTTCAATGTCTGCATACTTGTCTTTCAGGTTTCCTTCAAGAATATCAACGATGTATGTCATAAGAACCTGATTGTCAATCATTCCTTCGTCGATAAGAAGCTCATCGTTCTGGAACATATTGAAACCATCACCACCCTGCTTAAGCATGTAGTTGTGGCTTGCGAGCGTGTATGTAGCTTTCGGGTCGATCGGAACCCACTTTCCGTCTTTTTCAACAAGAACATCCTTAACGCGGCGTGCTCCTGTTACACCAGCGAACATACCTTTGTCATCTGTTATAACAGAAGTCGGAATGCTTGTGTCGATTGTGAACTTAAGACCAGAAACATGCTGGAATCCACCGGATTCACCAACAGCTTTCTGTCCTTCCTTGTAAACATTGCGTGTGCTTCTACATGCAAACTCAAGGCAGTCAAGAATCTGCTGACCTGTTGTTTTTACTTTACAGAGGATGTTTCCGAACGGATGAACGTTGATAATATCAGCGTATGTGATGTCTCCAAGAGGAAGGTTAGCACGGATACCACCACCGTTAACCATAGCGATATCAGACTGAGCAACTGCACGATAAGCATCGGCACAAAGGTTACCAATAGCTGTCTCGCTGTTTCTTACCATTCTTACGCCTGTGCTGTCCGTAATCTTAAGAGCAACGTCACTCTTTGCCACAACTTTCATAACTTCTGCTTCATAAGAAGCTTTAATACCGTCAATGAACTTTGTTATAGCGGCGTCTTTCTTATCATAAAGACTTGGATTAATAAGCTGTGAATAGAGTTTTCCGTCTTTTGTGATTGTAAGTTTACCGATGTTAGCAAACTTTGTTCCAGTAGAAGTAAGGATAACTTCTTCACCATACTTGTTCTTAACAAGCTGCTGCTGGATTACGCTGTGTGAATGACCGTCAAGAACAGCATCAATACCTACAGTGTTAGCAATAATAGAAACTGAGTTACATGGAGCATCCTGCTCATCAACACCTGTATGAGAAAGAAGAATTACGTAATCTGCACCTTCACCGCGTGCAGCGTTTACAGCGTTCTGAACTTTGTAGAAAAGTTTCTTTCCTGTAGCTGATTTGCTAAGGTCGTATACGAACTCGCCATTTTCCTGGAAGAAAGCTGGTGTTGAGGTTGTAATTGAGTTAGGCGTTGTAACACCAACAAAAGCAACCTTTACGTTTCCGAAAGATTTGATTGCGTAAGGAGCCGTTCTGTCAAGGAATGTCTTGTTCTTTCCTGTGAACTCGATATTACAAACAAGGTATTTTGCATTTGCTTTAGCAATAAGACCATCAAGAACATCCATACCATAGTCGAACTCATGGTTTCCTAAAGTAGCGAAATCATAGCCAACCTCGTTCATTATATCAACGATATATGAACCTTTGGAAATTGTTCCGATAAGAGTTCCCTGAACAGCGTCGCCGTTATCAACGAGCGCAACATAAGGAGTTACCTTCTGTACATCTTTCTTAAGGGCTGCAAGACCAGCGAAGCCTAATCCGTCCTCAATACCACAATGAATATCGTTTGTATAAAGAATAACGATGTCTTCATTCGGGCGAGCCTTTCCACCCGTAAAACCAACAAGGCTGAATACAAGCATTGCTACTGCCAGAATGCTGACAAGCGCTTTTAAACCTTTGTTCATTTTTTCCTCCAAAAAAAGGTTTCGCGTTCACTTTTTCTGAGCGCATTAATAATTCTATTCCAAACGACCATTTTTTGCAACGTGATTGTTTTTTTCACAAACTGTGTTATTATATTCAGTGAAGAAATCTTTGAAAAATGACTTTTTAGAGATTTTCTTGAGCATTATTGCATTGACATTCGACATGGATGCTTGGTGGTTATGAGCAACAACGTCTTGCAAGAAACGCGGAATGCGCGCCGTACTACCAAAGCTATTAAGGAGGTCACATGAAAAAGACATTTATTCTTATCGGTATTATTCTTATTCTGGTAATCGCTCCTGCTGCTGCGATGGACATCGGTGTAAACTTCAATGCCGGCGTAAGGGCAAGTATTGTAAACCCATATGTATACGAGAACGTAGCGTTCAGGATGGAGTTCAACGATACATTCGGAGCTGAAGTAGGCGTCGATTTAATGGAAAACTTTGCTTCATCACCGTATTTCTATTTTTCACCGATGCTAAGCTTTTACGCCGGCGGGTTCTATATCGCCGGTGGTCTTATGTTCAATTCGGCTATGTCAACGATAGAGGACATGAGCTTCTACGCGGAGATGGGCTGGAGATTCTTCGACTGGCAGATGGGGCCGGGCATCGGTAAACTGGACGTAGGACTCAATATCTCGCCTACAGTCTACCTTACAGATACCGGCGACGGCCTTGGTGACGCAATAGGTTCAACGTTCCTTACGATTATGAACATACTCAAACTTAAAGTCGGTTTCTCCTGGTATTTGCCGATATAATGATTCATCAATGGTAATTCATCTCCGGCGGGCGCAAATACGGTTGAATCTATTCGCTCCTTGCCGGAGCCATTCTTTCTGGCACACCCCCCTTAACTAGCAGTTTTTTTCTGTACAACTGATTTTTTCTCTGCTAAAATACTTTTATGAATGCATTAATCGACTTTATCAAACAAAGGCGCTCGTGCCGCGCTTTTACAGAAGAATCAGTCGCAGAATCTGACGTACAGACGATTTTGGATTGCGCACTTGCTTCTCCAAGCGGCATGGGAAGACAAACATGGCAGTTCACGGCTATAACCGACACAGCAAAGATTCAAAAGCTTGCAAAGGCTGTCGCCGATGCGCTGGGGATTCCTTCTGGTTATAACATGTACAACCCGGCCATTCTCATAATAACCTCGAACGACAAGGAAAGCCCATTCCGCGTTGTTGACAATGCCTGCGCTATGGAGAACATCTATCTTGCGTCAGAAGCTTTAGGACTTGGCTGCGTTTGGATTAACCAGGTCAACGACTGCTTTGACAACCCGGCCGTGCGTGCTATTCTGCGCGAATTCGGCATTCCGGACAATCACGGCGTATATGGCGCGGCTGCTATCGGGTACAAGGCAGATCCGGCTCCTCGCGCAAAAACGATTGTCGGCAAAGCAATCATCGTAAAATAACAGCGGGAAATCTTCTTTGAAACAGACAGAATCTTGCGCAAAATACATAAAAGTCGTAGTTTTTGACCTTGGCGGCACTCTTATGACATACAGAGGCTTGCACCTGAACAGCTATGGTTATTACAAGAGTGCATTTGAACACGTAAACACTTTTTTCTCCTTAGGGCTTTCAACAGAGCAAATTGCGGCCGCCGTCAAAGTTTTAAAAGACTATAATCCGCACATAAACCCAAGGGAAAAAGAGGTTCCCGCCGAAGAGATTTTTTCAGAAGCCGTCGCAGGATGGAACACTGACATCCCGCTGGAAAAAATAATTTCCGCGTTTTTTGACTCGCTCAACCTTAAGCCCTACTTTTTCCCTGAATCAATTCCTGCCCTGCAAAAACTGCGTGACGCGGGTTTTAAAATAGCCGCGTTTACCGATGTTGCAAGCGCAATGCCGGACAGTCTTCACAAGGATTTTGTAGCACCGCTTCTTCCTTATTTTGACTACTATGTTTCTTCTGTCTCATGCGGCTACCGAAAGCCGAATTCTAAGGGGCTCTGCGAAATAGCGGAGTTTTTCCATGTCCGCCCAGATGAGATGATTATGGTAGGCGACACTGAAAACGATATTAAAGCCGCCCAGAATTTTGGGTGCGTATCCGTGCTTATCCGCCCTGCCCCACAAAAATTAAATTGCAGCAATGCAATTGGACAAGATTATACCGCCGAAGGTGCTTCACAATTTGCAAGCGTACTGATCCGCACAAAACAAAGCTGATTCGGCGAAAAACAGTGAGGTTGATATGAAAACTGATTTTGGAAAAAACACATTTTTGTACCCGATGCCTGTTCTTATTGTCGCGGCATACGACGAGAACGGCGTTCCGAACGCAATGAACGCGGCGTGGGGCGGAATCCACGACACTAACCAGATAGGCGTTTGTCTTTCCGCAGAGCATAAGACCGTTAAGAACATGCTCGCGCACAAGGCTTTTACGGTGAGCGTTGCCGACGCAGCCCATGTCGTTGAATGCGATTATGTCGGCATTGTTTCCGGCAACAGCGTTGAAGACAAGTTCGCAAAAGCAGGTTTTACCGCGACAAAAAGCAAATTCGTGGACGCGCCTGTAATAAACGAGCTTCCAATGACACTTGAATGCGAACTTGTAAGCTACGATGAGAAAACCGGATGTACCGTCGGGAACATCATAAACGTCAGTGCGGACGAATCTGTTCTTACGGGCGGGAAAATCGACCCGGCGAAACTGAACCCAATAACTTACGACCCGGTGAACCACAACTACATAAAACTGGGCGAAGTCGTAGGCAAGGCATTCTCCGACGGAAACAAACTGAAGTAGTTGTAAGTGTTTTTATGGGACAGGGATTGTAGCACCGCCATCGGCGTTCGTAAGCAACCGAAGGTTGCGTCGAATGAAGCGCGTTTAGCGCGGAAGTGCGAAAAGCCCGGCGGCAGCTTGCTGCCGAGTCCCCCTATCATATTCTTATATCTCTTCGATGTGGTAAACGTATTCCAATGTCTTGAGCGCAGCGATTATCTCTTTGTGCGTTTTGTATTTCTTTAATTCTTCGCTACTTATAGAGATAGCAACTGAATAAACGCTAAGGCCGGAACTTGCATACGCTGGGTTCATCTCGATTGCGTCAATTTTAAGGCCGAGCTTGCGGATTGTCGTGACGAAATTCTGCAGATAGTGGCTGTTCGTAAGCTCCAAGTGAACCTCAAAGTGGTTGGAGCGGTCTTTAAGATAAATCTCCAATGACGGCATTACAGAAAGACAGAAAAGAAGCGCGACGACCGCAAGCAGCGTTATCGTATAGAAGCCTGCGCCGACCGCAAGCCCGATAAGGCAGCAGCACCACATCGCGGCGGATGTCGTAATACCGCGTATTTGGTTACGGGAACTGAAAAAGAGCGAGTTCGACGCGATGATTGTCGCGGATATTACGGCGGCTGTCGAAATCAGGAAAAGATGGCTTTCGTACTGGCTCGCAATGAAAATATCGAGAATCATTGAGAGCGTGCCTGTAAGCGTTACGAGCATGAATGTGCGAAGTCCAGCTGTATGCCGCTTGCTAGAACGCTCACAACCTATTATGGCAGAAAGAATTATCGCAACAATAACACGAAACAGGACGGACGGAACGGTAAGCCCTTCTGCCCAGGAACCAAGGAAACGTGCTATTGGATCTTGAATGCCAAAAATTTGAGTTTCAATCACTTGTGTGTTCATTACTTACGCCCCCTACTTGTGTCGCCTTGAAAACTTTGGCTTACGCGCCATTCCTCGCATAGAAACTATCTGCTCCTGCTCCAGCGACGTAAAATGACGCTCCGCCTCCTCTGTGTAAGCGTGCTCGTCTTCGTTGACGCTCCACTTCGGAATCTCTTCCTGAATCTTGTTTATGCGCTCTATAAGCAGCTCCAGCTCTGTTTTCTGCGCACCTTCAGGCGTGCTTTCGTTAACCGTAACAAGATCTTCCAGTTTATCAGAATACGAGCCTGAAAGATAAAGCGCAAGCTTGCCGCAGGCCGGGCCGATAAGCTCGTACAACACGCTTGACGCAAGGATAATCGTCTGGAGTGCATCGCCAGTTTCGCCCTGAAGTGTGCGCGCACCGAGTGCCGCAAGACCGATAGCTACGCCAGCTTGCGGAATAAGCGCGAGTCCCAGATAATTCCGGGTTTTCGCAGGCTTTTTGACGATTGCGCAGCCAAAGAACGCACCCGCGTATTTTCCGATAATACGAGTAATAAAATAAAGAACGCCGATGAGCAAAAGCGGCGAAGAGCCTACAGAACCTGTCGCATTGACGAGCGCGCTTAAATTGAAAGACATTCCGGAGCGCACAAAAAAGAGCAGCAGTATAGGCGGGCTGAAATACGCAAGCTGGCGGAAAAGCTTTTCATCGCCGGTGGAGTTTATGTACATCGTACCCATCGACATACAACCAAGGAGCGGCGAAACTTCGAAAATCGTACAGATTCCGCAGAAAGCAAACAAAAGCGCGATTGCGATTATAAGCCTGTTGTCGGTTGAACGCTTTTTCTGAATCATCAGTTTCATAAGAAGACCGAAAACAAGACCAAGCGCGATAACCCCCAGGTTCGTCACGATAGGCATTACAATGCTTTCCAAAGAAAACGCGCCGCCTGTGTATGAGTGTACGGCGATGGAGATAGCAACGCTGTACGCAAGAAGCCCGACTATGTTATCGAACGCTATAACTTGAAGAAGAGTCTCAACAAACTCGCCTTTCGCGCCTGTTTGCCGGATTGTCATCATAGTTGAGGCAGGAGCCGTAGCCGCAGCAAGGGCGGAAAGCACTATGGAGAACGCAAGTTCCAGATGAAGGAAGAAATACGTAACGATGAACACAAGAAGCGAGACAAGAAGCGACTCACAGACAGTTATTACAACCACTTTCGCGCCGTTTTTTTTGAGCACATCAAGGCGGAAGAATTCACCTGTGCTGAACGCGATAAATGCAAGCGCAATGTCCGACAAAAAGCTCGTTCCGTCAATCATCGACTGCGGAACAAGGTTCAAACAAAAAGGCCCTATAAGGATGCCGGCGACGATGTAAGCGGTTACGTTAGGAAGCCGCAGTTTTTTTGTGACGCGCGTCATCAAGAATCCTGCCAACAGGATTATGGAGACTGAAATAATTGTAACGGACACAGAGCCTGCATCCTTATAAATCCATGACAGCATTATTATATAATACCACTAAGAATTCGGGCTGTATATCTTAAAAAACGGATAAATATCTTGAAAAGTATGGAAGAAAAAAGGATTGAAAGGGAAAAAGAAACCGTAGGTGTCGTTTGCCCTTTCCTCGTGCCTTTAGTTACCTTGCGCTAATTGCATATATTCCTAAAACTTGTTATATTTAATCATTATTTGGAGGATTTATGGCAGACACAATGCATCCGTTACAGAAAAACCCGAACTGGAAGGGCCGCCGCGGTCCTGTCGTCCTTGTAATCATGGACGGTGTTGGGTATGGCAAATACGAAGAGGGCGATGCCGTTAAAGCATCACGCATGAAATATCTTGACTGGTTCAAGGCAAACTGCCCGAACACAAAACTTAAGGCTCACGGAACGGCTGTAGGTCTTCCGACCGACGACGACATGGGTAACAGCGAAGTCGGACACAACGCAATGGGCTGCGGACGCGTTTTTGCGCAGGGTGCAAAGCTCGTCGGTGAGTCAATCGCGAACGGCTCTATGTTTGCCGCCGCAACTTGGAAAAAACTCGTAGCGAACGTAAAAGCAAACGAGGCTAAAGGAGCCGCGCTTCACTTTATCGGACTTGTTTCTGACGGAAACGTTCACTCACACATAGATCACCTTAAAGCGATGATCGCTCAGGCCGCAAAAGAAGGCGTTAAGAAACTCCGCGTTCACGCGCTTCTTGACGGACGCGACGTTGATCCGACATCCGCGCTCAACTATATCACTCCGCTCGAAGAATACCTCGCTTCGTTCGCATCGCAGGGCTGCGACTACAAAATCGCTTCCGGCGGCGGACGCATGTATATGACGATGGACCGCTACAACGCAGACTGGAGCATGGTAGAGCGCGGCTGGAAAGCACACGTTGAAGGAAACGGCCGCCTTTTCCCAAGCGCAACTGGCGCAATTGAGACATACCGCAAGGAGCAGCCCGGCGTTCTTGACCAGGACATGCACGAGTTCGTAATCACAGGTGATGACGGAAAGCCATGCGGCACAATCAACGACGGCGACAGCGTAATTTACTTCAACTTCCGCGGCGACCGCGCCCTTGAAATTACACGCGCATTCGAGACACCAAAAGGCGGCGACCTGCCGTTCGAGCGCGCAAAAGTTCCCGCCGTAGAGTATGCCGGCATGATGGAATACGACGGTGACGCTCACGTTCCGGCACAGTATCTTGTAAACCCGCCGTCAATCGACCGCACAATGGGCGAATATCTTACAAAAACAGGCGTTAAGCTCCTCGCCATTTCCGAGACACAGAAGTACGGTCATGTAACATACTTCTTCAACGGAAACAAGCAGGGCAAGTTCGACGAGAAACTTGAGGATTACATTGAAGTTCCGTCAGACGTCGTTCCGTTCGAGCAGCGTCCTTGGATGAAGTGCGCCGAAATCACTGACAAAGTTATAGAAGCTATTAAGAGCGGAAAATACGACCACATCCGCCTGAACTATCCTAACGGAGACATGGTTGGACACACAGGCGTTTTC
>JAEEGK010009952.1_pt1 | contig 22021 bp, 18 predicted proteins | sample 8958771 | NCBI WGS metagenome assembly JAEEGK01 (sample SAMN16246547, study PRJNA631951) | gut metagenome | biome: gut microbiome; feature: rumen; material: SC-attached | host: Bos | place: Iran: Karaj | collected 2018-10 | reverse complement strand
TATTTCCGGAAGCGCATCCGCTGGTCTTAAAGAGGCTACTGGTGATGAAGGTGACTTCCACGGTGCATATGCTGTTTCACTTGACAAGGCTGAGATCCATGTTGGTGAGGACCTTGTATTTGGTCTCCTGAATGCTGGTTCAGCGGTTGATTTTGCAAAGCATTATGCAACCAAGGGTGATGATGACAAGATTGCAGATACTGTCAAGGGACCCTCAAAGATTCTTCCTGGCTTCACTGTCACTTACAAGGAATGGAATGGTGGAATCGGAGCAAGAGGCAAGTGGAATGATGATAAGAGCTACTACAATGTCTTTGCCCATATCGAGACTCCTTCTTTCAAGTTTGCAGAGGATAAGATTGCAGTTTCTGCTGGCGCTTACACTGTTCTTTCAAACGAGCCTGCAACTGGTAACGACTGGTCAAATACAAAGACATTTGGTGGTGCTGCAAAGCTCACATTCACAGATGAGAAGCTTTCTGCTGATGCGGAAGCAGATCTCAAGTTCGTGAAGCCGGGTGAGGCAGATGGCAAGTTCGTCTATGAGGCTGCTGCCAATGCAACATACAAGCTGAACGACGCTGACAAGGTCTATGTCAATGTTTACGCAACTCCTGGTCAGATGTTCCCGAAGGCAACAGTTGCTGCTATGTATACTGGCGATTATGCTGAGACTCTCAAGCTTGATGCAAAGGCCGGTGCAGGTTACACAATTGTCAGCGAGGACAACATGGAAGTTGGAATCAGCGGTTATGCTCAGATCGAGGATGCACTTCTTGAAAAGAGAGAGCTCACCGTTTCAGCAACAGAGACAGTCAAGCTTCTCGATGCTAAGGCTCTTTCTCTTAGCTTCACAGAGACTTACAAGATTCTCGTTGCAAAGGAGCTTGAGCTTAAGGCTGTCGTAACTTACACAGCTGAGAAGTTCGTTGCAACTGCAACAATCAATCCTACATTCAAGTTCGGTGATGAGGCCAAGATGACCCATTTCAAGGTTTCTGCCGAGATTTATTCAACTGCTGTTATCGAGAATGCAAAGATCGGTCTCAAGTACGCAGGTGCTGACTATGCAGAGGGTGTAGAGAAGAAGGGAGCTGTCACAGCTTACGTGACAATCGAATTCTGATTTAGGAGAAACAAAGTATGAAGAAATCAATCATCGTTATTCTTATTGCGCTGATTGTCACTGGCTTTGCTTTTGCTGGAAAACTGACAGGTTCTGCCGGTCTCAGATTCGATGTCAAGCTTGACAAAGATGATGCTGGTTTCAAGAACTGGGGTTTTGTGAATGCTTCTTCATGGCAGTACACCTTCGATTTCGAGGTTGATACTACAGCTATTGAGGTTGGTGAGCACAAGACAGACCTGTGGGCAGAGCTTGCTATTGAGGGCAGCGCTTCTTTCGGCGTTTCAAAGGCTGCTGATGATGGCGGAAATTTCCACGGTGAGTATGCAGTTGATCTTTCAAAGGCAGAGATTCACTATGGTGAGGATCTTGTCATTGGTCTGCTGAAGGTCGACAAGGGCGTTGACTTTGCAAAGTATTACAAAGTCGGTGCAAACGGACTTCCGCTCTACGACACAGTCAAGGACGATCATGAGGCAATTGCCGGTTTCACAGTCAACTTCAAGAACTGGTACGGTGGATTCGCAACAAAGGGATCCTGGGGTGACGAGACAAAGTATACATTCTACGGCCACGCAAGAACTCCTGAGTTCAAGTTCGCTGAGGATCAGATCACAGTCCAGGCTGGCGGCTATGGCGCATATGCAAACAACTCTGACGTATTTGCAAGAGCAACATATGTCGGCGGCGGTGCAAAGGCCGGTTACGCTTCAGATAAGTTCACAGCTGGTGTAGGTTTTGATGCAATGTATGATGATGCAAAATTCATGTACGAGATTGCAGCAAACGCAAAGTACACAGTGAACGACAAGTGCGACGTCAAGCTTGATGTCTATGCAACACCTGGTGCACTGATTCCTGTCTTCGCAGCATATGCTGGCGACGACGCAGAGAAGATGAAGCTTGATGCAAGACTCAGCTCCGGTTACACATTCGACATCGATGAGAACACCGAGGTCGGAGTTACCGGTTATGTTGAGGTCACAGATGCACTGATTGACGGCAGAGAGATCACAATCTCTGCAACAGAGAGTGCAAAGCTTCTTGAGAAGAAAGCTCTTGAGCTGAGCCTGACAGAGACATATCAGGTCTATGCAAAGATTCTTGACCTTGTCGCAAGTGTCAAGTACACAGCAGAGAAGTTTGTCGCTTCAGCAAAGCTCTCGCCGTCCTTCAAGTTCGGTGATGAGGCCAAGCTCACAAAGCTCGCTTTCGAGTGTGAGATCTATTCTGAGGCAATCATTGAGAATGCTAAGATCGGTCTCAAGTACTCCGGAGCAGACTTCGTCAAGGCTGGTGATACAATCAAGAAGGCTGGAACAATTTCAGCTTACGCAACAATCAGCTTCTGATAAGTCTTAACGGACAATCAAAACGGTCACCTTCGGGTGGCCGTTTTTTTTGAAATTGCACTGCTTTGGTTTTTGACTTATAGTGGATTCCATGGGAAAAGTTAAGAGAAAGACACTGATCAACATATCAAGGAAGACTTTCATACAGGTCACAGCCCTGCTCCTAGGACTTCTTATATTCTCCATCGTGCTCACCTATGTTGTCCCCAAGGGAAAGTTCGGTACACTCCCGTCAGGTGAGGTCAATTATCTGGAGTACATCCCTATTGAGGATGCGGGCGGAATATCAGTCATAAGAGGCATCCTTGCACCGGTTCTGGTGTTTGCATCAGGTGACGGACTGACGCTTATCATGCTGTCATTGTTCCTGTTCGTCATCTCGGCCTCATTCCAGGTGATGAATGACGTGGGCGGAATCAAGGCTTTGGTCGGAGCTGTCTCTGAACGCTTCATGAGCAAAAGATATGTTCTTCTTGTCCTGATCTCACTTGTGTTCTACTCTTTCGGGGCATTCCTTGGCCTTTTTGAGGAAATGCTGACGATGCTGCCGATTGTGACGGCACTCTGCCTGATGGTCGGCTTTGACTCATTCACAGGATTCCTGTGCTGCATAATCGCCTGCGGATTCGGATTCGCCAGTGCAATCACAAACCCTTTCACAGTCCTGCTCGCATCAGAGATAATCGGGGCCAACCCCATGGGGCATATCTGGTACAGGATCCTGATCTTTGTTGTGATGTTCGGCCTTCTCATGGGCTATCTGCTTCTCTATGTCAGGAGAATAACAAAAGACCCTTCTTCAAGTCTGACTCTGAGGCATGATGAGAATCTCAAAGCCTCTCAGACAAACGCTGATGTGACAACTGATAACGAGAGGAAGATCAAGCTGATTTACGCAGCCTTCCTGCTTGTCTCCCTGGCACTGATAATCATAGCGTCGATGAGCGACTCTCTAAGAAGCTATGCCGTTGTGATTCTGACCGCATACTTTCTTATCTTCGGTCCGCTTGCAGGAATTTTGGCCTTAGGAAGCGTCAGGAAGGCCATGAAGAGCTTTTTTGACGGAATCCTTGGTGCATTGCCGACCATAGCATTCATCGCCATAGCAGCCTCTGTGAAGTTTGTGTTTGAAGAGGGTGCCATTCTTCCGACAATAGTCCATCAGATAAATGTGCTGATTGAGGGACACAGTCCTATTATGGTTGCCTTTGTCATATACCTGATTGTGCTGCTTCTGGAGTTCTTCATCTCATCATCAACAGCAAAGGCGATTCTGGTAATGGGGCTTCTTGCCATGGTTAACACAGGCCTTTCCAAGCAGATGCTTGTTCTTCTTTACACCTTCGGTGACGGATACACAAACGTGATATTCCCGACATCCCCGGTTCTACTGATCTCTCTCTCCATGATTGAGGTTGATTATTTCAAATGGGTGAGGAAAAGCCTGCCCCTGTTTGCGGTGAACCTGCTTCTGGTCTTAGGCTTCATCGCCCTGGGAGTTGTGCTGGGGTACTGAAAAAAACGGCCACCCGAAGGTGACCGTAAACAATGCTGATCAGATATTAGATGTTGAATTCCTTGAACAGCTTCTCCCTGTAGGCTGGATCAGAAAACACTCTCTTAAGATCCTCAGTTCTCCCGGCCTTCATAAGCTGATCTCCGAGACTTGCCATCCTGTCAGCACCAATAGTCTCACCTTCAGAACGTCCTTCTTTTCTGCCCGCCTCAAGATACTGCTCCTTCAGGATTTCCTTCTCTCTCTCATCATCATACTCAGTAAGGCACATTTCCTTTACCTCCGCCATGTTCTCTTCCATGAAAGCCCTTATCTCAGAATCCTCCGGGAGGTTCCTGATTGCGGTCTCAACTGCAAAATCCTTGTCTCCCGTATCCGAATACAATTGTCTCACATCAGCAGTGAAAATGGAATACTCAGACAGTGGTCTGCATGAGCTCATCAGCTCCTTGTTCCTGCCCCAGTTGATGTTCAGCATGAGCACAGTGGCATCAATGTCGGCCTTGTTCCATTCAGGCAGGACATCTGACATCCTCAGGACCATACTCTCGCCTATATCCCTTAAACCATTGTAAAAGCAGACAAGTTTTGGCACTGGTACTATCTGAGGGATTGAGCTGTAAAGGCTGATTCTGTTGACTTTGTCCTTCACTAATTTGGAGTAAACCCTGCCTGCATACATAAACATTCGAAAAGGTATGTTCGGATTAAATGTACTCTGATGCTCGTAGAATGACATGGTGTTTCCTATCAGGAATGACAGATCATTCTTCATACTGATGTAGATGACATCCTCTATGGTAGTGATTGTGATGTCTTCCGGATTGTCATGATGCGAGTGGTTCATGGCATTGTAGAGGCTCAGAAGCCATTCCTTCTTCTCTGCTCTTCCGAAGATATACTTGAAGAGCCTGTCCTTGTGTTCCTTGTTGACAATGGAGTTTTTCATTTTCGTTCTCCTGCTTTTGGATTTCCGAAAGGCAGACCGGAGACTCCGGCTCTCTGCATTTCATATTCCTATACGAAAAAAGTGCAGGATTTATTTCAAATCCACAGAAAAAAACTTGTTTTTTTTGTGTTGCTGCCATAAAAAAACGGCCACCCGAAGGTGACCGTTCCATTTGATAGCTCTGTTTTTGTTATTTTGACTGTTTCTCCAGGAAGGACACGACATCTCCGACTGTCCTGAAGTCTGCAAGCTCCTCGTCGGGGACCTTGATTCCGAAGTCCTCCTCGATTGTCATCAGAAGCATCAGGATATTCAGTGAGTCTGCGCCAAGATCGTCGATGATCTTGGATTCGGGTTTGATTATGTCCTCGGGTTTCCTGAGCTGTTTTGCCAGAACCTTTTTCACTTCATTGAAAAGCTTTTCATCCATTTGTTGTCTCCTTGTTCTCTGCTATGCGGTCAAGCAGGCTTTCTGTTTTCTCTGCAAAAGCATTGCGCTCCATTCCCAGAGCCTGCTCAATGCATTTCTCTACGGCTGTGGCATTGCTGCTGCCATGGCCTTTCACAACCACCTTGGATGTTCCCAGAAGGACGCTTCCGCCGTAGTTCTGATAGTTCATGAATTCCTTCAGGTTGGTGAAAAGCCCCTTCATCAGGCCTGCACCCACCTTGTAGATGGTCTTGGAGTAGATCTCCTTCTTCAGCTTCTTGAGAAGCTCAATTGCGGTTCCCTCTGTGGTCTTCACAAGAACGTTACCTGAGAAGCCGTCACAGACCACAAGGTCATAGTTTCCGGAAAGAAGGTCCCTTGACTCCATGTTGCCCACGAAGTTCACCTCGGGGGTGTTCTCCAGAAGGGAGTAGGCCTGTTTCCTCAGCTCGTCTCCCTTGCCGGCCTCAGTGCCGATATTGAGCATCGCGACCCTTGGATTCTCGATGTTGTATACTGTTTTCAGGTATATACTTCCGAAAACGGCATATTGCTGGAGCTGCTCAGGTGTTATGTCAACGTTTGCTCCGCTGTCACAGATACCCACAATCCCGCCTGCCATTGTCGGCAGGATGGGGCAGAATGACGGGCGGATGACGTTCCTGAGTCTTCCGATCCTAAGCACTGCAGCCGTCACAAGAGCTCCTGTGGAGCCTGTGCTTACCATGCCGCTTACCGTGTCATCCTTCCTGAGGAGGTTCACCGCCGCCATCATGGAGCTGTCACGTTTGAGCCTGATGGCGTCTGTCGGTTTCTCATCCGGTGTGATGATTGCCGGAGCATGGACTATCTCAAGGCGGGAGGAGTCGTAGCTCTTGCCGCTGAGGTTCTCCTTGATGATTGCCTCGTCTCCAGTGAGAATGACAAAAAGGTCCTTGTTCTTCTCAAGTGCTGAGAGGCTTCCGTCTATGTTGGCCTGGGGGCTTCTGTCGCCTCCGAAGCAGTCTACTGCAATTCTGATCATTGTTTTTCCTATGCCAGTTTCTTTATGACCGCGATCCTTCTCTTATGCTTGATCTCCTTGAATCTCTTCCACTGGTTCTGGATCTGGTAGTTTGTCTCCAGATTCAGGTTTGTCTCAGCATATTTGATCGAGGGATCCTTGAGCATCTTCAGAAGCTCTGCGGAAATGATTGCGCTGATTCCCCTGTTTGTGTACTCGGCGTCAACTCCGACAAGGCAGAGGTCGATGATCTCAGGATGCTTGATTGTCCAGAGCAGCCTGATGATTCCAAGCGGGGTCAGATGGCCCTTGCATTTCTGAACGGCCTTGGCTATTGACGGGAAGCAAAGTCCGAAGCAGACGACCTTCTCGTTCTTGTCCAGGATGACCGCCACATGGTCAAGGTCAATCACAAGCTTGAAGCTTGAGATCAGGCTCTTCTTCATTCCATCGGTGAAGGGGACGGTGCCGTAGATATCTGCGTAGGTGCGGTCCATTATGTCAAAGAACTGGTCCTTGTATTTTCTGATCCACTCGTTGATGTTCTTTGCCGTGCCGAAATGCAGGTCATAGCGCTTGAGAAGGAAATCCTTCATCTTCTCAAGGGTGCCGTCATCCTCTTCCGGCGGCATGATCATGCTCTCTGTCCAGCCGACTTCCTTGGTGTAACCGCGGGCACTGATCAGATCCTGATAGTACGGAAAGTTGTACTGCTCCTCAAAGGTGGAGAGCTGGTCAAAACCGTCAATCAGGAGGCCCTCTCTCTCAAGGTCCGAGAATCCCAGAGGCCCCACGACTGTATCCATGCCCTGTGAGAGCGCCCATTTCTCCACGGCGTCAAAGAGGGCATAGGCCACTGCCTGGTCGTTGATGCTGTCAAAGCGGGTGAAGCGCACACGTTTCTCGTTGCGTTTCTCGTTGCTGGCCTTCTGGAGGATGCCCTGGATGCGTCCGACCATTTTTCCGTCACGGTAGGCGTTGTAGCAGACATAGTCACAGGTGACCCTGTAATGATAGTCAGGCTTGAACATAGCCTTCTCGTCGCCGTAAAGAGGCGGGACGAAGTAGGGGTTTCCCTTGTAGAGCTTCAGCGGGAAGTTTATGAACTGCCTGATCTGCCTGGGTGTCTTTACTTCTTCTATGGTAATCATTCACTCACTCCGATGAATTAGAGTTGATTATCTGTGGATTGCGCTGAAACAGACCCCGAGTCCGTTCGGTCCGCAGTGTGATCCTGCTGTGGGATTAACCAGGACAACCTGGATGTCCAGGTTCTCTCCGAGCTTCTCCTTAAGGCATGCGATGGTCTCCTGGACAAGATCGTCTCCGTCAGAGTGTCCGATGAAGATTGTGTGCTCCGCAGGCTTGTCGCCCAGCTCCAGGACCTTGCCCACGACTGCCTCGATGGCGCGTCTTCTTCCGCGGGCAGTGCCGTAGCTGTCCATCTTGCCCTCGGCGCTCATGTAGATGAGAGGTCTGATTCCGAGGATGCTTCCCATGGTTGCCGTAAGGCCGCTGACTCTGCCGCTGTGCTTGAAGAACTTGAGGTCATCTGCGAAGAAGTACATGGCAAAGTGGTCAACACCGGTCTCCGCCCACTTGAGGATCTCCTCGACGCTCTTGCCTTCCTTGTACAGCTCTCCGACCTTCTTGCAGATGGCAAGGCTGATTGTGGTGATTCCCTTTGTGTCGATCTGATAGACGGTGCGATCCGGATATTTCTTCCTCAGCTCCTCAAGGGCCTCTGCCATGTTGTTGAATGTCATGGTCATTGCGGCTGAGAAGTGCACATAGAGGATGTCGTTTCCCTGTGAGAACTCCTTCTCGAAGTAATCGATGTATTTCTGTGTGCTGATGGCGCTTGTGTTGGGAAGCACTCCGCCTCTGAGCATGTCGTAGAACTCACGGGCATTGAAGGTGTCGAAATCCTCATAGGGATAAATTGTCTTGCCGTCAATGCTGTAAGGCATGCTTATTATTGTCTTGTAACCGTATTCCCTCGCAAGCTCGGGGGTCATGTCACAGTCTGAATCTGTGAAAAGCACGTAACTCATTTCTCTCTCCTTATTCCTCAAGTATCATCACGTAATCGTGAATGGGCTGCTCTCCGTCTATCGGGATGATTTCGGTGAGCCTGTATTTCTTCTCAAGAGTCTCCAGGATGGAATCTGCTTCTTCCTGCGGGACATCCTTTCCCTTTATCAGCATCAGGATGCTGTAGTCTCCGGCGTTGAGTTTCTCCGCAAGATCAAGTGCGGCTGCAGCTCTTTCTGCGTTGTCTGTGTAGACCGTACCGTCTGCAAAACCAATGTAATGACCGCTTACTATCTGGACATTGTCCTGCTCGGTATCACGGTTGGCCTGGCTTACCATGGCGGTGACAACCCCCTCCATGCTGGCATTGATGGAGGCAACCATCTCCTCTGTGTTATTCTTTGTGTTGTCAAGCATTGAGATTGCCGCATAGCCTGTTCCGAGGTCTTTGTTAGGAATCACAACTATCTCTGATTTGTCATAGACATCGGCACTCTGGCGGGCTGTGAGGATTACATTGCCGTTGTTCGGGAAGACTAGGATTGTCTCGGCGTCAATGGTCTCAAACGCATCGATGAAATCCTTGACAGCAGGGTTCATGCTCTGGCCGCCGTTGATAACCGCGTCAACTCCGATCTCAAGGAAGATCTCACATATGCCTTCACCTGCTGCGACAGTGACTGTGGCAAAGCGCTTTCTTGGCTTCTTTGTCGTCAGCTCCAGAACGGGTCTCTCATGTCCGATGGTCTCATTGTGCTGGACTGTCATGTTCTCGATCTTCAGGGTGAGGAACTCGCCCCACTGCTGGCAGTGGTTCAGGATCTCGCCCGGGGTCTTTGTGTGGACATGGACGCGGATGATGCTTCCGTCACGGAACGCCACAAGGGACTCTCCTTCGGATGAGAGGTAGTCGAAGATGACCTTCTCGTCAAAGTCGCTGACCTTTCCGACCTTGGCGGTCATCAGCTGGAGGATGAACTCGGTGCAGTAGCCGTAGATGAGCTCACTGTCCTCATTGAACTTGGAGAGGTCAGGCTTCTTTGGCCCGCTTTGGCTCCGGGAGGAGGTACTGTCCTCCGTCTCAAGACCGAGCAGGGTGTTCTCCATTCCCTGGAAGATGTAGATCAGGCCGGCTCCTCCGCTGTCAACCACACCTGCCTGCTTCAGTACGTCAAGAAGCTCCGGAGTATGTTTGAGGGACTTGGACATCTCGTCCAGAAGCTCCTCGAACATGGCCTCGAAGGTTGTGTCATCTTTGACAAACTTGCGGGTGTTCTCGACAGACTCCCTGAAAACGGTGAGAATCGTGCCTTCAACAGGCTGTGAGACTGCCTTGTATGATTCACTTACCCCGTCATCCAGGGCATTCATGAATGATCTCAGATCTGATTCGGTCTTATCTGCAAGTCCGAGTGAGATTCCCTTGAAGATCCTTGAGAGGATCACTCCCGAGTTTCCCCTGGCTCCCATGAACATTCCCTGTGAGGCCTGCTTCGCGACCTTTCCAAGATCCCTGCAGGTGGCATCCACTGCCTGGGCGCCTCCGTCCATGGTCATGAACATGTTGTCTCCGGTGTCCCCGTCGGGGATGGGGAAGACATTCAGGTCATTGACCGTCTGCCTGTTCCTGTTTAGCTCCCTTGTGCCTTCCTTTATCATGCGGGCATAAAGGGAGCCGTCGATTATCTTTGTATTCATATGACGAAAAGCCTTCCGGCTGTTTTTCCTTTCACATATTTTATATATTTTGGTCAGTATAACGAGAAACAATTATATTTGCAATTTGTTTGACAGTTTGAGGCAAAATGTGAAAATAGAGAGGAAAACGCAGTGAAAAGGTTGCCTTTAGGCGGTACTAAACTGTATTTTAGTCCCATGGGAAGAAAAATTAGACGGGTGATAAGCACCCTTGTCCTTTCGGCCGTTGTTCTTTCAACACATGCACTGAGCACGGATGACCTGGTTCAGAAGGCCATGGAGAACAGCACGACTATCAGGACTCTCAACATAAACAGGGAGAATACGCTCCTCAACAGGCAGATATCCGATGTGGATCCGACTCTGTCCGTGACTGTATCCTCCGGCAGCCTGACCATATCTAAGGAGGAGATGGGCAAGTCGATCTTCTACATGAACCCCTATGCGGTGATAACACTGCCGGAGAAGAACGACTCCACGCTGTCATTCAAGCTGTCCAATGTCACCAGGCTCTACAAGTCCGGAGACAGCTACCTGTCATTCACCCCTGATGTCACATACAGCAAGACAATCAAGCTTGACTCGTATATCGATACCAGAGAAGACATTACAAAGCTGTCCAGTCAGATCTCGCAGGACATAAGCTACCAGAAGAGCCTCATACAGTTCCAGAACGGAGTGCTTCAGAGCATAGCCTCGATCATGCAGACAGAGATGAGCATCAAGAGCAGCCGCATCTCCTATGAGCGCATGGTCAAGGACCGTGAGACGGCACTGGTTTCCGGTGATATCACACCTGACAGCCTGAAGGACCTTCAGAGCCAGATGAGGCTTGACAGCACACGTGTGGCTCTGGAGACATTGGAGAAAAGATATGCCGATCTCCTGAAGACATTCAGGGATAACTACGGCATTGAATATGAGAGACCTGATTCCGTCAGGGATGCTGTGCTTTCAATTGAAGCGCTTGAGAGCGGTAACTCAACCGTGCTTCTCTCGGACATGTCGCTTCAGATCGCAAGGCAGGCAGTTGATGTTGCCTCAGGCACAAGCACCAAGCTCCAGCTCGGGGCAAACACCAATATGACCATGGTGCAGACCAACGGAAACGACCTGACGACCTCTGCAAATGGTTCCGTTTCAGGAACTATATCAGGCTCAAACTACTCAATCGGGGCTGAGGCGGGTACTGATTACAGGTCAGATGAGTTTTTCCCTTACATAACCATAAAGGGAACATGGAGCAACAAGAAGACCACGCAGACTGAGGCCCTGACACTTCAGAGCCTTCAGAACAAGGTCATTCTCGCACAGATTGATTATGACAATGCCGTTGCAAGCTACAAGAATGAGGTTGCAAGCCTAAAGTCAGACATCAGCAGCCACCAGTCAGATGTGTCCCAGTTCGAGGTAAGCGCGAACTACAACCGCCTGATACTGGAGAGAACCCAGCAGATGTATGACAAGGGTATTGTCACTCTCCGCGAGCTTGAGGATGCGAGACTTAATGTCGAGAAAGACGAGAACCAGGCGATGATCTACAGGATCAACGCCCTTGTTCTCGAGAACAGGATAGCTGCCCTGCAGCTGTGAGGTGTCTATGGACAATGAGAGCAAGGTAAGGAACGAGAGAGCCAAGAAGCTCAGGCGCAAGAGAACACGCCAGCTGATCATATCATTGATCATCCTGGCGGTTTTGGCTGCAGGAATATGGGTATACAACTTCAGGATGCAGAACGGCATTTTCCCGTGGCAGACAAAGGAGGACACCTCCGATATTGACAGCATCAGCACCACCACGGTCAGGGAGGAGAGCTATCATACATCAATTGATGTCTCAGGCTCCGTGGTGGCCTATGACACGCAGAAGGTCCAGATCCGCGGAACCGGTGCCGTGACCGGAGTCTTTGTCTCCGAGGGTGACAGGGTGAAGAAGGGCCAGCTGCTTGCGACTGTTGATGACTCGGACCAGCAGTACGAGGTCGCCAACATGGAGAAGCAGATAGAGACCGCCAAGATGGGAGGCACCACATCCGCAAGGGACATCGAGCTTCTGGAGATGCGCCTTGACAGCGCCAGGAAGAAGCTTGACAACATGAAGGCCTACGCCGACTTTGACGGTGTTGTTGTCTCCGTGTCGATCCGTGAGGGGGATTATTACACCGCAGGTGCGGCTGCCATAACCATCATTGACGACAGCAAGCTCAAGACCACGGTCGAGGTCGATGAGATAGACATACAGATGGTCAAGGTCGGGACTCCCGTCCACATCACCTGCGACTCATGCCCAGGCGTGAACATCGAGGGCCGTGTCAGCTATATCCCGATGATCGGACGATACACCAACCAGGGAATTGGCGTCATGGATGTCGAGATCATAATCGACGATCCTCCCGCAGGCCTCAAGCCCGGCTTCTCATTCGGAGGCAGCATCGAGGTCGAGGCCGACCAGAAGATGCTTCTTGTTGCCCAGGCCGCTGTCTCGACAAGCAGGGGAGTGAGCTCTGTGACGAAGCTCCTTGATGATGGCTCCTTCCAGAAAGTGACGGTCACCGTAAAATACCTGGGAGAGAACCTCTATCAGATCATCGACGGAGACGTGAAGGACGGAGATGTCCTTGTCTACAACCTCATGGGATCGCTTGAGAGCTACATCAACAGGCAGGTCTCGAACTTCAGGAGCAGCAGTAACTGATGAGACCGACCAAGAGCACGATCGACAGATCCCAGATAGCCTCAATGATTGACTCAAGGCGCATCCCGATCATCTACCTGCGTGACGTGCACAGGTACTATGTGGTGGGTGACATTGTGGTCAAGGCGCTGGACGGTGTGTCCCTGAAGATCTACAAGGGGGATTTCACCGCGATCATGGGACCGTCAGGAAGCGGAAAGTCAACAATGATGAACCTGATAGGCTGCCTGGACACACCGACAAGCGGAGGAATCCTGATTGACGGTGAGGACACAAGGGGTCTCAAGGAATCCGACCTGGCTTACATCCGCAACAAGAAGATAGGCTTTGTGTTCCAGCAGTTCAACCTGCTGGGAAAGCTCAATGCCCTGGACAATGTCATGACGCCTCTGATCTATTCAGGTGATGTCAGCTACCGCGAGCGCAGGGAGCGTGCAGAGCATGCGCTGGAGCGTGTGGGGCTTGCGGACAGGATGAGGCATCTTCCCAACGAGCTCTCAGGAGGACAGAAGCAGAGAGTGGCCATAGCCCGCGCGATTGTCACGCAGCCTTCCATAATCCTTGCCGACGAGCCCACAGGTGCCCTTGACACTAAAACCGGCGAGCAGATCATGGATCTTTTCAGGGAGCTTAACGGTGAGGGCAACACCGTTGTGATTGTCACCCACAACGAGGAGATCGGCAACGCATGTCAGAGCCAGATCCGCCTCAGGGACGGAAAGAGGGAGGTCTGACATGGTACTTCAGAACATCAAGCTTGCCATAACCTCCATGAAGGGCGGAAAGATGCGCACCATCCTCTCTCTTCTGGGAATAATCATAGGTGTTGCGTCAGTTGTCACTATCCTGAATCTGGGTAACAGTGCCACCGCAAGCATCACAGGCAGCATCACTTCTAGCGGCTATGACATGCTGTATCTCACCACCTTCGACAGCGTGAAGACGCGTGACACGTTCAATGAGCTTTTCGGAAACGAGCTCAAGGGCAATGTCAGCGGGATAGAGACAGTCATGCCCACGGCATCAGGCAGCGCACGCCTGAGGTTCGAGAACCAGATCACATCATCATCTGTCATGGGTGTCTATTCCGACTATGCCGCAGGCAACAACTACAACCCCGCCTACGGGTCCTGGTTCAGTGTGGAGGACAACATCTTCAAGCGCCAGGTGGTGGTGCTGGGATCAAATGTGGCGGAGAAGCTTTTCCCTGGCGGAAATGCGGTGGGAAACTACATCACCATCTACGCGAATACCGGGAAAAGATACCTTGTTACAGGTGTCATGGAGCCCAAGGACCCGTCCTTCGGATCCAGCTACAACAGCACGATCTATATCCCGTATAACACGTATACCCAGAGATTTCAGCATGTTAATCTTGTAGGAGGCTATGAGATCAAGGTCAAGGAAGGCTTTGATCCCAGGAAGGTCAGCAGCGATTGCGAGGCATTTCTGGATGAGCTTGTCGGAAGTGACAACTACTTCCTGATCTCATCGGCGACACTTGCGGACATGGTCAGCTCGGTCACAAGCACGCTGAGCATCTTCCTTGCTGCCATAGGCGGGATATCGCTTCTTGTAGGCGGAATAGGGATCATGAACATCATGCTTGTCTCTGTCGCGGAGCGCACCAAGGAGATAGGAATCCGAAAGGCACTGGGAGCCTCTCCGTCCGTGATAAAGCGCCAGTTCCTGACAGAGGCAATAACCCTGACCTCGATAGGCGGACTGATAGGCATTCTTCTTGGGATAGGAATAAGCAAGCTTGTGACGAACATCGCAGGATGGGGCTTCTCTGTCTCGGTCACCGCATGCGTTCTGAGTGTGGGATTCTCAACCGCCACAGGAGTCTTCTTCGGCCTGTATCCTGCCGCGAAGGCAGCCAAGCTCGATCCTATAGACAGCCTTAACTACGAGTGATGTCAGCGCTTCCAGAATGATCTGGAGAAGAGCACTATGACAGTGAAGATCTCAAGCCTTCCGAGAAGCATCTCAAACGAGCAGACCCACAGCGACCAGAGCGGGAATATTGAGAAGTTTCCGGCTGGACCGACCTTGCCGAATCCTATTCCGATGTTTCCCAGGCTCAGGATCGATGCTGCCATGCAGGTCTCGATGTCTATTCCCGATATGGTCAAAACCAGGGTTCCGATGAGCCATGTGATGATGTAGACTGCACAGAATGACGCGATAGACAGAAGTGTGTCCTCATGGACTATCTCGTCTCCGAGCCTGACCTTTGATACAGAGGACGGATGGATCCTCTTCCTGATTGTGTTTGTGGTGAGCTTGCAGAGCGTCTCGATCCTTGTGACCTTCATTCCGCCGCCTGCGGAGCCCGCACAGCCGCCGATGAACATCATCAGGACAACGATCATGATTGAGAAGGTCGGCCAGTTAAGGTAGTTCGTGGTCGCGAAGCCCGTGGTGGTGATGACTGACGCCACATGGAACGCCGAATACCTGAATGCTGTCAGGAAGCTGTCATATGTCCCGGTGTTGGCGAGCTGGAGCGCTGCAAGAAGTGATGCGGTGAACCAGATTGCAAGGAACCATCTCAGCTCCGAGTCCTTCAGGGCGCTCTTGATCTTTCCTGTGAATGCCTTGTAGTAGAGCGAGAAGTTCGCTCCTGCTATCATCATGAAGACGGTGACCACGACATCCACATAAGCGCTTCCGAATGCACCGATCGATGCCCCTTTGACGCAGAATCCCGCGGCTGCCATTGTGGAGAAGGTGACGGTCACAGCCTCATAGAGGCTCAGGCCTCCGAAAAGCAGAAAGATGGCCTCAAGAACGGAGAAACCTACATAAATTGCCCACAAAGCTATTGCTGTGGTCTTTGTTTTAGGTGTCAGCTTGCCTTTCACCGGTCCTACAGACTCGGCTCCCATGAGGTGGAATGAACCGGCTCCCATGTTGGCTCCGATAGCAGGCAGAAGCGCCACGAACAGGACCACGATTCCCATTCCGCCCAGCCAGTTGGTCATGCTTCTCCAGAACAGTATTCCCTTTCCGCAGGCCTCGATGTCAGTAAGCGAAGTGGCACCTGTTGTGGTGAAGCCGCTCATTATCTCGAAGAAGGCTGCGCTGTAGGACTTGAAGTCACCTGAGGCAACAAGCGGGATTGCCCCGAAGGCCGTTGCGATTATCCATGTGAAGGTTACGAAGAAGAAACCGTCACGCTGACGGAAATCCGTGAGCTCCGTCTTGTTGAAGACCAGCAGGGCGGCTCCGGAGAGGAGGATCATGGCGATTATCGTGTAAAGGAACGAGTTGGCTGCCTTGAACTCCTTGAATGAGTAGCTGATGATCATGGGCACGGCCATCAGTATGGCAAGGAATATCTGAATCAGTGCAAGAAGCTTTATGTTCTTTCTGAGATTCATTGTCAGTCCTTCTTGTCCACGAATGAGCCTACATAGAGCAGCCTCTGGATGAAGTCCGTCGACTTTCTCTCTATGACGGTGATGAGGGCATCGCCATGCTCGATGACGTAGAGACCTCCGGGAATCAGTGTGCTGCCGTCTTTCTTGGTAACTCCGGCTATGATTCCCTTTCCTCTCATGTCGATGTCCTTCAGCGCCCTTCCGATTATCGGATTGCCTTCGGCGATGGTGAACTCGAGGGCCTCGATCTGTCCGTCGAACAGTGAGTGTGTGCTTGAGACATTCTTGCCGTGCATGTAGCGCATCAGTGAGTCGACTGTTACATCCTGCGTGGAGATTATGTTGTCTATGTCAAGGTGGTCCGCCATGCGGATGTAGTTCGGGTTGTGGCTGACAAGTGCCAGGCTGTTCTTGATTCCGAAGTGCTTGGCGTAGCTTGCAGTGATGATGTTGAGCTCGTCATTTGATGTCAGGCACAGTATCAGGTCATATGATCCGAGTCCCTCCTCCTCAAATACGGCCTCGTTTGTGATGTCCGCGTTCAGTACCAGGACATCGGGATAGACGGTGGCCATGTGCTCGCAGACATCCTTGTCCTTGTCGATCAGAGTTATGTCCTTGTGCTGGTATTTGGGGATTGCACGGAGCAGGAAGTCCGCCACCTGGGAGGCTCCGACAATGGCGATGTGCTTGGCCCTCATCGACTTGCGGCCGACTGAGGAGAGAAGCTTCTTGACGCTCTCCTCCTGCGCCACAAGGCTCAGCGTGTCTCCCGGCCTGACTACGGTGTCACCGCTTGGTACCAGAGCCTCGCCGTCCCTGCTCAGGGCTGCTATGATGAAGTTCGCGTTCAGTTCCTTCCTGAGGTCCTTGACGATCTTGTCGGCGTAGGGAGAGCCCTTCTCAACATAGACGTTGTAGAGCAACAGTGAGGAGTTCTCGAATGAGATTATGTCGCTGTAGATGCCGCGCTCAACATCCTGGTAGATGTACTGCGCGACCTCCTGGGTGGGGTTGACGATGTGTGTTATTCCCATCAGGGAGTTTCCTATGCCGCTGTAGCCGGTGTATGAGAGGTTTCTGATTGATGCGATTGTGAGAGGAACCTTGAACTCTGATGAAGCTATTCCGCTTGAGACCAGGTTGGTCTCATCGCTTCCGGTGAGGGCCACGAATACATCGGCATCATCAATTCCCGCGTCACTGAGATCCTCGAGGCTTGTGCCGCTGCCCTTTATGGCAAGGCAGTCAACCTTTGCCATCGCGGTGTTGACGTCCTCCGCGTCCTCATCAATGATGATGACGTCCTTGTTTTCTTCTACCAGATGCCTAGCAAGTCTGATTCCTCTGCGACCTGCGCCCAGGATAACAACCTTCATGGCTTATATCGTATAACAAAGGATAATTCAAATCAACAATACTGTAAGTTTTACTATAAGTTGTTATATAATTCCCTCATGATCCGCACTAAGAGAAATGTTGTTTCACTGATTGTCATGTTCATGGTCGCGGTGGCCTTGCCTGCCATCACGGTCACCGCGTTTACAAGCTCCATGACCTCAAGATCCGCGTCAGGATTCCCGGTTGAATATGAGGACTCCTATTTCGAGAAGCCCTCATACGAGTACAACCACAAGCTTGCACAGGCCAGCATGGGGATGGCGCTGTCTGCGTTCAGGCCCCTGTACCAGCAGGATAAGAACAACCCGTCTGAGCATCTTGAGCAGTTTCTCATGGACTGCGGATTCAAGGACCTTCAGAGTGATGACTATGACAAGAACCCGTCACTGTACACTGTGGCATCGATCATAGGAAGCAAGCAGCTGACGGATTCGGACGGCAACCCTTACACACTTGTTGCTGTAGGTGTCTGCGGAGGCGGTTATTCCAACGAGTGGCTTTCAAACTTCACCGTGGGCTCAGGAGTCAGGCACGAGGGCTTTGCGAGTGCCGCCCATCTTGTTGAGAACAGGGTGTTCGGATACATCGGACGGGCTAACATAACAGGCAGGATCAAGATCTGGATCGCAGGTTTCAGCCGCGCAGCCGCTGTCAGCAACATCACTGCCGCGGACCTGGTGGACTGCGGCATGTTCCGTCAGGAGGATATCTACGCCTACACATTCGCCACCCCGAGAACAACCAGGGATCCCATGCCTGGCAGATATGACAACATTTTCTGCATCGTCGGCCAGTATGACCCCGTCCCGCAGGTTCCGTTCTCAAGCTGGGGCTTCGAGCGCTACGGAAGGGTTCTTTACACTCCGCTGATGGAGACTGACAGCGATTATAAGGAGAGAAGCTCACGTGCGGACTTGGTCGCGATGGCATTCACCCAGCAGCACTTCTGGGCAAATCCGTCAGTGAACAGCCAGCTTCATACCTTGATCGGGTTCATAAATGAGGTCTGTCCCACACAGGAGATGTATGTCGAATGCCTTCAGGAACGCATCACATCCATGTTCGAGAACAGGAGCCCTAACAACATATTCCGCACGCTCTCAGAGCTCTCCGATGACAAGAGGATCATAAATGATGAGAACCGTGAGGTCGCCTCAAGCCTGCTGGACTACATAGTCCGTCTTGTCTTTGAGATCATGACGGACTCCGGTACCATCAGCACGATGTGGAACTCCAATGCCTCCCTTACTGCGAACCTGATGCATGAGCATACCCAGGATGTCTATCTCTCATGGATGATGTCATCCGATGATCCTGCTGAGATCTTCACTGAGAACACCACGTACACTAACATCTCATTCACTGCACTGTCCGATGATTATTCCATCTGGATCACTGATGATGCCACAGGGCAGACCGTCATGAAGTTCCATAACGGGCAGTTCCTTGACATTGATGCGCCAAACGCGATCAGAGGCTGGCTGAACAACAAGGACCTCTCGATAGCCATCCCCCATGACAGGGTATACAGCATCTGGTATGAATGTGCCGAGCCTAACGATGACCTGTTCGTGATCATGGTTGATTTCAACACCAAGGCCCTTGCAGAGAACAATCTGACAGTCTGCTTCCCCCTTTACGGAGAAGAACCGAGGCTTATCTGCACGACTGACGGCAGACGTTCTGACAGCGATGTCGAATACTATGACTTCAAGGCCTCCGAGCTCAAGGAGAACGAGGAATACTTCCCGGCTGGGTTCATCGCCGGCGCACTGGGCTCCAACCCGTATAAGCTGAACTGGCGTGCCATCCTTTTCATTATCATCCTGATTCCTGTTGTGGCTGCAATGATTGTTATCCTCTTCCTTGGCCTCCTGATAAAGCTGATAAGCGGAAGCCGCATAACGTTCATGCCGTTCCTGCTGTTTGCAGTCATCATGATCGGCTTCATACTCGGGGACCTGTTCTTCTGGCTGGTGCCTTCTGTCACGCCAAGGACAATAACAAAAGGCTCCATAGGGCTGATCACCATCCTGGTTGCCTTCCTCGGACTCATGAGAAGGAAGAAGAGGGGGATCCTGTCATCAGAGGAGGGCAGGTTCAGCATAATCCTCTCCACATGCGTGCTTGTCTGCGCACTTGCCGACTGTGTGATCAACTACAGCTTCACCTGGGGAATGATCATTTATGCCGCAGTGCATGTCCTGATGATCTTGACGTTCATCAGAAATAGACCGCTCAGTGCCTACCAGTGGTTCGCGTTCGTTGTGGGCTGTGTGTCCGTGCTCACTGCCGCACTGATCTTCCGCTCCAGCCTCGGAGGCTCTTTCTATCCGACTGTCGCATATGGCTTCATGCTCTCGCTGCTGGTGGTCTCCGGATACAGGATCAGCACTCCGGTCTCACTTGCATGCATCATGTTCGCCATCTCCGACACCGTCATGACGGTCTACCGCTCAATCAGCTCTAAGCTGCTTGTGCTGCACATCATACTGATGTTCGCCTATTATATTGCCATCTTCGCGCTGACATACTCATGCTACAGGGTGAGGGAGACCGCCGCCTCGGAGACAGTGCCTGAAGACAAGGCTGCGGATGCATAAAAAAACTGCCGGGGTTTCCCGGCAGTCCTGATGCATTGATCGGCAAGATCACATGCGGCTGAACTCAATGCTGCCCATCTCACTGTTGTAAAGGGTCAGGACCCTGTCATATGCGGTGAATGTGTATTTGGTTCCGATCTTATTCAGCACCATTGTGCCCTCTGAGACGGAGGATGCATTCCATGTTCCGTCCACGGTGATCTTTATGGAATCGTCATATTCGTCATTCAGCTTAAGTAACACAATAAAGTTCTCGGCTTCTTCTCCGCCATCCTGGTCCAACTCCATGACAAAGGTCTGGTCGGACTTGACATCCAGAGTGATCTTGTCTCCCATGTTGTTCTCTGCAATCCACTTTCCGATTGCCTTGTTGTCCAGGATCGGATCCTGCATACATGACACAAACACCACAACGGCCATCAGGGCAATGAGACCAAGCATCAAAAGATTTCTTTTCTTCATTTTTCTCTCCTGTTTTTCTTTGGATTAATCCAAAATTAGTCTAAAAGCGGTTTCAACCACAAGTCAAGCTTTTTCGGCATTTTCGTAATGGTTGACAGTAACAAAAAAAGACTGCCGGGGTAGTTGGCCTCGACAGTCTTGTTGATGCGTTTTCTTTGTTTCTCCGTCAGCCTGCGATCTTGACTGAGATCTTCTTGGGCTGCTCGGCAGGAAGCTTCGGAAGCGTGATTGTCAGAATTCCGTTCTTGAACTCTGCCTCGATTGCCTCCTCGTTGATTGTCTCAGGAAGGGAGAAAGCCCTGTTGAACTTCACATAGCTTCTCTCATGCACGACATATTTCTTGTCCTCTTTCTTGTCCATCTTCTCTGAAGAGATATGCAGGACATGCTTTTCCACGTCGATGCTGACTTCTTCACTTGTATATCCAGGAAGCTCGGCCTCTACGTAGAATGCCTTTGAATCCTCGTAGACGTTGACAGTAGGATAAGTGCTGTTCCTGATTCCCCAGTCACCGAACATGTCGTCGAACAGGGTGTCAAAATCGTTGTCTGCGTTTCTTGTCATCAAATAATTCTTCATAGTAAAACCTCCATTTCATCTATGATCTCAAGGTTCCTCAAGCGGAGACCTTGACTGTGATCTTCTTAGGCTCCTTGACCGGAAGCTTCGGCAGTGTGACTGTCAGGATTCCGTTCTTGAACTCTGCCTCGATGGACTCCTCGTTGATTCCCTCAGGAAGTGAGAAGGCCCTGTCGAACCTGATGTTTGATCTCTCGCGGACGATGTACTTCCTCTCGTCCTTCTTGGTCATCTTCTCTGAAGCGATGTGCAGCACGTGCTTGTCGACATTGATTGTCACATCCTCGTTTGTATATCCCGGAAGAGCTGCCTCAAGGTAGAATGCCTTTGAGTCCTCGTAGACGTTGACTGCAGGGTAGGAACTGTTCCTGACGCCCCAGTTGCAGAGCATGTCATCAAAGAAGTTGTCCAGGTAGTTGTCATTGTTTCTTGTAGTCATATAGGTCATTTCGTTTCCTCCGAATCATTGTTTTTCATGTCTGTCTTCCGTTTCCGGTTGACGTCTTCCTATATTGCATCAGCCGTGCCAACTTTTGATATTTGTTTTTGGCAATTAGAATTATCTTTTTGGATTGTTCTTTTCTGGACTTGAATGTGGGATGAGGAAGGGTCTTTTTGAAACACTTTCCTGAATTCGGTCCAAAAATGTATCATTTTGATACACTTTGGAAATTTTGACACAGAAAATGGTCATTTTTACTTATTTTTTACCATGGGTTGACACTAATGCCGAAAAAAAGTAAATTGTCTGAGCATTCGACGCAGGGTGGAGCAGTTGGCAGCTCG
>JAEEGK010009951.1_pt1 | contig 22021 bp, 11 predicted proteins | sample 8958771 | NCBI WGS metagenome assembly JAEEGK01 (sample SAMN16246547, study PRJNA631951) | gut metagenome | biome: gut microbiome; feature: rumen; material: SC-attached | host: Bos | place: Iran: Karaj | collected 2018-10 | reverse complement strand
CTTGGCTTTTTCCCACAAAAGCTGGGCTGTGTTTTTTACGCTTGGAAGCCTGTAGTTTGGAAGCTCCATAACAAAAGGAACAGGCTCACCTTTAAAGATTGTTTTTTTATAAATAAGAGCACACAAAATGGCAATCACAATTCCAAGAAAATAAAGACCTGTCATAATAAGACCGCCATGCTTTGGAAAAAACGCTGCTACAAAGAATGCGTAAATTGGGAGCTTTGCGGTACAGCTCATGAATGGAGTTAAAAGGATTGTCATTTTTCGGTCGCGTTCAGAAGGAAGAGTGCGGGTAGACATAACGGCTGGGACTGTACAACCAAACCCTATTAATAAAGGTACAATGCTTCGGCCGGATAAACCGATTTTTCGAAGGAGTGTATCCATTACAAATGCAACGCGGGCAATGTATCCGGAATCTTCGAGCAAAGATAAAAACAGGAAAAGTGTTACAATAATCGGCAGGAAGGAAACGACGCTTCCAACTCCGGCAAAAATGCCGTCAATCACAAGACTTTGTAAAACAGGGTTGGTTCCATGCGTTTCCATCCAGCCTGCTATAAGGCTTCCAAGTCCGTCAATTCCACGCTCCAAAAGCCCCTGCAAAAAAGCCCCGATTACATTAAAGGTTAAAAAGAATACAAGCGCCATAATCGCAATAAAAAGCGGAATACCAGTATATTTACCGGTCAAAAGCTTATCAATTTTTTGCGAACGAACACGTTCCCGGCTTTCTTTTGGTTTTTTTACAGTCTGACGGCAAACGTTTTTAATGTAGGCATAACGCATATCAGCCATGGCTGCACTTCTGTCAAGCCCGCGTTCATGTTCCATCTGGAGTGTAATGTGTTCGAGAGTTTCTTTTTCATTTACATCAAGATTAAGGGCATATAAAATTCTTTTGTCGCCTTCGAGCAGCTTGCTTGCCGCAAATCGGACAGGAATACCGGCGTTCTGAGCATGGTCCTGAATCAAATGGATAACAGCATGCAGTGCTCTGTGAACTGCGCCTCCTGCATCATCCTTATCGCAAAAATCCTGACGCAAAGGTTTTTCCTGATAGTAAGAAACGTGAATCGCATGCTTAATAAGTTCATCAACACCCTGGTTTTTGCTTGCAGAAATTGGAACGACCGGAACTCCAAGCAACTCTTCCATTTTGTTTACGTTTACAGAACCACCGTTGCCAGTCATTTCATCCATCATGTTAAGCGCAATAACCATTGGAATGTCCATTTCCAAAAGCTGCATTGTAAGGTAGAGATTTCGTTCAATGTTAGTTGCATCTACAATGTTTATGATGCCTCGTGGCTTTTGCTCCAGAACAAAATTGCGCGAAATTATTTCTTCACTTGTATAAGGCGACATTGAATAAATGCCTGGAAGGTCAGTTACAAGAGTGTTCTCATAACCGCGGATAACTCCATCCTTGCGGTCAACAGTTACGCCCGGAAAGTTTCCTACATGCTGGTTAGAACCTGTAAGCTGATTAAAAAGCGTTGTCTTTCCACAGTTTTGATTTCCTACAAGAGCATAGGTAAGGGTAGTGCCTGCAGGAAGCGGATCTCCGTCTCCTTTGGCATGAAAGCGTCCGTCTTCACCAAGACCAGGGTGAACGGTTTTGCTGTGGTCATCTGCAGTAAATGCCTGAGCCTGTTTCTGAGCTTCTGCCTGGCTTACGTCTATTTTGGCTGCATCATCGGTCCGCATGGTAAGCTCGTAGCCGTTTAAGTCAAATTCAACAGGGTCGCCCATAGGTGCAAGCTTAACCTTTGTTATGAGAGTTCCGGGAATTACACCCATATCCAAAAAATGCTGTCTAAGTTCACCGTTGCCGCCAACCTTTGTGATGATGGCGCTTTGTCCAATTTCCAGATCTTTAAGTGTCATATGCTGCTCTTATAAAATTATATTATCTATATAATAATTCATTTTTTTAATTTGTGATATATGTTATAATTGCAATATGACACCCATCCAGGAACAGATAGCCGTAGCAATTATTGAACTTTCAGAAAAATCCCTGATTACAGAAGCCCTTATTGCCCGAAAAATCCGCGACAACCTCAAGTTCAAAGCCAAACCCAAAGCAGGTCTTGCCTTCCGTGATGTAGAAGAAGCCTTGTTTTATATAGAAGAAAACAACAATCTGCATTATGCCCTGCACATGAATTCCGCCAACGACCTTCTTCTTAAGCAGGAAGCCGCCGCAGCCCCTCTGGACGCTCAGGCCCGCCGCCGCCGTCTCTCCAGCGAAAAATCCATAAGCTTATTAACTTCAGGAGACGTCAAAACCGCTCTTACCGGCCAGTCCACCGGCTCCAAACCCTACCACAAGCGCACCGAAAAAAAACGCCTGAACCTGAATAAAGATTTTGATGAGTGGGAGTAGTCTATTAATAGTTAATCAATAAATTACTTTTATTCTCTCCAATTCTATAGTATAATTTACTATTGTCCGCGTGCTTTATCGCTAATATGGGGAGTAGAATAATGAAGAAATCACCTCTTTTTACTGTTTCTGTCATACTCATTCTTATTGGAATTTTAACCGGTTGTAAAAACTTTTTTAGTGGATCTGATAAGAAAAAGAATAATAATACTACTGACGAAGAAGTAACTGAAGAAATAACTGATCCAAATGCGCTTCAATTAAAGACAGGGCCTGCAATCAGAGTAATTTTTGAACAGATTGTTCCAAGATCAATTACGGGCATTATTGTTGACAGTCCGACTGCAACCTTTCACGGGCTTGAAGCCAGGCGTTTCCAGAGGGCAACTTCAAGAAACAAGGATGCGGAATTCTATCTTGATGTGGCCGAAAAGGATGTTCCTGTATGGTATGACAGTGATACTAAAACTCTTTATTACTTTATTGGCGAAAATCAGACCCTCCTTTTAAATCCTAATTCCAGCTATATGTTTGCAGGTTTTGTAAATCTTAATGTTCTGGAAACAACGTATTTTAATACTTCAAAAGTTACGAATATGCGCGGTATGTTTACCTGGTGCAGCGAAATTCTAAATATTGATGTAAGTAATTTTGATACTTCAAAAGTAACAGACATGAGCCATATGTTCAGTAACTGTAAAACTATGAGTTCTCTGGATGTAGGCAGCTTTAGAACACAAAATGTTACTAATATGAGCAGTATGTTTGAAGGCTGCGGCGGTCTATGCGGAACCCTTAATCTGCACGGTTTTAATACGGCAAAAGTTACAGACATGAGCTTTATGTTCTTTTACTGTACAAACCTTACATCTCTTGATTTATCAACCTTTAATACTTCAAAAGTTACAAACATGAAGTATATGTTTGCCTTCTGTAAAAGCATGACCAACCTTGACTTGTATAAGTTTAATACATCAAAGGTTACAGATGTGAGTTTTATGCTTTCTAATTGTAACAATCTTATTTCCATTGATTTGTGCCGCTTTGATGTTTCGCATATTACTAATATGACCGGCATGTTCCAGGATTCAACAAATCTTCAATATATATATGTTAATGGCGGAACAAACTGGGCCAGCAGTTCATTAATCAGTACAGATATGTTTAAGAACTGTCATTATCTTCCAAATTTTTCGGCCTCTTCTTTAGATGCAAGTCGTGCCCACATTGGAGATGATGGTTCCGGTTACTTTCTGCTGAGTACAAAAATTCTTAAACTCAAAACAGGTCTCGAAATCCAGCAGATCTTTGACCAGGTTTTATCGGCTACTGATCCTATAACTATAAATTCCCGCGATTTTAATAAAAAATATTTCAGACATTTTAAGAGGGCTTCGGCTCCTGTTTCAAATTCCGGATACTATCTTGATATTGCAGAAACTTCTGTTCCTGTCTGGTATGATGAAGATGCTGAAACCTTATATTACTTTATTCAGGAATATCAGATTCTGGAATTGAATGAAGATTCAAGTTATATGTTTACAGCCTGTGAGTCTGTACAAGATATAGAAACTACATATATGGACACCTCGCTGGTAACAGACATGGCTTATATGTTCTATTATTGTAAAGCCTTAGGTACTCTTGATATTTCTGTTTTTAATACTTCATCTGTTACAAATATGAGCAATATGTTTGGTTTCTGTGCATACATTACCTCATATGATTTTAGCCACACATCTGTTTCGCAGGTAACAGATATGAATTATATGTTTTTTGGAAATACCGCGCTTACTTCGGTAAATCTTTCCGCTCAGAATGTTTCGGGTTTAACCAATGCAGCCGGAATGTTTATGTCTTGTAGAAATCTTTCAGATCTTAATCTGGATGGCTTTACTGCACCTGCGCTGTCTGATACAAACAGAATGTTTTATGATTGTCCAAAGCTTACCTATCTTGATTTATATGGTTTTGGAACCGGTAATGTTTCTGATATGAGTGAGATGTTTAGAGGTTGTTATTCTCTTGAAGAAATTGATATTTCTTCTGCCTGGAGCACAGCTTCTGTATCAAACGGCAGCAATATGTTTGCGAACTGTAGTAAGCTTCCTAATTTTAATACCAGCCAGACTGGTGTAGAAAATGCTCATTCGGGATTACGCAATGGCAGAATGGGTTATCTTAATCTTGCAACTAATTTCCCATTAAAGTCTTCTTCTGAAATATATGTTATTTTTGACAGCTTCTGTGGAGCTCCTTCTGCTTTGTATGAAGCCTGCAATGATTCAGCCGGTGTCTCTCATAATGGAATTGATGCAACTGCCTTTGTAAAAGCAAGCGAAAGAAATGCAGATGCAACTCAGTATCTTGATATAAAGAATAAGAATGTCCCTGTCTGGTATGATATGGGGACAAGAACAATTTACTACTATATTGATGATGGCTGCAGCCTTCGGTTAAATTCAGATTCAAGCGCTTTGTTTGCAAACTGTTACGCAATGACAACTATCCAGACCAGCGATTTTGATACTTCCAGCGTTACTGATATGTCAAATATGTTCTGGAACTGTGCCAGCCTTGAAAGTATTGATTTAAGCAATTTTGAAACAGCCAACGTTACTACTATGGCAGGCTTGTTCAAGGGATGTGTCCGTCTTGATACTCTTGATTTACAGGGTTTTGATACTGCTAAAGTTACTAAAATGAGTGACATGTTTAACGGCTGTAGTTCTGTAGAAGAGCTTGATCTGCAGGCTTTTGATACGGCAGCTGTAAAAGAAATGAAGAACATGTTTAAAGATTGCCAGAGTCTTGAAGATCTTAATATAAGCTCTTTTATAGCAACAGCTGTAACAAATATGGAAAGCATGTTTGAAAACTGTTCTTCACTTGCTGCAATTGATGTAAACCATCTTAAAACCCGGGCTGTAGTATATTTGAATCGTATGTTTGCTGGTTGTGAATCTCTTACAGAAATGAATTTGTGTGAATTTAATACACCTCTTGTTAGGTATATGAAAGAGATGTTTGCAGGATGTTCACAATTACAGAAACTTTATCTGTATAATTTTGAAACAAAAGTGGCTACTAATATGTCTAATATGTTCAAGGATTGTGGAAATCTTGAATACATATATGTACAACCCGGTACGAACTGGAACAAATCAGGTTTAAATAGTGAAGATATGTTTGCAGGTTGTACCAGGCTTACAGGGGCATCAGGCGGCCTGGATGCAGCATATGCCAATGCAGGAGCCACCGGTTATTTTAGATTGCAATCAGTTGAGCTTAAATCAGGTTCAGATATTCATTCATTGCTTGAGTCTGTGGGTGGTACTGCCAGGTATTTTAGTGCCAGTGTGGATGCTCCGGGTTTTGTTGTTACTGACTTTCTTGATACAGGACGTCCGAGTCAGAATGAGGATCCTGAAATACCTGTATGGTATGAAAGTTCCGAAGATACTGTATATTTTTATAATCCTTATGGTAAAACACTTAATTTACCTTCAGATTCAAGCGGTATGTTTGCTGGCTTGGGATTTGAAAAGATTGACTTTAGATATTTTGATTCATCCAGTGTACAAGATATGCATGATATGTTTAAAAACTGTTCTTCGCTTAAAGAGGTTGTGGTTCCGCATTTTTATACACCAAATGTTACAGACATGTCATCTATGTTCGAGGGGTGCTCTGATCTGGCAACGGTTGGGTTAGATAATATAGATGTAGGAAATGTACTTAGTACGGAAAGAATGTTCTACGGATGTCAGACTCTCCGTAAGCTTAACCTTCCTGAAAATTATAGAAATAGTTCTGTTACAACTGTTAAAGAAATGTTTAAGAATTGCTATCAGATTCCTAGAATAATCCTTAATGGACTTATTACAGAAAAAACAACAGATATGGAAAGTCTTTTTGATGGTTGTAGAACGCTTCAGGTACTTGAAATTGAAAATATTGATACACAAAATGTTACAAATATGAAGAATGTATTTGCTGAATGTGCAAATCTTACAAATCTTGAATTATCCAGCTTTGACACCTCTAAAGTTACAACTATGGAAGGAATGTTCTTTGGCTGTGCAAAACTTCAAACAGTTAATGTACTTACATTTAATACTAAGAATGTTTTATCTATGAAAAAAATGTTCGCTGGTTGTGAGATGTTGGAAACCCTTGGACTTTATAGTTTTGAAACAGAAAGTGTTACAAATATGGACGAGATGTTTGCCAATAGTTCCAGACTTACTTATATACATGTTCGCGAGGGTACTGATTGGTATAAGCCTGGTTTAAGCAGTATAGATATGTTTGAAAAATGTACAAGCTTAAGAAATTATTCTGGTTATAATACCGCTGAATATGCCAATACAAATCAGACTTCCCCTGCAGGATATTTTCATACAGGTAAACTCCGAATCATGAATAATACAAATAATAACGGTGAGCTGCGAAAAATTATTCCAGAAAGTGTTACTGCAAAACATTTTAAGAGAAGTTTTAAACAACCAAAGGGTACAACTCCATTTTTGGATAATGGTAAAGATGTTTCGGTCTGGTATGATGATACAACCGAAACTGTTTACTATTATATAAAACCTGATGAACTTCTTAGATTTGATACAGACGCTCAGTTCTTCTTTAATGGAACAGGCTTTGAAGATATAGAAACTACTTATTTTGATACTTCAAATGTTTTAAATATGGCAGGTTTCTTTAATGAATGTTCACATCTCCAATCTCTTGATTTACGCTCGTTTGATACAAGAAATGTTGAATGTATGGATGAACTGTTTTTTGGGTGTATTGCCCTTACAGATGTTAATCTAACAAGCTTTGATCTTAGCCATACAATAGCTATGAATGGTATGTTCGTAAATTGCCAGAGTCTTACAACTCTTGATCTGCATAGTTTTATTCCAATAAATGTTACACATTGTGCTTCAATGTTTGATGGCTGTATAAATCTTGAGGTTATTTATGTACTTGACAATACAAATTGGAAATCTCCATCTGTTAGTAATAGTACTAACATGTTCAGAAACTGTAACAAACTTCCATATAAGGGTGCAGATATACAGGCAGCGCATGTTGGAGATGGTGGTAACTTTACTGCGTTACCATAACACTTTTGTTTTTAGGCCGGGAAAGAATAAATGTTTGAGTTATTGAGACAACATCAGTTGAACATAATGCTCTTTTTAAGTGGTATTTGTACCGTTTTAGCTCTTTTGAGTTTTTTTACACGTTCAATGCCTCCAAAACGACGCCGGGCAATCTTTTTTCTGGAGCTGTATGGTGCGCTTCTTTTGCTTAGTGATCGTTTTGCATATATGTACCGTGGCGATGTTTCGCAGCTTGGCTGGTGGATGGTCAGGCTTTCTAACTTCTTTACTTATTTCTTTTCTCTTTGTATTATACATGCCTTTAATCTTTATCTTATTGATCTATATACTCACGAGGGTGGATTAAAAAAAGCTCCTCAAAGACTTATATTCTGCGAAGTACTTTTTGCAGGCGCTGCCTTTGTTCTGATTGTTTCGGCATTCACAGGCTTTTATTATACCTTTGATGAAATGAATTGCTATCATAGGGCATCGGGTTTTATGGTAAGCTATTCCTTTCCATTTGCTATAATGGTTCTTCAGCTTTCTGTTATCATAAAATATTATAAACAGATTGCACGCGGTATTCGAATTCCTTTACTGCTTTTTTCTATTATTCCGTTTATTGCAACTATAGTTCAAATTTTTACCTACGGACTTTCGCTCCAGAATATTGCAATGGTAGGTGTTGTTGTCATCCTGTATCTTTTTGTTCTTCTTGATATGAACGATACCGTTACCAATATTAATAAACGCGAAGTTGAGCTTCTTAAGGCAGAACAAAAAAACATGATGATTATGTTTGATCAGACTGCAACAGCTCTAGCCAATGCTATAGATGCCAAGGATGTTTATACTCACGGACACTCAATGCGTGTTGCTGAATACGCACAAAAAATTGCTATTGCTGCTCATAAGGACGAAAAATTTTGTAATGATATTTATTATGCAGGCCTTCTTCATGATGTAGGAAAGATTGGTGTGCCTTCAAGCATTATCAATAAAACAGGAAAGCTTTCTGAAGCAGAATTTGCCGAAATTAAAAAGCATCCTGTAATCGGGCGTCAGATTCTTTCGAGCATCAGTAAGTCTCCATATCTTTCGATTGCAGCAAATTCTCACCATGAACGTTATGATGGAAGAGGCTATCCCGAAGGCTTAAAAGGGGAGGATATTCCGGAAATTGCACGTATAATTGCTGTGGCCGATTCTTATGATGCAATGACTTCTAAACGAAGCTACCGCGATACAATTCCACAGCAAAAGGTTCGTGAGGAAATTGTAAAATGCATGGGTACTCAGTTTGATCCGGCTTTTGCAAAAATTATGATTCACCTTATTGATCTTGATACTGACTATAAACTCAAAGAGCACGAGGAAATTTCTGAGCTTTCGGGTAAAAATGAACTTCACTGCGATGAATTCCGCTCTGCAAAATCAGAAGGTATTCTTATTGGTCAAAGCATTACAAAAATAAAGCTTCATTTTGAAAGTGATAAGGGTTTTACAGGAACAGAATTTATTCCATCCTTAATTCTGTTTGATTCTCTTGATGCCAGGATTCACGAAACCGAAGAAAAACGCCGCGATCTTGCTTTTATGGAATATGGAACAATTCGTTTTGATGGTAAAACTGTTCAGGAGGCTGCCCGAAAGATTCAGGTAAAACAGAATGATAAGAGTTCTTCGGGCTTTGCAGATGATTCAGAAATTATGGCTTATACAAACGGAATTGATTATGAAATTGAAGCTGTAAAAATTAAAGATCATGTTTCAGTTAAGCTTTCGAACCGATTCCGTGTTATGGAATTTATTATTGCCATGCCGGATACCTCACATTATTGTTATCTTGCACTTACAGGAAATCATTGTTTAATTTCGAATGTAGAAATTCATAAGGAACAAAATGATGTTCCTTATGATTATATTCCACGCATTGCTCCAGAGATTAGTTATATAACCGGACCCGAAGGAGATCTTCCAAGCATTCAGATTGATGGCTGGCGTACAAATGCAACCGAGGGTGTTCCATTAAAAGATAATATGACAATCAGCTTTCATTCAAAAAGTCTTCCAACGGCTCGTCTAATCTGGCATTGCCCGTTTGTTTCTATATTCTATTCTGATGACAAAAAAGTAATGGGTAAGAATTTTCATGAATATGTACTTGTTAGAATTGACGGTGAATACTGGGAAGACGGCGAGCATGCTTCAAATACAATCGTAATTAATAAGACCGAACAGTTCAAAGGCTGGGAAGATTGGAAGGAAATGAACAAAAAAGGCATGGACTGCAGCTTTAATCTCAAGCGTGAAGGAAAAAAGATTACTGTAACTACAGAAAACGCCGGCATTTCTATCCGATGTACAACTGTTATAAAAGAAGATCCGCCTGAAGTTTATGTGGCTTTAACCGGCGATCAGTGTGTTTTAACAAATATTTGCATAAGTTAGTTTCCTTTTCTTAATGCCGCTTATTGACCAAAAGGTCTGGGGGGGGTAATATGGTAGAAACTTTTCAAGGAGATTGTTAAATTATGAAACGTTTATTAAAATCATTTATTATGTTGTGCTCAATATCATTAGTATTGAGTCTTACTGCCTGTGGTAATCCTAATACAGAAACCGGTAAAAAACCTGATTCGGCACAGACAAGCGATGCTGCTTCTGATCAAGCTGCAGATACTACTTCTTCTAGTGATCAATCTAATACTCAAGGTGGTTCTGGCAATGAAGGTGGTGCTGGTAATGAAGGTGGTGCTGGTAATGAAGGTGGTGCTGGTACTGAAGGTGGTGCTGGTACTGAAGGTGGTGCTGGTACTGAAGGTGGCAGCGGATCTTCCATCCAGATATCTACAGATCCATTTACTCTGGCTGATACAGGAAACCCTTTTGGAAATGTAGAAGAGGGAACTGCAGATGTCGAAGGTCATAAGTATGCTTTAACCAATTATATGACAGTAGACGGTTATGGAAAGAGAAGGGGAACAAGAATTTCTTCCAATAAAATAATTTATTATGAACATAAAAATTCCGATGAGTATTTTGATATTCCTGCCTTAGATATTTATGCAATTATAACGGCGAAGAATAGTTATTTGGATCTATATAGTGTTGAGTATAAATATATAAAATATGGAGATGATGTTCTTGTTTCTGATGGTATAGTTCTTAATCAAACCAAACTTGATGAGGTAAAATCAGACTTTTTCAAAGTTGGCGAAGATTCATGGGTAGAAAGTGCATATATGTTCGTGGATTGTAATACCCAAGAATTCATTGTAGATCCAAATAATTCTTCAAATTACACTTTGAATCCTTCTTCATTAGAAATCACTTTAGATGATGATTACGAGTTAAATTATACAGGAAGTGGAAAATATCTTTATTATACTTCTGTTAGAACCGGAGGAAAGGGGAGTGACTCTTATTCCTATTGTGAATATACACGCCAGGGAGCCGAAACATTTACTAATACAAATTGTAATTACATTACTGAAGCAGTTTCTGTTACTAGAAAGACACAATTAAATAAGGGATATAACGATTATACCTATTATTTTGATCGCAATGCAAATCCTAAAAAAATATTTGTAGAAGGTACGGAAGAACGTTATGTGGAAGACCCTAAAGATGTAATTTATTATTGGATAGAAGGATATATTACAGAAAAAGATGACGGGAACTGGGACGAATCAAATATTTCATATTCTGACTATAATGGCGATCAGGATCCAGCAAGCATGTTTACAGATTGGCAGAATGGAGCCTTGCATTATTTAAGTTTAACTGTTCAAATTAAGCCTGATGGTACATTTAGTGGTGCACAACAAGGCTTTGACTTTACAGGAACTTATGGAGAAATAGATCCTGTTTCTGGAGAAATTCCGTTAACTTGCACAATGCTGGAGCAAGCTGGAATTACAATTTCATGTCAGGCTTCTCAGGACGGAAAGATTCTAACGTTCTATGAAACAATCCCTGATGATGGACAAGCCGAATACATAAAAACTGAATATTGCTACACACTCATCCGTCAGTAATTATTTAATTTGAAAATATTCCGGGCCCCACGTTTTTACGTGGGGCTTTTCTATTCCAACAGATTAAAATTTGTGATATCATGGATAGAATCATAAAATTTTGGGGCCCTTCGACTGGCTCATGATAAGGAACTTATATGAAACTTTGGGAAACTGGTGCAATTTATCAAAATGGAAAGCTCACTCCGGCAGCAGCTGGCAGTGCAGACGGAAGCAAAAAAACAATAGCTTATTCAATTTTACAAAAACACAATACAAGCGGCGACGATGCAAAGCTTAAAATTAAATTCGACAAAATCACTTCACACGATATTACTTATGTAGGAATTATTCAGACTGCCCGTGCAAGCGGCCTTGAAAAGTTCCCTATTCCTTACGTGCTTACAAACTGCCATAACTCTCTTTGTGCAGTTGGCGGTACAATAAATGATGATGACCATATGTTTGGTCTTACCTGTGCACAAAAATACGGTGGTGTTTATGTTCCGCCACATCAGGCTGTAATTCACCAGTATGCCCGCGAAATGCTTGCTGAATGTGGGGCTATGATTCTTGGTTCAGATAGCCACACCCGCTATGGGGCTCTTGGTACTATGGCAATCGGCGAAGGTGGCGGTGAACTTGCAAAGCAGCTTTTGGGTAAAACTTACGACGTAAACTATCCTGGAGTTGTTGCAATTTACCTTACAGGAAGCCCTGTTCCGGGAGTAGGACCACAGGACGTTGCCCTTGCAATCATTAAAGAAGTTTTTGCAAGCGGCTTTGTAAAGAACAAGGTAATGGAATTTATAGGTCCCGGCGTTGCAAACCTTTCTGCAGACTTCCGTATTGGCGTTGATGTTATGACAACCGAAACTACCTGTCTTTCTTCTATCTGGGAAACAGACGGAAAAGTAGAGGAGTGGTACGCAATTCACGGACGCCCTGCTGCCTATAAGGAACTTAAGCCTGCAGAGGGTGCTTACTATGACGGCGCAATCGAAATTGACCTTGGCGAGATCCGTCCTATGATTGCTATGCCGTTCCACCCAAGCTGCGCTTATACAATTGATGAAGTAAATGCAAACCTTGTAGACGTATTGCTCGAAGCAGAAAAGCGTGCAAAGGTTAGCTTTGGCGACAAGGTAGATTTTAATCTTCGCAATAAGATTATTGACGGCAAGCTTTATGTAGATCAGGGAATTATTGCCGGTTGTGCTGGTGGTGGTTTTGAAAACATCTGTGCTGCAGCCGACATCCTCAAAGGTAAGGACAGTGGTAACGGAAAATTTGTTTTGAGTGTATATCCTGCTTCTATGCCTGTTTATATGGAACTTATGAAAAACGGTGCCTTTACAGCTCTCATTGATGCCGGTGCTGTTGTTAAGACTGCCTTCTGTGGTCCATGTTTTGGAGCCGGTGATACTCCTGCTAACGGTGCATTCTCTATCCGCCATTCAACACGTAACTTCCCTAACCGCGAAGGTTCTAAGATTCAGAATGGACAGCTTTCTTCTGTTGCACTTATGGATGCACGTTCTATTGCCGCAACTGCCGCAAACAAGGGCTTCCTTACTGCAGCTACAGAGTTTGACACAGAATTCAGCGGTAAAAAATATTTCTTTGACAAGGCAATTTATGAAAAACGCGTATATGATTCAAAGGGAGTTGCTCATCCGGAAGTAGAAATCCAGTTTGGACCAAACATCAAAGACTGGCCGGCAATGAAGCCACTTTCGGACGACCTTCTTATTAAGATTGTTTCCGAGATTCACGATCCTGTTACTACAACAGACGAACTCATTCCTTCTGGAGAAACTTCTTCTTTCCGTTCTAATCCTCTTGGTCTTGCAGAGTTTACACTCAGTCGCCGTGATCCGGCTTACGTTGGACGTGCAAAAGCTGTCCGCGATGGTTCAGATGAGGTAAAGGCCGAAGTTGCTGCCGTAGCCGCCACCCTCGATGCCGCAAAGCCTGAGTTCAAAGGACGCGCCGCTCTTGCAGGCCTTGGAAGTTCAATTTTTGCCGTAAAACCAGGTGACGGATCTGCCCGCGAACAGGCTGCAAGCTGCCAGAAGGTACTTGGAGGCTGGGCAAATATTGCAAATGAATATGCAACCAAGCGTTACCGTTCAAACCTCATCAACTGGGGTATGCTGCCATTCCTTTACAAGGATGGTGACAAAAATCTTCCTTTTGCAAACGGAGACTATGTATTTATTCCGGATGTTAAAAAGATGGTTCAGGACAAACTCCCAAGCTGTAAGGCCTACGCAATCAAAGCCAACGGTACAATAAATGAGTTTGAGCTTTCTACAGGAGATCTTACAGACGACGAACGTAAGATTATTCTTGCCGGATGTCTCATTAATTTTTACCGTAGTTAGTTTTGTATAACAAGAGAATGTTCTATGCGCAAAATCGGTTTCTTCTTTCTGTTCGCATTAATCTGTGTTTTATCTCTTATATTTACAGGCTGTAAAAACCAGCAGGAAGAAGAAGCTCCACGCATTTATCTGGATGATGATTTTTATTATGCAATAGGGCAAAAAGATACTACTGTAGAGGAAGCAGCTCTTTTTAATTACACAAAGCTTCCAAAGCTTGCATATAAAAATCTTTCGGATATTACCGGCAAAGATGGTGCCTATATATGGCTCAAGGTTAGTTTTAATCTTGCAGCCGAACCGGCACTAAAAGGCGATGACCTTTCCATGCTCATTCCGTACCTTCATTTTGCAGAAGAGCTTTATTTAAACGGCTACTATATAGATGATTATGGAATTATGGGCGAAGGACCCGAAGATCCTGCCATTCAGGATGCCGGACTTATGGCGCATCTTTTTGATTTTCCGGAAAGCTTTATAAATCAGGAAGAAGATAATATTGTTCTTATTAAAGTATTCTCACTTGGAAACGCAAGTATTACTCCTGGAGTTTTTGTAGGACTTCGTCAGGATGCCTGGGTAACTTCAGATAATATGACCTTCTGGAGAACACGTATTTATATGTTCCTTGAAGGTTTTATGCTTTGTGTTTTTATCTTCTTCCTTATGATTTTTATTGCTTACCGCCAGGATAGAATCTATTTTTATCTTTCATTTTTAAGTCTTCTTTCAATGTTCTTCTTTTCGGGATTTTTTGGTGGAGATCTTCCTTGGGTTGGTTTTCATGGCGGAATGACTTATCTGTTTTTCTTTAAATTTACCAAATGCGCCTGCTTCTTTGGAATGGAATACATGTTCTCACTGCTTATTTTTGATTTCTTACAGATGAAGCATACTATTGCAGAACGTGTTCTTCGTACTTCTTATGTTGGGATTTCGGTTATAGTTTGTATGGTCGCTCCAAATTATTCTAGCCTCATAAAAATTTCTCACATAATTATATGGTTTGCCCTTATAGATATTACACTTGCAATTGGAATGATAATTAAAAGTGCAATAAAAGGACAAAAGCGTGAACGCGCCAGAATGCTGCTTGTCGCTCTTTCTCCATTCCTGATTTCAATTAATACAGACTTTGTAATTAAAACTTTCTTTAATAATATTACGCTTCCATATTATTCTATTTTTGGATGGGCTTTATCTGTTATTATCTGCTTTTTGTATTTTAGTACTCAATACAATCGTATTGCATTCCGTATGGAATATCTGAATCAGAATCTTACAAAGGAAGTAGAAGAACAGACAAGAAAGTTAGTGGAATCTAACAGGAAGCTTGCCCATGAGCGCGAAATTGCAATTAAAGATATGCATATGGCAGCTGTTGTTCAACAAAAATTCTTTCATGCACCAAAGCAAAAATTTAAATATTGGGATTATGCAGTCTGCTATGAACCATATTCAGAAGTTTCCGGAGACTTTTACAACTTCCATTTTGACGGCGATAAACTGCATGGACTTTCTGTTTTTGATGCATCGGGTCATGGGGTTGCAGCCGGTCTTGTAACAATGCTTTCTGAAACTGTAATCCGCCAGGTTTACGAAGAAAGTCGCAGAAAGCATCGTAAGCTTTCAAATGCAATTGAAGAACTAAATAAAAATCTTATTGCTGCCAAAGGCGATGTAGAAAATTATCTTACCGGCGTTGTAATGCATATAAAAGAATCAAAGGGTAATAAATGCGAAATTAATATTTCTTGTGCTGCACATCCATATCCGCTTTTATATAGAAACGATGACAAGCAGGTTGTAGAGATTCAGCCTCCAATTGGACTTGAGCCTTATGGTCCAATTGGAATTGACGGAATAGAAACCAGATATACAGACTTCTGGTTTGATATGAAAAAAGGCGATATCCTTATCCTGTATACCGATGGTTTGACCGAAACAATGAATGAAAAACGAGAAGAATTCGGTAAAGAAAGGGTAGGTCTTGTTCTTAAAGAAAACAGCCGTAAAGGAGCAAAAGTAATCCTTCAGGCTGTTCTTGATGCTTTGGAAAATCATTCCGGTCAGGAACTCCGCACCGACGATGTTACGGTTATAGTTCTTAAACGAAAATAATTTTATTTACTAAGAGTTTCGTTCAGCTTTTCTACCGAAACAGTGTTTTCTTCTGCAATTGTCTTAACAGAATTTAGAGCATTTTGAGCAATAGAAATTTTATCGCTGAGCGACTGCACTCTGGTTTGAATCTCATCTGTAAATGTAGAAATTCCGGTAATTGCTGTATTCTGTTCATTAATCTCTGTTACAGACTGACTAACGAGAGTATTTGAAGTGTGTGAAGATTCAACTACTGCATTTAAAGAATGCATTACATCTTCTACACCTCGTGCCATTTCTGTAATTCCTGCAAGAATTTCTTCTATGCCCTGAATTGAATTTCTTATGCTCTCATTGCTTGAGTTTGTATATTCAATACAATCCTTTGCTGTATTAGAAGCGTTTGTAACCATCTCCACAATATTGTTAAGTTCTTCTTCAATATTATGAGAGTTCTTATTTGTTTCATCAGACAGCTTTCGGATTTCCTGAGCAATTACAGAAAAACCTTTTCCAAGTGTTCCTGCATGAGCTGCTTCAATAGAAGCGTTCATTGCTAAAAGTCCTGTTCTTCCTGCCACTGCATTTACAGTAGAAACAAAAGAAGAAATAGAAGCTGTGCCTTCCTGAACTTTTTCTACTTCATTAACAAGCTCCTGAATCTTTTGCTGTTGTGCATTCAAATCTTCTTCCATCAGGTTCATCGAAGCTTTTCTTGTATCTGCAATGCTGCTTATGTTTTTAATTGTTTGAGAAATCTCTGCCATAGCTGTAGAAGTCTGTGTCAGGGCAGTATTCTGTTCCATTATGTTAGACTGCATGTTCTGAACATGTTCTTTTACAAGATCAGAGCTGCTGCTGATTGTAGTTGTTTTTTCTGAAAGAGATGCAGCCTGCGAGGTAAGGTAATCATAAAGATTTTTGATTTCGCCAAAGGATTCAGAAAGCATTGTTACCTGTTTAGAAAGTTCACTTCCAATCTGGAGGTTTTCTTTACTTTGAATCAAAACAGACTTTAAGGTTGAAAGAGATGCATCTGTGGTTTTCTGCTCGGTGATTGCCTTATCATTAATTAAATCCTTCTGGCGGTTTAATAAAAGAATGGCAGCGTTGGATCCAATAAACGCTATTGTTCCAATTATGATTGCCATAAGAGTTTCGCGTTTATCAATTGCAAAAAAGTCTTTGAACGGAAACAGAATTGCAATACACCAGATGATGCCGGAACCAATAAAAAAGAAATTTAACTGTTTTTTATTAAGAGAAAACAGCTGATTAAAAATTGCCATTACTACTATAAAGCAGACAGAACGGTAAATCTCAAAAATATTGTCAGGACTATGAAGGAAAAAAACAATCGCAAGAATTGCAATAAGAATTCCTACGGAATCCAGCAAAAGACCAATTTTGATTTTATTTTTTTTGATTAGTATTAAAGAAATCAAAAACGACAGAAAAGCAATGCCCGAACCTGCTGCAGTAAGGTAGGTACCTCTGAGCATTTCGGCTATAAATGTAGTACAAAAGCCTGTAAGAAAAATAAGGTTGCCGTAAACGGCTGTAGGAAGCTGCGCCAGTTCACTAAACGACTTCTTTTCTAAGCTTTCACTATCAGGTAAAAATCGTGAAATAAAGTTGTTCATCCTTTAATTATAACATATTTTTAATAATTGTGTTATAATTAATATATTAATCAGGAGGAATAAAATGGTTGATTACACAGAAGGTTCTGGAAAACAATATCATACAGGAGTTGGTCCGGACGACATTGGAAAATACGTTATTATGCCCGGAGATCCAAAACGCTGTGCAAAAATAGCTGAACATTTTGATAATCCAAAGCTCGTTGCCGATGTGCGCGAGTATGTTACATATACAGGAACCCTTGAAGGAGTGAAGGTTAGTGTTACTTCTACAGGTATAGGAGGCCCTTCAGCAAGTATTGCAATTGATGAACTTGCAAAATGTGGAGCCCATACTTTTATTCGTGTTGGAACCTGTGGTGGAATGCAGGAAGAAGTAATGGGTGGAGATATTGTAGTAGCAACAGGAGCTGTACGCATGGAAGGCACAAGCCGCGAATTTGCCCCTATTGAATATCCGGCAGTGGCAAATCTTGATTGTGTAAATGCACTGGTAGAAGCTGCAAAGCTCTTAAAGGCTCCTTTCCATACTGGCGTTGTTCAATGTAAAGATTCTTTCTTTGGTCAGCATGAACCAGAGGTTATGCCTGTAAGCTATGAACTTGAAAATAAATGGCAGGCCTGGCTCCGCATGGGTTGTCTTGCTTCAGAAATGGAAAGTGCTGCTTTGTTTATTGCGGGCCAGTTCTTAAAAGTTCGCGTTGGTTCATGTTTCCTTGTTGTAGCTAACCAGGAACGCGCAAAAAAAGGTTTACCAAACAAGCAGGCACACGACACAGAGCTGGCAATTACTGTTGGTGTAGAAGCTCTCCGCCGCCTTATCCTTGAGGATAAAAACAAATAAAATATGCGCCGCATTTGTATTTTTGTAATACTTGTTGTGCTGGCATCTCCAATTTTTTGCCAGCCCGTACTCCAGAAAATAGGAACTTATAAATGCGGTAAACAGCCCAAGCAGGTAATTTTTACTCCCGATAACAAACAGATAATTCTTCCTTTGCTGGACGAAGATGGTTTTGATATTTTTGATATAGAACAAAAAAAAATCATAAAAAGAATTAATCCTCCGCAAAGCAAGAAAGTTGGCTTTGCAGAAGGCTTGTTTATTCCACAAAAGAACGCATTCTTTGTTTCGCAGATGACAACTGCAAAAATCTACGAATACTCTTATCCGGGCTTTGTATACAGGCGTGAAATTTCTACAGGTGGTGAATGGTCAAAGTTTATAGCTTATTCTCCCCAAAAAAATCTTATTGCTGTTTCAAACTGGATTTCTAACGATGTTTCTTTTATAGATTATGCTACAGGTAAGCTTTTAGGCCTTTGTGCTACAAGCGCAGCTCCTCGTGGACTTGCCTTTATTGAAGATGGAAGATATCTGATTTCTCTTGCTTTTGATGGGGGAGTTATAGAAAAGATTGACACCCAGACCCGTACAATTGTAAAGTCGCTTTCAAAACCAAAGGCTGCAATGCGTCATATTGTTACCGACAGTACAAGCACCTGGGCATATATCAGTGATATGTATAACCGCAGTATTTACAAGCTTAATCTAAAGACTTTCGAAATAACCGCAAGTGTAAAAGTATTTAATAATCCAAATACAATTGAGCTTTTGGATGATTCTTATTTATTTGTTTCGAGCAGGGGCCCTAATAACACTGAGGACTACACAAAACGTAGTCCACAAAATGGTAAGATTCAATTAATAAGCACAGCCGATATGACCATCACACTTGAGTTCGAAGGCGGGAATCAGCCTACCGGACTTGATATAAGCAGTGATGGAAAACTGCTGTGCTTTAGTAACTTTCAGGATAATACTATAGAGTTATACAGCATTACGCCTTAACAGTGTAGCTTGTAACTCCAAGTTCTGTTTCACCGTCAACCTGAGCTGCGCGTGGAGCATCAAATTCAACTTTGATTTCCTTTCCTGTGTGCAAAATACACATCTTAGGCTTTTTGATATGTTCACCTGTGAAAATCTTAGAGAATACTAAAAGAACCTGAAGTCTGATTTTTCCACGGAATACTAATACAGAAACCTTGTGTTCCGGATCATTTCTATCCTGGTCAGGAGCAGCCATCATACCGCCACCGTAGAACCGTCCCTTCATTGTTGAAGCAAGGAAAACATCCTTATAGTGATATTCTTTTCCATCAACTGTAACAGTTGCATTTGTCTTTTTATACTGGAAAAGGGCTCCCTTAACTGCAATAGAAGTATAGTTAATTGGTTTTGTGCTGTCTTTTGCTCTGAGCTTATCACCCATTTCGCAGCACCAGCCGTCAATTCCGTATCCAACGCCGTTAATAAATTTTGTTGATTTTCCGTTGATTGTAACAACCGGAAGATTGTGCATGTAATTGTTAAGATTGATAAGAGTATTATCAAGTTTTCCGTGAACATCACGGTTAAAATCGTTTCCGCTTCCAAGAGGGAAGTAGAAGGTTGGCTTGTTAAGATCTTCTTCATCAACTTCATTTACGAATCTGTTGACAGTTCCATCTCCACCACAAAGAACAACACGTTCATCGGCCTTTACCTTATGCATAAACGATTTGTAATCAAAATCAGGTGTCATTTCAACATAATCAAGATAATTATTTGCCAGAATATCATCCAGCTTGTAAACTTCTTTTTTTGCTGATTTATTACCCGAAAGAGGATTGTAAAGAATTATGTACTTAGCGTTCATTTTTTTCTCCTGTATTAATATTTTACGCTTATATAAAAAAAATACAAGATTTATTCTATTGCATATTTTTGCAAAAAGCGGTATATTTTTTGTATATTTATGCATTTTGGAGGTATATTATGGCAAAAGATAAGGTTGTTTTGGCTTATTCAGGCGGTCTTGATACTACAGTTATCATTCCGTGGCTTAAAGAAAACTATGATTATGATGTAATCGCCGTTTGTATTGACGTTGGACAGGGCGATGACTGGGCTGCAATTAAGGCTCGTGCACTTAAAACCGGCGCATCTGCCTGCTATGTTGTAGATGCACGTCAGGAATATATAGAAGAATATATCTGGCCGGCATTAAAGGCCAATGCTGTTTACGAGGATGAATATCTTCTTGGAACTTCAACAGCTCGTCCTCTTATTGGAAAAATCCTTGTAGAATATGCACGCCAGGAAAAGGCAGTTGCAATCTGTCACGGAGCTACAGGTAAGGGTAATGACCAGGTTCGTTTTGAACTTGCAATCAAGGCTTTTGCACCGGATCTTAAGGTAATTGCTGCTTGGCGCGATGACAAATGGAATATGGACAGCCGTGAAGCAGAAATTAAATATCTTGAAGACCGTGGACTTGAAGTTCCTATGAAAAAGGATCAGTCTTACAGCCGTGATGAAAATATCTGGCACCTTAGCCACGAAGGTCTTGAGCTTGAAAAGACAGAAAATGAACCTAACTACAAGCATATGCTCAAAAACACTGTTGTTCCAGAGGAAGCTCCGGATGAAGGCGAATATGTAACAATCGACTTTGAAAAGGGTATTCCGGTTGCTTTGAACGGTAAAAAGATGAACGCTGTTGATCTTTTGAATGAACTCAACGTAATTGGCGGCCGCAACGGTGTTGGTCTTGTTGATATCTGTGAAAACCGCTGTGTTGGTATGAAGAGCCGTGGTGTTTACGAAACACCGGGTGGAGCAATTCTTTACTTTGCACACAGAATGATGGATCATATCTGTCTTGACCGCGAAACTTATCACTACAAGCAGCAGCTTGCAATCCGTGTAGGCGAACTCATTTATGATGGAAAGTGGTTTACAACTTTAATGGATGCATGTATGGCATTTGTTGATAAGACAGAAGAAACTGTTACCGGCTGGGCAAAGGTTAAGCTTATTAAGGGTGCTATCCGAGGGGCTGGCTCTGGTTCTAAATACAGTCTTTACAACGAAAGCATTGCTTCCTTTACAACCGGTGAGCTTTACAATCACAAGGATGCAGAAGGCTTTATTACCTTGTTTGGACTTCCTCTTAAGGTTCGTGCCATGATGGAACAACAAGTCGGCGAAGGTCAGGCTGTTATTGAAAGCAAGAGTTTTAAGAAAAGACCTACAGAATAAAAATGTAACTACTTTGAAAAAAAGGTGTTATAATTAATGTAATTAAAAACGTTCATGAACACAGCTAAAAAAAGACGTGTACATGGACGTTTTTTTTATTTCTGGCCACTAACGGTCTGATTCAGGAGGTATTATTATGAAAAAATTATTTATTGCACTTGTTCTTATGGGCACTGTTTTTGCAAATACCTTTGCTCAGGAATATGAAGTAGTTGAGACTGGAGAAGAGTTTGATTTTAATAACAACGAAGTTTATCTGACTGTTGGAACCCCATCTGG
>JAEEGK010009950.1_pt1 | contig 22022 bp, 16 predicted proteins | sample 8958771 | NCBI WGS metagenome assembly JAEEGK01 (sample SAMN16246547, study PRJNA631951) | gut metagenome | biome: gut microbiome; feature: rumen; material: SC-attached | host: Bos | place: Iran: Karaj | collected 2018-10 | reverse complement strand
GATCTCATCGTCCTCGGTGAACACCGCCTTGGGGTCCTGCTTCAGGGAGCGGGGATAATCGTCGAAGGCCACCTGATGGATCACGTCCCCGGTCAGCGCGCAATACTCCGCGCCCAGGTCCTTGTTGAGGGGCTCCAGGGGGGTGGGCACGTCGTTGATCTTCACGGTTTCGGGAACTTTGCGCACCTCGTAGGGCGAGCCGTCCTCGTGCATGAACTTGACTGCCTTTTCAGACTTGAGGATGTCCATGGGAACATCTTCGCCGTTGATGGTGCCGTCCTCATGGGCATCGTAGTATTCGACCGCCTGATCCACCACTTCGTACTTGCCGAAGAAGCCCTTCTGGCCCATAAGGCCCCGGGCGTAGAAGGTGCCGTCCTCCTTGAATTTGACCAGCGCAAAGTGGGTGGCATCGGAGGCGCAGGTCCAGACGCCGTCGGTGATCTTCACTTCTTCCGTCTTGGGCGCTTCCTCCGCCTTGGGAGCTTCCTCCGTCTTGGGCGCTTCGGCAGCCTTGGGGGCTTCCTCCGTCTTGGGCGCTTCAGCGGGCTTGCCGGAGCAGGCGACAAGACCTGCGAGCATGAAAAGGGCCAGCAGCGCGGCAACCAGTTTCTTGGACATATTGATTCCTCCTGTTTTTGTTTTGAGATTGAGTGGACAGAAGCATGCTTCCATCCGATCGATCCCATTGTACAAAAACCGATCTGAAAACGGAGTAGAGCATTTTGCGAATGTGTCCGCCGATTCGCCAACTTTCTTTCCGTGCGATATTTTGCCGTGCCATTGGGGCGAACGGTCGGATCGTATCTCCAATGGCTGAACAGACAGGCACGGGTCGATCCTGCTACAATTCATATATAAGGAGACGTCACCATGAAATCCGATTCGTCCCGACAGCTGATCTATGAAAAGGAATCCCCGCTGCGCCTGCTGGTGAAGCTCAGCGTGCCCTCCGTGGTGTCCTCCCTGATCATGACCGTCTACAATATGGCGGACGTGTACTTTATCGGCCAGATCCAGGACCCTTTGCAGGTGGCGGCGGTGTCTCTGTGCGGGCCGCTGTTCACCCTGCTTTCGGGGATCGGCGTACTCTTCGGCAACGGCGGGTGCCTTCGCGCTGCCACTCTGTTGGGGCAGGGGAAGCGGCAGGAGGTGCGGGCCGTCTGTGCGTTCTGCTGCTGGGGCGGCCTACTGGTGGCCCTGCTGGGCATGGCCGGCATCCTGGTGTTTCAGGATGGGGTCCTGAACCTGCTGGGCGCATCGGAGCAGACGGCGCCCTTCGCCCGGGCCTATATGCGGATCATGGCCGTGGGCTTCGGGCCCATGCTGTTTTGCCAGGCCATGGGATCGGTGCTGCGGGCGGACGGCGAAGTGAAGCTGCCCATGTACGGCCACGTACTGGGATCGGCCATGAACATCGTTCTGGACCCCATTTTCATCCTTTGGTTCGGATGGGGCGTGCAGGGCGCCGCCGCGGCAACGGTCCTGGCCAATCTCATGAACGGCGCTTATTTGCTGTGGATCTTCTATCGCAAGCGGCAGGTGTTTTCTCTGTCCCCCAGGGCCGTTCAGCTTCGATGGGACACTACGGGCGGCGCACTCCTACTGGGCTTTCCCATGATGCTGAACACCCTGCTCACGGGCTTTTCCGGCGTGTTGACCAACCGCTTTCTGCGCAGCTACGGGGACATCTATCTGGCGGCCAACGGCGTTTCCTCCAAGCTGCGGATGGTGGTTTCCATGCTGATCATCGGGATCTGTATGGGCATCCAGCCGGCCATCGCCTATTATCACGGCGCGAACCAACGGGAGCGGCTGAGAAAGCGCATTCGGGTCACCGCCCTGATTACCACGTCCATCGGCATGGGCTTGTCCGTCTTCATCTTCCTCTTCCGGGACCAGATGATCGCTTTCTTCATCCGGGACGAGGCGGTGGTGACCTATGGCCGCATCATGATCCTGGGATCCATGGTGGGCGGGCCCCTGCAGGGGGCGACACAGCTCAGCGCCGCCTATTTGCAGGGCACGGGGGGCGTCACCACGGCGTCGGTCTATTCCCTGCTGCGACAGGTGCTCCATGTGGTGCTGCTGGTGAGCATGCATAGCCTGCTGGGGTTCTGGGGCGTGGCCTTTTCCGGCTCCGCCACCACATTCTGCTGCGCGGTGCTGGGGATCGGCCTGTGCCGGTGGTGGAATGGTCAGTTGGACAGGAGAGCGAATCAGCTGACATAAAAGCGCATTTGCCCGTGGGCAGAACCTTTGCGGTGTGCTATACTGAAACAAACGAATGAAGGAGTTTCGACCAATGAAAATCGCCATCCTGGAATCTCTGGGCATCCCCGCCGATGAATTGAACGGGCTCAAAGCCCCCTTTGAGGCGGAGGGCCATGTCTTTACCGAATACGCCCGAACCACCGATGTCCCCACGCTGATCGAGGAAACCAGGGACGCGGACGCCATGATCCTCGCCAACATGCCCATGCCGGCGGCGGTGCTGGAAGCCTGCGAGAAATTGCAATTCGTGGACATCGCCTTTACGGGCGTGGACCATGTGGCCATGGACGTGGTACGGCAGCGGGGGCTCGTGGCCTCCAACGCCTCCGGCTATTCCAATGAAGCGGTGGCGGAGCTGGGCATCGGCATGGCCATCGACCTGATGCGGAACGTGACCGCCGTGGAAGCCCGGTGCCGGGAGGGACAAACCAAAGACGGCCTGGTAGGCGGCGAGCTCAGGGGCAAGACCGTGGGCATCATCGGCATCGGCAACATCGGCCGCCGGTCCGCAGAGCTGTTCCACGCCTTCGGCTGCACCGTCCTCGGCAACGGCACCCGCATCCATAACGACCTGCCCGACTACATCCGGCAGGTGGACAAGGAGACGCTGCTGCGCCAGTCCGATATCGTGGTGCTCCATTGCCCCCTGAACGCTTCCACCCGGGGCATGATCGACAAAAACATGCTGTCCCTCATGAAGACCACGGCCTACCTCATCAACCTGGCCCGGGGCCCGGTGGTGGTGACGCAGGATTTGGCGGACGCTCTTAACAGCGGCGTTATCGCCGGCGCAGCCATCGACGTGTTCGACAAGGAGCCGCCCCTGTCTGCGGATGAGCCCTTGCTGACCGCTAAAAACACCCTGCTGACCCCCCACATCGCCTTCGCCAGCCATGAGTCCATGACCCTTCGGGCGAAAATCGTGTTCGACAACCTGCGGGCGTTCCTGAACGGAAACCCCGTCAATGTGGTGAAATAAGCTTTTTTCATGCACACCTCCTTACAGAAGAGGCCGCCTCCTTCGGGAAGCGGCCTTTTCTGCTGGGGATCTACTTTGGAATCTTGTTGAGAAGTTGATTGATTTGAGCGAGCTGTTCCCGGGCTTTCTGGCCGGATCGGCGGGTGATGATGGAGAGCAGCGTTTCATTTTTCATCATATCCTGCATGGCCGCATCGAAGGGGACGTGGATGGTGGTGCCGTTGCTGGTCGACATCATTTCCTGCATAAAGGCAAGACCGGCGGGCGTACGGCACAGCGCCCCCACGGTGTCGTACACGGAATAATACCCGTCCGGTTGGGGCAGCACCTCCCGATCCAGCCAGTTGACGATTTCTCGCCCGGGCAGGAGGTAGCTTCGGTTGGGCTCCGCCACTCGGCATAGGATCATGGTATCCCGATAGGGACCGGCCACGGCCTCGATAAAATGTTCCCCGGTGAGGGCCACCCGGAAGGTGAACACCCGCTGGCCAAATCGGCGTCCTGCCATCTTGCCGTCCACATACAGAACGATCTCCCGCTGGTTGCTGTAGACCTTGATCTCCGTCTCCGCCTCCGCCCGATCTTTGTATCGCTTGCCGCACAGGTGCACGAAGGGCTCCTGATTCCAAGCGGCCTTGTAGAGATAGAAGGCGTCCTTTCGTATCTGTCGGTCAAAGGTCACAAGGCCCTTGTTGTTGACGCCCGCGCATCCTCCTTCATTGCGGGCGTCGGCGGCAAAGTCGAACATGTTCCAGACGAAACCGCCCCAGAGATAGGGCCGTTTTTCCAGCATCTTGAGCAGATGCTCATGATATACGGCCTGATACTGCTCCGTGTAATCGCCCCGCTCGGGCTTTCCCGTCTGCCAGGACAGGACGGCGTCCGCGCCGTATTCTGTGAGCGCCACGGGCTTGTCGGGATGGAGGGCGTGGAACTTGTCGAAAAACTCGTCGTTCTGATCCAGGGTGCCCAAATACCAGCCGAAGTACAGGTTGTAACCCAGCACGTCCGGCACGTTCAGAAGGGGGCTGTCCATGGGCAGCATGAAGGCGCAGGCCATGGCCGTAGGCCGGGTGGGGTCCATGGCGTGGCACAGGTCGTTGAGCTGTACATGGGCGTCGTACAGGTCCTGGCTGTAGCCGGAGGCGGTGATTTCATTGGAGAGAGCCCAGCAGACGATGGCAGGATGGTGCCGGTTCTGGGCGATCAGCTCCTGCATTTGAGCATAGGCGTTGGCGCTGGCCCGGGGCATATGCTCGGAGATGTAAGGGATCTCAGCCCATGCCACCAGGCCAAGCTCGTCACACAGGTCATACACGTGTTGATCGTGCTGATAGTGGGCCAGACGGACGGCGTTGGCTCCCATCTCCCGGATGATGGCCATATCCTCCGCCATCATGGCGGGGGTCAGGACGCTGCCCACACCCTGCCGGTCCTGGTGCCGGGAGACACCGTGAAGAGGGTAGGGTATATTATTGAGCAGGAAGCCTCGCTGGGGGTCGAAGGCGACGGTCCGGCAGCCGAAGGGGAGGCTGACCTGATCCTGCACTTCGCCGTTTTTCATCAGCTGAGCGGTCAACGTATACAGGAAAGGGTCCTTCACTCCGTTCCACCGGTGGGCCTGGACGATGGTAAGATTTGCATCCAATCCCTCTCCGGTGGCGACGATCCGGCCGGTGGACCGTTCCGAAACGGCATAACAAACCATGTCCGGCCGACCGCACACCCGGGCGAAGGTGTGAATCAGGGCGTCGTCCCCCTCCATGGATACAGATAGCTCCACCCCTGAATCCCCCAAGTGTCCAAGATCGAAGCGGCAGGCCGGCGCCACGATCAACAGCACCTCCCGATAGAGGCCTCCATAGAAGGTGAAGTCGGCCCGCTGGGGATAGACGGTGTCGTTGATGCCGTTGTCCACCTCCACCCGCAGCTCGTTTCTTTGCTCCAGAGCCTGTGTGACGTCCGCCCGGAAGGTGGAATAGCCGCCGTCATGAGCGCCGCAGAAAATGCCGTTCACATATACCCGGGCGGATGCGTTGGCGCCGCGAAATTCGAGGTATATCCGTTCCCCTTCCGAAAGAGAGAGGACGGGCAGGGAACGGGTGTAGACGCAGGTTCCCCGATAGTAATCGTTGCCGCCGTCCTGTCCGTCCTCCGCGTTCCAGGTATGAGGCAAAACAACAGGGCGAACTTCGCCCTGTTGCTCAAAGATCCAGTTGTCCTGTAAAGGAATGATTCGGCGCATGGCTCAGAACCGGGTGTCCATCATGCCGCAGAAGGCGTCCACGGGGCTGATGCCCAGGAAAGGACTTTCCCCTTCGATCTTTGCCACGAAGGCCTTGACGGAGGAGTCGGAGGCGTCGTAGCAGTTGACGAAGTTCTTGATCTGGGGCACGTCCGCCAGGTGGAAGGGGCAGTTGAAGGAGGCGAAGATGACCGGGAGCTCGTTCACATACCAGGGATTGTCCCAGCCCCCCTTGCTGATGGCCCACTCCAGCCGTTGGGTGGTGCGCATAGTGGCGGACACGTTGGCCACGCAGATGACCAGATCGTAGTTGCCGGTCAGGGCTTCGATGCTGTTCTTCATGCCGTAGGCCCCCTTCTGCTTGAGGCTCTTGGAGAACTCGGTCCGCTGCTCGGTGGTCATGCCTGCCATGGCCTTCATGATCTTCTCCATGGGATCCTCATAGACGGTGACGGTATGGCCCCGCTGCTCCAGCTCCGCCTTCAGAGTGTTGTACAGCTTGCTGCCGTCGGCGCCCATGCCCGCCATGGCTACGATGGGGCTGGGCTTCGGGCCCACGGGCACGATCAGCACCCGCTTCTTGTCGGTGACGGGGAAGATGTTTTCGCCCACCTGCTTGACCAGGGTGATGGCCTTGTCGGACACCTCGTCCGCCACCTGCTTATGCTCGGGGCAGCCGATGACAGAGAGGCCTTCCTCCCGGGGGAAGCGGTCCATGGTGAAGTTCATGAGCCCCGCCAAAACCTTCAGGCCCAGGATGCGGCGCAGGGCGTCGCAAAGGCGCTCCTCGGTGAGCCGGCCGTCGTGGAGGGCATCGGTCATGTAGCGGACGTCCTCGTCGTAGTCGTTGTAGAACAGGAACATATCGCAGCCTGCCATGATGGCCTGGGGCACCAGCTCGCTGCGCTTTGCCCGGCCGGTGAGGCCCACCATATGGCTGGCGTCGGAGACCACCAGGCCGTTGAACCCCAGCTGGCCCCGCAAGAGGTCGGTCAAAATCTCCTTGGACAGGGTGGCGGGCAGATACTCGTCCTCTTTCATGCCGGGGTTGAACTTCTTCTGATAGGCGGGAAGCATGATGTGGCCGGGCATCAGGGACTGAACGCCCGCTTCGATCATGCCCCGATAGACCTTGCCGTAGGAGGCATCCCATTCCTCGCAGGAGAGGGAGTTGACGCTGGTGGCGATGTGGGGGTCACGCTCGTCCACGCCGTCGCCGGGGAAGTGCTTCATGGCGCAGAGGATGCCGCTCTCCGAGATGCCCCTGAAGTATTCGAGGGACAGCTCCAGCACCTTGTCGGGGTCGTTGCCCCAGGCGCGGGTGGAGATGGCGGGATTGTGCCAGTTGTAGGTGATGTCCACGATGGGGGAGAAGGCCCAGTTGGAGCCGGTGGCTTTGGTCTCCCGGCCGCAGATCTGCCCCAGCTTATAGGCATAGACGGGGTCTCCGGTGGCGGCCACTTTGATCTCCTGACCCACGTTGGTGCCGTTGCTGGAAGCACCGTTGCCGCCCGCCTCCACGTTCACCGCGGACAGGACGGGGATCTTGCTGTAGGTCTGGAAGAGCCGGTTCATGTTCCACATCTCCTTGGCGGAGCGGGGGTTGAAGCGGATGCCGCCCATCTTCATGGTGGTGGCTTCCTCCCGCACGGCGGCTTCGTCGTCGCCTGCGCCGGTGAGGTGGATGAACAGCTGCTTGATCTTTTCCTCTTCGGTCATGCCCGCGATGGTGGTTTCCACCCAGGCGATCTGCTCGTCGTTCAGAGAGAAGGGTTTCTTGGTAAGGTCGACCATTTGCTTATTCTCCTTGCTGCGTAAAGTTTTGTTCGAATCGGTCCATGAGCTCCTGCTGGCAATCGCCGTATCTATCCTGCAGGAATCTGTCGAAATAGGTCTGCGTAAACTCCGCCCAGCTTTCCCCCTCCCGGCGGGTGAGGATGGGATAGTACCAGACGCCGTTGGAGCGGGCGGCGTTTACGTCGGGCCAGGCGTCGCCGATCATGAGGATGTTCTCCGGCTTATACCCCTTTTCGATCATCCGGGCCACGCACTCGTCCTTGGTGCCGATCTCCTGGCTGGTCATAACGGACAGGAAGTCCAGCAGGCCGTAGGCGCCCCATTCCTCCCGGATGGCGGCCATGTTGGAGCTGCTGATCACGGAGATGTCCGCCTTCCCCTGGGCGTAGGCCAGGGCTTCCCGCACATGGGGGAAGGGAGGCTTGTCGGCGGGGGTCAGCTGGGCGATCCGGGCGTTCAGGGCCTTGGACCAGCGGATGGCCTTCTGGAGCAGGGGGTTGTCGTCCCGCTCCATCCGCGCCTGCAGGGATTTGTTGGACAAGTCCCCTTCCTGTATCCAGGCGCGATAGTCGGCGAGCTCCTCGGGCCTGGTATGCAGATACACGCCCTCTATGCGCTGCAGCATTTCGTCAAGCGCCAGGAAGCGGTTGATGCCCCGGGTCTTTTCATATAAGTTGATGTCGTTCCAGATGCGCTGGACCGCCTCGGCATGCTCCTCCAGGCCCCATTCCTCGATGAAGCTCAAACCGTGGCAGCGGTTGTGCTTCACGTTCATGGCGTCGATCACCGTTCCGTCGGAATCGATGCACAGCAGATGGTCGTGTTTCTTCTCAAAGGTTTCAATGGAAAGGTCCATGCTTCGCCTCCTTTTTCCGCTTTGCTGAGAAAAGGATAGCAAATCGCGGCGCCGCCTTTCTATCCGCGAATTTGTGTTCCCGTATGCTGATTGACACGGTCGAACCGGCGGCTTGGCCCCGTCCGGATCGCAGTAAAGCGAATGGACATACGCGAAAGCAAATAATCAGATTTACTTTGGCAGGGGGCTTTTTTACAATGAAACCATCAAAAAAAGGAGCGGACCCATGGCGGATTGGTGGACAAATTACCCTTGGCGGGTGATCCAGACCAACTTTCGGGAGATCGACACCCGGGATTTCGATGCGGACAGGTTTATTGAGGCGCTGGATTCCTTCTCCTGCAACGCCGTCATGCTCAACGCGGCGGGCTTGATCGCCAGCTACCCCACGGACCTGACGGACCAGCCCAGGAGCGCCTGGTTGGACGGCTTCGATCTGAAAGGGTTGGTGGACAAATGCCACGAGCGGGGCATGAAGGTCATCGCCCGGACGGACTTTTCCAAGATCGCCGAAAGCGTCTATGAGCGGCACCCCGACTGGGTCTATCGCCACGCCGACGGCTCCCCCCTCATCTATAACGGATATGTGCAGACCTGCCTGTCCGGCGGCTACCAGGGCGGATATATGGACGAGATTTTGAAGGAGCTGCTTACCCGCATCCCCTTTGACGGCCTGTACTGCAACATGGGCTCCGCCACGGGCTACATCGTGGATTACGCCATGAACCGCCACGGCCCCTGCCAGTGCGCCGCCTGCCGCAAGGCGTTCAAGGAGAAATACGGCCTGGACATCCCGGAGACCCTGCGCCCCGGGGACAAGACCAGCATGATCTATTTCCGCTTCCAGCAGGAACTGTCCGCCGCGCAGAAGCAGCGGGTGACCCGGCTGCTGAGATCCATCCGGCCGGACCTGGCGTATTGTTCCATCGACTACGTGCGCCAGGAGGCCAACTCGGAGTACGGCCGGGAGCTGCCCCACTGGCAGTATCAGGCCTCCTCCAACGCCCGGGCCATTCGGGGCATGGGCGTCAGCGGCACCAGCGCCGACGTGGATTTCATGGGCTTCTTCTACCGGCTCGTGTCCGTGGATCCCGCCCTTCAATCCCTGCGGCTCTACCAGACCCTTTCCAATTTCGGCGGCCTCGACTATTATATTCTGGGGCGGCCTGAAAGGAAGGAGGATACCTCCGCCTACCCGGTGGTGAAAAAGATCTTCCGCTACGCCGCAGACCATGAAAAGTACCTGTACAACGTCAGTTCCCTGGCGAAGGTGCTGCTGGTCCGGGACAGCTACCTCATTCCCAACCCGGAGGAGCGGGGCTGGATCCGGGCCCTGAGTGAGCTGCATCTCCCTTTCGATGAGACGCTGCTGGGGGGCCTTTCCAAGATCGACCTTTCCAAATATGAGGCCGTCGTCCTGCCGGAGAAGGGGCGCCTGGCGCCGCCGGTATGCGAGAAGCTGGACGCCTTCGCAGAGAAGGGCGGCGTGCTGCTGGCAGTGGGCCAGCCGGCCCCCGTATCCTGCCTGGGGCTCGCTTCGCCCGCCCGGAAGCGGGACGATCTTCTGGGGGCCACCCTCTCCATGGGGACGGAGCAAAGCGGCTTCCCCCGCCTCGCGGATCGGCCCTATGTGATGCTGGGCAAGAGCTATTGGGAGGCGGAATACGCAAGCGACGTGACCCGGATCGGCGCTCTGCTGCCGCCCGTGCCCTTCGGACCGCCGGAGCTGAGCTACCCCAAGGAGCCGCCCACGGCCTGTCCCGCCCTCACCTGCCGCGCGTACGGCCGGGGCAAAGCCCTGTATATCCCCTGGTATCCCGGCACGGGCTACTATCAGAACGGCTTCGACAACTGGCGGCTGTTCCTGGCGGACGTGCTGCTGAGCCTGTGCGGCCTTGCTTCCCCCGCCGTCCGCGTGAGCCCCATGGTGGAGATCACTCACGGCAAGGGAGAGGGCTTCGAGACGGTCCACTTCGTCAACGGCAGCGGCCACTTCGGCAGCAGCTTCTTCGAGCCGGAGGCCCTGGCGGATCAGACCGTGGCCGTTCCCTGGAACAAGGCCACCGCCCGCTGCGAAAACCTGGATGAGCCCGGAAACCTGGTATACTCGCTTACCGACGGCGTTCTGACGATAACCGTTCCCAAACTTTCCGCCCACGCCTGCGTGGTCGTCACCGAATAACAAAAACTAAGGAATAAAGGAGAACAAACATGAAGCGCGCCATTTCCCTGACCTTGTGCCTGCTGATGCTGCTGTCCACCGCCCTGCTCATGGGCTGCGGCGGCAAGGAGGAAAGCTCCGCCGGTGCGGACGGCACCAAGCCCCTGGAGATCACCTGGTGGATCCCGGTGGGCGAGGACTCCACCTACTACGACTCCTATGAGCAGAACCCCGTGGTGAAGTACTTCGAGAGCAAGGAGTTCAACGGCCGCAAGCTGAAGTTCAAGTTCCAGGTCCCCATCTCCGGCGCGGAGCTGGACAACTTCAACACCCTGCTGGCTACCGAGGACTATGCCATGATCATGGACATGAGCCGTTCCACCACCAGCGCGGCGGAGCTCTATGAGGACGACGTTATCTACGACCTCACCCCCTACATCGACCAATACATGCCCAACTATAAGAAGGCTGTGGAGGCGCACCCCGAGAGCCGCCAGTTCCTCTATTCCAACGTGGACGGCGAGCAGCGGATGCTGGCCATCTCGTCCATCACCAACGAGACGCTGAACAACTTCATGGGCTGGCTCTATCGCCGGGATTGGATCGCCAAGTACGGCGTGAACCCCTCCACTGGCGCGGCCTTCACCTATTCCAAGGATGAATCCGGCTGGCACGACGACGTGGTGTTCCCCAGCTGGTATAACGAGAAACTCAAGTCCTTCTACCTTTCCGTGGACCCCGACTGGGACGGCACCTGCCCCGTGTTCATCTCCGACTGGGAGTGGATGTTCGACATCTTCACCAAGGCGCAGAAGGACCTTGGCATCACCGACGGCTACTGCCTCTCCATCCTCTACAAGGGCTACAATGAGGACGGTTCCCTGTTCACCGCCTTCGGCGGCGGCGCGCCCCTCTGGCATCTGACGCCCGACAACAACGCGGGCTTCGGCGGCGATACCGAATCCATGAAGGCCTATATAGAGTGCCTCAGCAACTGGTACAGCAAGGGATGGCTGGATAAGCAGTTCTCCGAGCGGACCACGGACCAGGCCTATTCCATCAACACCGCCGCTTCCCACGCGGGCAAGATCGGCATGTTCACCGGCCGCCGGGCCGAGACCGGCGATCTCTTGGAAAGCGCCGATATGCCCTACACCCAGGGCATCATGATCCAGGGTGCCTATCAGCCCATCAACGACGTCTACGGCTCCGAGGAGACCCAGCTTAAAGTGCCCTACTCCATGTATCAGTACAGCCACGTGCGCAACTCCCAGGTCATCACCAAGAAGATCTCCGAAGAGGATCTGCCCGCGCTCCTTACCTTCTTCGACTACCTCTACACCACCGACGGCGGTCTGAAGCTGTGCTTCGGCCTCACCAAGGAGGAAGTGGCCGAGATGCAGGATCCTACCTACGCCAAGTTCAACCTGGAATACGGCTACTATGAGGACGGCGTGGACGACAAGGGCGTGCCCGTCTATGTGCGCAACCCCGCCACCCGGGAGGACAACAACCTGGCCTCCGCCGTCGCCGGCAAGCGCATGTCCGTGGGTCTCTATGACTGGGGCTTCGTGCCCGCTCTGAACCAGAGCTACACCCCGGAGGCGGTCCAGTGCATGCTGGCCTGGGACCACTATCAGAACTACGGCTACATCCAGAAGCAGACCAACGACCAGTTCACCGCGGACGAGTCCGCCACGTACAACAAGGTCAAGGCCAACGTGGACACCTATATGTCCACCCAGATCCCTCAGTTCATCTCCGGCAAGCTGAACGTGAACGGAGACGATTGGGGCTCCTACTGCCGGATGCTGAAGAAGTACGGCTATCAGAACGTGACGGACAGCTACCAGCGCATCTGCGACATGTTCAAATAATCCTCGAGGCAAACACAAAAGCGGCGTCATGATCGACGCCGCTGTTTATTTGCTTATTCATCAAAAACAACCGAGCCCGAAGGCTCGGCTGCGCTTGTTCGATGCTATTATTCTACATCCATTCGGAGGGGTCCGTCCAGTCCCGTTTGCCGAAATACTTGTCAAAGTCGATCTGGGCGATCTGCTCCTTCGTCAGCCTGGTGTTCAGGACCTTGGCCCAGCCGCCTTCGGCTTTGCCGCCGTCCATGGCGTCGGAAGGGCGCATAAGGTTCAGCAGGAGCTCTCCCGCCTCGAAGCGGCGGGCGTTCTCGCGGATGATCTCGATGCTGGCCGCCGCCCGGTCCGGGATCTGGGGGGTGGAGTGGGGGGTGATGTACACGTTGGGCATGGTCCACAGGGGCGAATCGGGGGACAGGGGCTGTTCCTCGAACACGTCCAATCCCGCACCGGAAAGGGTGCCGTCCTTCAGCGCTTCGATCATGTCCTCCGTGCAGACGACGCCGCCCCGGGCCATGTTCACCAGGAACGCGCCCTTCTTGACCTGCTGGAAGGTCTCCCTGTTCAGCATGTGGAAGGTCTGGTCGGTCAGCGCGATGCACAGCACGATGAAGTCCGACTCCCGCAGCAGGGGCTCGATGGTATCGCCGCCCTGGATGGTCAGCTGCCGCTCGATGAAGTCGTAGCCCTTCACGGGGGCGAGGTTGTAGGAGATGATGCGCATGCCGAAGGCCCTGAGCCGGTCGGCCAGCTGCCGCCCGTTGTTGCCCAGGCCCACGATACCCACGGTCCGGCCGTACAGGCCCCGCCAGGACTGCATGCCGTCCACGCCCCACTGCCCCTTGGATTGAGCGTCCAGGAGCTCCCTGGTGTGATAGCAGCCCTGGAGCATGAAATAGATGCAGTGCTCCGCGAGAACGGGGGCGCTGCGGCCCGCCGCGCCGGTGACCGGGATGCCCCGGGCGAAGACCTCGGGCCGGGCGGAGCCGTTGAGCCCCGCATGGTCGCAGAAGATCCACTTCAGCGTGTTCTCCCCCAGCAGGACCGGGTCCACGTCGCCCATCAGGATGGCCACGTCCGCGTCCCTGGCTTCCCTTTCAAGAGCGTCTTTGTCGTAAAAGGGCACGTAAACGAATTCTGCCTCCGGGAACACCCGCCTGAGGTCGTGCATGTTCTTCTTGTTGTACCAGACGGTGGTGACGACCTTGTTGATCTTGGGCATAAGCAGCTCCTTTCCGAATCTGTCAGTCAGCGTACTGTTAATCATGTATAGTGTGGCATAATCCATAAGGATTTGCGATCTGCTTTTTTGCTTTTGTGTCATCTGGTTCGCTAACTCTCTTTTTCACCATAGAGATGATTCATCTCGACATTTTGTACGAACAAGAGCGAATCAGAATACGCTCGCATCCTCTGCGCTGATTAGCAAACTAACTGACGCAAAAGCTGAAAATTGAATGGACGAATGAACTGACGCATTCTATAATTGATTACATACAAACCCATAGAGAGCTGAAAAAGGAGTGTGTGCCATGAATTTAGAGGAAAAGATCAGTTTTTTTGTGGAGCTGATGACCTGCAGCCAGCCCATCACCTATTGGTGCTTCGATAAGGACTGGGCGCTGCTCAAGACAACCAATATCAACGAGGACACGGCCTACACCCGGGTGGTGTTCGGCGCCGAGGGGCAGCATGCCTCCATACAGAAATACGGCGAGGAGTGCAACCAGCCTCTGATCAGCTATAACAAGATCGGCGCGGCCTGGGCTACCATCTTTGAGAAGGAAGGGGATGCCGTTCGGCACTACCATATCCTGGGTCCCCTGTACAACAGCGATATCGACGTTTCCGTCATCGAAAAGGAGATGGACCGCCATTATGTGGCCAACCGCTTCCGCCGCCGGGCCGTCAACATCCTGGCGGGACTGCCGGTGCTGTCCGCCACCCGCTTCTGGCCCTATGTGCAGATGCTCCATTACTGCGTTTGGGGGGAGAAGGTGGGCTTCGATACCTTCCGCTTCGCCCGGGAGGAGCTTCCCGACAGCAAGCCCAAGGAGACGAGCGAGATCGAGGAGCGCAGCGGCGTCCATGCGGGGGTGTACGCCACCCAGCAGGCCCTGTTCAGCAAGATCGAAAACGGCGACCTCAACTACACCGAAGCCCTCAACAACGCCATCAGCAAGGCCTCCTACGGGGAGGGACATTTCCACACCCCGGCGGAAAAGGTCAACACCTACGCCATCAAGTTCATCACCCTGGCCGTCCAGGCCGCCATTCGGGGCGGGGTAGCGCCGGTCATCGCCTACTCCGTGGGGGACAACTACGAGGCGGCGGTGGCGGCGGCCAAGACCACTGCGGATAAAAAGCACCTCATGGACACCATGTTCATCGACTTCGTGAACCGGGTCCGCCATATCAAGGGCCGCACCGACATCTCCAAGCCCATCCGCACCTGCTGCGATTATATCCAGCTGCACATCTACGAGCAGATCAAATTGGAGGACATCGGCAAGCTGGTGGGCTACACGAAATACTATCTGAGCCGAAAGTTCAAGGCGGAGATGGGTATCAGCATCTGGGATTATATCAACGAGTGCAAGGTGGAGGAGGCCAAGAGTCTGCTCATGGACCCCACCTTGACCATCCAGGACGTGAGCGACAGGCTGAACTACTGCTCCCGGAGCTATTTTTCCGAGGTGTTCCAGTCCTGCACGGGCATGTGGCCTTCCAACTATCGGGCCATCGAACTGAAGATGTGAGGAGCAAAGCATGATCGAACAGGCGGTTTCACGGCGGAACAACGGGGCGGATCACCGCCGCAAACGGATATACCGGGGCGTACAGATCGCCCTGGGGGCTGTTCTGCTGCTGGGGTGGGTGCTGGGCTTCACCCTGCTCTCGGTGCTGTGGGACAGCGATCGGGGCGCATTTTGGACCGGGACCTTGCAGCTGCTGCTCCTCGGCACCCCCATCCTGGCCCTCATGGGCATTTTGCAGGTCCTCATCGGACGGATCGGCGGAGAATTCGACTATGAGCTGTCCGGGGATCGATTCGTCGCGTACCGCATCGCCAACAATCGGCGGAGGCTCTACTGTTCCTTCGACCTGAAGGACGTGCGCTTCTATAAGAAATACAGCGAGCTCACAGACCCCGAGCTTTCCCTGCTCAGGAGAGCCCTCTTCGCCTGCTGCAACAGCGACAGCCCCGACCTTACGCTGCTGCAGGTAGGCGACTTGCTTTCGGGCCGCAGGCGGGGCCCGAAGGCCGTGCTGCTGGAGCCGGACGCTCGGCTGAGCGAAGCCTTTTATCGGACTCTTCATCGCAACGGCATATGCTGAATCTGTTCGACCAATTGAAAAAGGCGCAGGTTTGCCTGCTTTGCTTTCTGGTGCCCGGGCTGCTTTTCGCCGCCGGGATCGTCGGCGCTGCCCTGCTTTGCCGGGTGAGCGTCCTGCTGGCCGGCGCTTTTTCGGCGGCGGTCCTTTGCGCCCTGTATATCTATCGTCAGCGGGTGGCGCTGCCGCTGCTTCGGACTTGGCGGCTGTACGCCCGCCTGCTCGCAGAGGCGCCGGAGACAGTCTCGGGGACAGTCCTGGGATGGAAGGCGGGAAAGACCACCCAGCAGGGCGTGATGATGCGCGCTCTTGTTCTGGACACCGGGGAGACGGTTCGGGGGGAGAAGGTCCCCAGGGAAGTGAACGTGCCTGCCCTCCTGCTGCCAACGGTTCAGACGGGAGCTGTCGTTCAAATCCTGACCAGGGAAAACATCGCCCTGTCCCTGTCCCCTTGCGAAGCCTGCCGAGTGGAGGCCCGGGAGGGTCGCTACGCCGTCTCCGCCCTGGTGCTGGGTGGACTGGCCTTGCTTTGCGCCGTAGGCTGGGCCAGCGGCTACGCCCTGTATCAGCGGGCCCATCAAAAACCCACCGTGGCTGTGGCCGTGTGCACCCCGGCCCACCGTCCGGAAGCGGAGGCAGCCCTGCAGGATGCCTTCGCCGCCCAAGGATTGCCTACGCCCATTTTCAGCTATACCAACACCCTGGATCCGGAGACGGTATATTCGTTCCTGGCCACCTACGGTGCGCTGGAGGCGGACTGCCTGCTGCTGTCTGAGGGGACCTTCCGCGCCGTTTTCGACGGGGACGTGCCCGCCTTACCCATTGCATCGTTTTCGGAAGGAGACGATCTTCGTTTTCTGACAAATGCAGAGGATGAGCCTGTGGCTGTGATTCTCTATGACCCCCGGGACGAAGGCTACAGCGCCCGCTTTCGCGCCCTCATCGACTGGGTGGCCGTGCCTCGGGAGGATCGGTATATCCTGGCCCTGGCGCCTCAGGGGGAAGGCCGGGCCGAGGACGCGGTTCGAGGCCTGGTCCATTGGCTGCTGGCCCGGTCTGCTTCCAAAGAATAGCGAATCAGCTCACGAAAAAGCAAATCGGTTCATTTTATGTCCGAAGCCTATACGGTAAGATGAAGATACTTGAAAACCGTAGGCGAGGGGGCTTTTATGAAGACCTTTACAGAAAAAGCGAAGAAACTTCCCGTCCGCTGCTTCGACGTGGTCGTGGCAGGCGGCGGCACCGCCGGGGTGGTGGCCGCCATCGCTGCGGCGCGCACCGGTGCGAAGACCGTTCTCATCGAGCAGAAGGGGTATGTGGGCGGCACCATGCTGGAAGGGGGCACCACCCTCCACAGCTTTTTCACCCTGGGCAAGCTGTTCGGCCGGGAGTCCCGGCAGATCGTGAAGGGCATCCCCCAGGAGATCGTCGATCGGCTGGTGGCCGCAGGCGGCTGCACCGGGCATCTTGTTGACGAGGTGAACGTCGATTACGACGAGCACTGCACGCTGATCGACGTGGAGACCTATAAGTATGTGGCGGCCCAGATGCTGCAGGAAGCGGGTGTCACTATCTATTTCAACACCCTCGTGGCCGGAGCGGACGTGGAGGAGGGCCACATCCGGGGCGTCATCGTCCAAAGCCGGGTGGAGGGACGACTCTATTTTGAAGCTTCTGCCTTCATCGACGCCACGGGCTGGGGCGATCTGGCTGCCTATGCGGGGGCGGAATGCATCCTGCCCAAGGAATACTCCGTGGCCAACAGCGTGGGCATCGCCGGGGTCGACGTGGAAAAATACACCCAGTACCTCCAGGAAAACGGCGGCCTCTCCGGCATCACCTACGGCCTTCGGGACGGGAAGGAGAATCAGATCGTCCGGGTGGGCGCGCCTTTCCACAAGGTCCTTTCCACGCTGATGACCCAGCACGCCAAAGCCGCCGGAAACGACAAGGCGACCGCCATGCTGAACGTGAAGGACAATCCCGACAACCACATTCCCCTGGAAGCCCAAAAGGAGATGGCCCGGCTGGCCCTCACCCTGGGGTTCACTACCGTTCACGACAACTATTTCATGTACCTCAAGGTCAACTACGTGATGAAGCAGGGCGTCACCGATCAGGCGGAGATGACCCGGGCGGAGCTCGCTTTGCGGGAGCGGCAGCAGGAGAGCCTGGCACTGCTGAAAAAGACCATCCCCGGCTGCGAGCACGCCTTCATCGCCCGCACCTCTCCGACCCTGTGCACCCGCCGGGGCCGAACTGTGGTCTGCGACTACGACATCCCCAATCAGGAGATCCTGGACGGCGTTCATCACGAGGACGACATCGCCCTCTTCGGCTTCCACGACTGCGCCCCCAAGATGCACGTGGGCGGCGACGGCAGCTACGGCATCCCCCTTAGGGCCATCCTGGTCAAGGGGATCGACAACCTCTTCGCCGTGGGCATGATGATCTCTTCGGACTACTACGCCTATATGTCTACCCGCAACACGGTCAGCTGCATGGCCCAGGGCCAGGCGGCGGGCACCCTGGCGGCCATGGCCGCCCAACAAAACGTACCGCCGCGTCAAGTCCCCTTCGCTGCCCTGAAAGCGCAGCTTTTAGAGGACGGCGTGTATTTAGGAGCATAACAAAACGGAGGAAACGCAGGATGGAATCGTTGACAAAGCACTCTTCCCCCAAGAAGCCCATTCGGCTGCAGGAAGGGACCTGGCGGTATGATCTCAGGCGGAACTGGCAGATCTATTTGCTGTTCATTCCCGTGGCGATCTACTTCATCACCTTCCACTATGCGCCCATGTTCGGCCTCGCCATGGCCTTCGAGCGCTTCAAGCCCACCAAAGGCATCTTTGGAAGCCAGTGGATCTGGTTCGACAACTTCAAGGACCTGTTCGTGGGCGATACGTTCCTGCTGGTGCTTCGGAACACCACGGCCATGGCGCTGCTCAACCTTACGGTTGGCTTCGCCGCGCCGGTCATCCTCGCCATGCTCCTTTCAGAGGTCCGCATCCGCCGCTTCTCCCGGACGGTGCAGGTCATCTCCTATATGCCCTACTTCGTTTCCGCCGTGGTGGTCACCACCCTGGCCAGCGAGTTTTTGTCCAGCACCGGCGCGCTGACCACCATATTGAGCTGGTTCGGATTTGATCGGCAGAACTGGCTGGCCAACTCCCACAAGCCCGTTTTCTGGCTCATCAATACCTTCATCGAGATCTGGCAGGGGGCCGGGTGGGGGTCCATCATCTACTTTGCCGCCATCTCCAACGTCAACGGAGATCTCCATGAGGCGGCGGCCATCGACGGCGCCAACCGCTGGCAGCGCATGTGGCGGGTCACCTTCCCCAGCATCCTGCCCCTCATCATCGTCATGTTCATCATGCGTATCGGTCTCGTGTTCCGCCAGGGCTTCGACAAGGTGCTGCTGCTGTACATGCCCGCTACCTACGAAGTGTCCGACTGCCTGTACACCTACACCTACCGCATGGCCTTCGGCCAGACGGTGAACTACGGCCTGTCCACCGCTTCGGGCCTGTTCCAGTCCGTCATCGGCACAACGCTTCTGCTGGTCTCCAACAAGCTCAGCAAGAAGTTCACCGGCAGCTCCATGATCTAAGGGGGAAACGACAATGACGCACGCTGAAAAAGCCGCGCTCCGCAAGCGCAAGAATATAAAGTCCGGTATGATCGAAAGCTCCTCGCCGGTGAGCATTTTAGTGGATGTGCTGATCTGCCTGTTCCTGCTCCTCGTCGCCATCTGCGCCATCGTGCCCCTGTGGCACACCCTCATGAGCTCCGTCTCCGACGGGCAGACCCTGTTCCGCACGGAGGGCCTGGTGGCCTGGCCTGTGGGCAACGCCACGTTGGGCGGGTATAAGCTGGCCCTGCGGGACAGCAGCATCCTGCGGGCCTACGGCAATACCCTCATCTATGTAACAGGCAGCACCGCCTTTGGGTTTGTGCTGAACGTGCTGGGCGGGTATGTGCTGAGCCGGAAGGTCAAGGGGCGCTCCCTCCTCATGACCATGGTGGCCATCACCATGCTGTTCACCGGCGGCACGATCCCCCTGTACATGGTGGTGCGCCGTCTCGGCATGGTGGGTACCCGCTGGGCGCTGATTCTGCCCCACTGCACCAACGGCGCCTTCATGGTCATGATGATCAAGGCCTTCGACTCCGTGCCCGAATCCACGGTGGAGGCCGCCCGCATGGACGGCGCCGGCCACCTTCGGGTCATGTTCCAGATCATGCTGCCCCAGTGCTTCAGCTTCTGTCTGGTGATCATGGTGAACACGGCCATCATCGCCTGGAACGCCTGGTTCTCCGCCTCCATCTATGTGCCCACGGACAAGACCCGGTGGCCGCTGCAGCTCTGGATCCGGGACCTGGTGGCCAGCAATCAGGACTTCCTCAACTGGACCAACCCGGACTACACCCGTTACCTCATCCAATACTGCGTCATCATCCTGGCGACGCTCCCGATCCTGCTGATGTTCCCCCTGTTCATCAAGCGGCTGGAGAAGGGCATGGCCCGGGGCGGCGTGAAGGAATAATACTTGAAAAGGAGATTTTGATATGAAAATCGGTTTGATCGGTCTCGGCATCATGGGCAAGCCCATGGCCAAGAACATGCTGAAAAAGGGCTACACGGATCTGCTGGTGAACGACCATAACCAGGCTCCCGTGGCGGAGCTGGTGGCCTGCGGCGCGAAGGCGGCCACCAACGAGGAGATCGGCAGGACCTGTGACGTGGTCATGACCATGCTGCCCAACTCCCCCCATGTGAAGTCGGTCATGCTGGGGGAGAACGGCATCGCGTCCTATATGCGTCCCGGCCAGGTGTTCATCGACATGAGCTCCATCAACCCCATCGCCAGCCAGGAGATCGCGGCGGAGCTGCAGAAGGTGGGCGTGGAGATGCTGGACGCCCCCGTGTCCGGCGGTGAGCCCAAGGCCATCGACGGGACGCTGTCCTTCATGGTGGGCGGCAAGCAGGAAGTCTTCGACGCCTATAAGCCCCTGCTCTCCGCCATGGGCGCTTCCGTGGTCCGCTGCGGCGAGGTGGGCGCGGGCAACACCACGAAGCTGGCCAACCAAATCATCGTGGCCTGCAACATCCAGGCCCTGGCGGAGGCCCTGACCCTGGCGCAGAAGGCGGGCGTCGATCCCCAGCTGGTCTTTGAGGCCATCAAGGGCGGTCTCGCCGGATCCACGGTCATGAACGCCAAGGCCCCCATGATGATCGCGGGCAACGACAAGCCGGGCTTCAAGATCGACCTGCACATCAAGGACCTGAACAACGCTCTCGACTGTGCCCATTCCGTGGGTGCGCCCGTGCCCATGACGGCCCAGGTCCAGGAGGTGCTCCAGTGGATGCACAACCGTGAGGGCGGTCAGAAGGACCACAGCGCCATCGCCCAGTATTACGAATACCTGGCCGGCATCCTGATCGGCCGATAACCACGGACCAACGGCGGGGCCTCAGACCCCGCCTTTTTCGCATTATGAGATACCTGAAACAATTTGCCGTCATCCTGGCCTTCACCCTCCTGGGCGAATCGCTCCACGCCCTCGTGCCCCTGCCTATACCGGCGGCGGTCTACGGCCTCATCCTGCTGTTCCTGGCGCTTTTTTCCAAGCTCGTCAAACCCGAACAGATCCGGGAGACCTCCGGCTTTTTGGTGGGGCTGCTGCCGCTGTTCTTCGTGGGGCCTCTGGTGGGCCTGGCGGACAGCTTCGACCTTATCAAGGGCGACCTTGTGCCCATCCTCGTCATCATCGCCCTGGGGCTTCTTATCACCTTCGGCGTGTCCGGCGCGGTGGTCCAGGGGCTTCTGAAGCGGAGGCAAAGATGAACCTGACCGATTTCTTTTCCTCTTTGTCCTATCTTCCTGTGATGCTGACGGTGGGATGCTATCTACTGGCCGTCTATGTTCAGAAGAAGACGGGCTGGGGCTTTTTGAGCCCCATCATCCTGGCGGCAGCGGCTGTGTTCCTGGTGCTGAAGCTTATCCGTATGCCCGTCGCCGCGTATACCCGGGAAAACCGGTTCCTCGCCTATCTGCTGACCCCGGCCACCATCTGCCTGGGCCTGTCCCTCTATGAGCAGCTGCAGAAGCTGAAGAAAGAGCTGCCGATCCTCCTTGCCGGCATCCTGGCGGGCACCGTTTCCAGCCTCCTGGTGACGGTCCTTTTGTGCCGCCTCTTTCAGCTGAACGGGGCCCTGTCCGTATCCCTGCTCCCCAAAAGCGTGACCACAGCCATCGGCAGCGTCCTCAGCGAGGAGAACGGAGGCAGCGCTTCCGTGACCACGGCGGCCATCATCCTCACGGGGAACATCGGGTATCTGCTGGGGCCGGTCCTGTGCCACCTGTTCCGCCTGTCCGATCCCTTAGCCAGAGGCGCGGCCTACGGTACGGCGGCCCATGTGATCGGCACCTCCCGGGCATTGGCGGAGGACCCCTTAGCCGGAGCGACGTCCAGCCTTTCCTTGACCGTGGCGG
>JAEEGK010009948.1_pt1 | contig 22029 bp, 17 predicted proteins | sample 8958771 | NCBI WGS metagenome assembly JAEEGK01 (sample SAMN16246547, study PRJNA631951) | gut metagenome | biome: gut microbiome; feature: rumen; material: SC-attached | host: Bos | place: Iran: Karaj | collected 2018-10 | reverse complement strand
AAGAGAAAGTTTTATCCGCACGCGACAGGGATACCATAGTAACAGGTAAAACTCTGGGGCATCCGGTCAGAGCACTCAAAAACCGAATGACCAGGGAATTTAACAAGATGGAGCAGGATCCTCAGACTAAGCCTGAAGATCTGGAAAAAATGGGAGCAGGAGCTCTCAGAAGAGCAGCCATCGACGGAGATGTCAAAAACGGTTCGTGCATGTGCGGACAGATCGCGGGTCTCGTTAACAGTGAAGGAACCTGCGAAGAAATCATCACAGGAATCTGCAGTGAGGCTTCCTCACTGTTGGGGACCCCTATCCCCTGATTCACCCCCCCCCTTTATCCCGGACGGGGCAATCTGAAACACATTTAAAGGAAATATTATGGGCAAGATTTCATTTTTGCTGGCAGGCCAAGGCAGCCAGTATCCCGGAATGGGAAAAGAGTTGTATGAGGATATACCGGAGGTCAAGTCGTTTTTCGATACGGCCGAGGCGCTCCGCCCGGGTACCCTTAAGCAGATGTTTGAGGGCAGTGAAGAAGAACTTAAACAGACAGTCAATACGCAGCCGTGTCTGTTCCTGACGGATATGGCAGCGGCTATTGCGCTTGAAAAAGAAGGAATAATCCCCGATATGGTTGCAGGCTTTTCTCTCGGAGAGATAGCGGGCCTTGCGGTAAGCGGTATCCTCTCAGGGGAAGATGCTTTTAAGCTTGTCACCGTAAGGGGCAAACTGATGCAGACTGCTTCAGAGAAAGTAAAGGGTAAGATGGCTGCAGTTCTTCGTATGGATAAGGATGAACTGGAAAGTGTGTGTAAAGAAGCAGGCGTATATCCGGTTAATTACAATTGTCCGGGGCAGATAGTAGTATCCGGAAGCGAAGAGAAGATGGATGCTTTTACAGAAATGCTTGGGGCAAGAAAGGTGAGATTCGTAAATCTTCCTGTTGGAGGTGCATTCCACACACCTTACATGGAATCCGCATCCTTAGGTCTTGAAAAGGAATTATCCGAAGGCGGTTATGAGTTTGCCAAAACTGATAGAGTTCTGTACTCGGATCTTACCGCATCGGTGTACCCGTCCGGTAAAGAGGAAATTATCCGGACCATATCAAAACAGGTTTCCGGAAGTGTCAGATGGGAAAATATCATCGGAAAGATGGCAGAAGAAGGAGTCGATACTTTTATTGAATGCGGTCCCGGAAACACACTCTCGGGCTTTGTTAAAAGGACACTTAAAGATGTCAGGATCTTTAATGTAAGTGACAGAGAGTCTTTGAAGAATACCTTGGAGGGACTTGAATAAATGTTATCTGATAAGAATGCTGTTATAACCGGAGGAACTCGCGGAATCGGAAAAGCCATAGCACTTAAGTTCGCGGAAAACGGTGCCGATGTTGCGATAATCGCCACATCAGAATCGGATGCAGCCAGACAGACTCTGGCACAGCTTAAGAGTCTGGGAAGCGATGCCAAGCTTTATGTATGCGATGTAAGAAATTCCGAAGAAGTAACAAGAATGTCGGAAATGATCCTTGCGGATTACGGCCGCATAGATATTCTGGTTAATAATGCAGGTATAACAAGGGACAATATTCTGCCTGCACTCAAGGATTCTGATATAGATGATGTCATAGATGTAAATCTTAAGGGATGTATGTATGTGACAAGAGCCTTTATCAGAAGCTTTGTAAAACACAGATGCGGAAATATCATCAACATCAGCTCTGTTGTCGGCCTTATGGGTAACAAAGGTCAGGCCAATTATGCAGCTTCGAAAGCCGGCATTATCGGATTTACCAAGACTGTTGCAAGAGAATACGGAAAAAGAAATATAAGATGCAATGCCATCGCTCCGGGTTATATAGCAACCGAGATGACGGCAGCACTTAATGAAGAAATGACTAAAGCGATAGCAGAGTCTCTCCCCTTGGGAGTATTGGGAGAACCGGAGGATGTGGCACAGCTTGCTTTGTTCCTGGCCGGAAATGCATCGAAATATATAACCGGTGAGGTGATCAAAGTTGACGGAGGAATGTATGTCTAGAGTAGTAATAACCGGAATGGGAGTTGTAACACCTGTTGGAAACGATATTGATACTTTTTGGAATAGTATTACTGAGGGCGTTTGCGGGATAGATCATATAAAAAGATTTGACGCATCACGTTTGAAGGTCAATCTCGATGCGGAAGTTAAGGGCTTTGAACCCAAGGAATATTACGATACGGTTCAGGAGATTAGAAAATCCGATCTGTATATGCAGTACGCCATGGCTGCCGCCAAGCAGGCTGTTGAAAGCAGCGGTATCCTTGACAGCGAACTTGATAAAGAACGTTTTGGCGTTTATATCGGATCCGGAATCGGCGGAATTAATTCTACTTTAAGAGAAACCAGAAAACTCGACGAGAAAGGACCTGAGATGGTATCCCCTTTCTTCGTTCCCATGATGATAAGTAATATGGCTACGGGAGCCGTATCGATAAAGTTTGGAGCTAAGGGACCTTCACTTCCTGTTGTGACGGCTTGTGCCACTTCTACTCACACGATCGGTGAAGCATACAGAAGCATCAAGCACGGATACGCTGATGCTATCATTGTGGGCGGAAGCGAAGCGTCCATCAATGAACTTGCAATGGCTGGCTTCATTAATTGTCAGGCACTTAATCTCTCCGATAACCCCGAAGAAGGAAGCCTTCCCTTCGATAAGAGAAGAGGGGGCTTCGTAATGGGCGAAGGTGCCGGAATTCTTCTCCTTGAAGAATATGAACATGCAGTGAAAAGGGGAGCAAAAATCTTTGCCGAAGTGGTGGGATATGCCAATACCTCCGATGCATATCACATCACTGCTCCCGATCCCGAAGGTGACGGCGCTGTGAGGGCAATAAAGTCCGTTGTAAAAGAAGCCGGAATCACAGATGATGACGAGATCTATGTAAATGCGCACGGAACCGGAACCCATCTTAATGATGCCATGGAGACCAAGGCACTTAAGAAGGTATTCGGAGACAAAGCATATAAGCTGCATGTGAGCTCCACCAAGTCCATGACCGGTCACATGATGGGAGCTACCGGAGCAGTTGAGGCGATTGCCTCTGTGCTCGCTCTTGCAAACGGAGTCGTTCCTCCTACCATTAATTACAAAGAAAAGGATGAGGAATGCGATCTTGATTACACTCCCAACAAAGCGGTTAAGGCAAACATCGGTTATGCGATCAGCAATTCTCTCGGATTTGGCGGACATAATGCAGTTATAGCATTAAAGAAGATCTGATATTGATTGACGAGGAACGTTATGGGTTCATTACAGGAATATGCAAATTTATTTGAAAAACTTGATCTGTCGGAACTGAGCGTTGAGGAGGACGGGCTTAAGCTTACTCTTAAGAGAAATGCCGTGGCTCCGGTTCGAAGCATTCCGCAGCCTGCAGCATTACCCGAAACTCCTAAGAAAGAGACGGAGACTGTGAGCGGAACTGAGATAAAAGCTCCTCTTCTCGGAGTGTTTTATGAAAACGAAGTTCCGGTCAAGGAAGGTGACATTGTTAAAAAAGGGGATGTGCTTTGTTCCATCGAAGCAATGAAGATGATGAATGAAGTAAGATCGAGTGCTGACGGAAAAGTCATTAAGATACTCGCGGGAAACGGTTCCCTTGTTGAGTATCATCAGACACTTTTTATTATCGGATAGGATTTTTCATGAACAGAGAAGAGATTAAAGAGATACTTCCACACAGAGAGCCCATGCTTCTTGTGGATGAAGTTGTTTTAAACGAAGACGGAAGTGCAACCGGTTATTACAATGTCCGAGGCGATGAGTTTTTTCTTCAGGGACATTTCCCCGATAATCCGATCGTGCCCGGAGTGATCCAGTGTGAGATGATGGCTCAGTCAGCCTGTATTCTTTTTAAGGACAGGATGAATTCGGGAAATGCCCTTCCTGTTTATACGGGCCTTGATAAGGTAAGGTTCAGAAAGCAGATAGTGCCCGGAGATAAGATCAGGATAGATGTGAAGATCGTAAGGGGATGTCATCCTCTTTATCAGCTCAGCGGAGAGGTTTCTGTTGAGGGAAAGAGATGTATGAGCGGCGAGTTTTCTTTTGCAATATTGGATAAAAAGAAAGGGGAGTAGCATGTTTTCCAGGATTCTCATTGCCAATCGCGGTGAGGTTGCGGTCAGGATAATCAGGGCCTGCAAAGAAATGGGAATAGAGACGGTTGCGGTTTATTCCGAAGCGGATAAAGATGCCCTTCATGCGGAAATGGCAGATATGTCATTTTGCATTGGGGGACCTCTTGTTAAGGACAGCTATCTCAACATTGATGCTCTTATCACGGTTGCGAAAAAGACGGAAGCGGAAGCTGTTCATCCGGGATACGGAATGTTGTCGGAAAATCCTGAGTTTGCAGCCGCTTGTGAAAATGCGGGGCTTGTGTTTATTGGACCTTCCTCTCAGGTAATGGAGAAGATGGGACAGAAGGAAGTTGCCAGAAGTATTGCGGAAAAGTGCGGAGTTCCTGTTGCGAGAGGAAGTAAGATCCTAAAAGATGCAAACGATGCTAAAGAGCAGGCCGGGGAGATCGGACTTCCGGTGATACTGAAAGCAAGAGCCGGCGGAGGTGGAAAAGGAATCCGTATCATTCATTCGGAAGATGAGATTGAAAGCGGCTTTTCTCAGGTGCAGAAGGAAGCACTTAACTCTTTCGGAGATGACGGTATTTTTATGGAGAAATACCTCGAGCATGTTAAGCATGTTGAGGTCCAGATACTTGCGGATAATGCCGGTAATGTTCTGATACTCGGAGACAGGGACTGTTCCGTACAGAGAAGAAACCAGAAGCTTATAGAGGAATGCCCCGCTCCTGTTTTGAATGAAAATACCAGAGAGCGCATGTATGATGCGGCCCGTAAACTTGCTTCAGAAGTAGGTTATGTGACCGTAGGAACGGTTGAATTCCTTGTAAAGGGCGAAGAGTTTTATTTTATGGAGATGAATACGAGGCTTCAGGTTGAGCACTCGGTAACCGAGCCTGTATGCGGACTCGATATAGTTGAGTGGCAGATCAGGACAGCTGCGGGAATAACTCTTCCTTTCACTCAGTCGGATATCGGAAGAAGCAGACATGCGATCGAGTGCAGGATCTGCGCGGAGAATCCGAAAGACTTTACACCTGCGGTAGGAAGGGTTGAACTTCTTCATATACCGGGCGGTGTAGATGTCAGATTCGATTCTGCTTTGTATCAGAATTGTGAGGTTACTCCGTTTTACGATTCCATGCTGGGTAAACTCATAGTATGCGCCGATACCAGGGACGGTGCCATCCGTAAGATGAAGAGCGCATTGTCCGAGTTTGTTCTTATCGGTGTGGATAACAACAGAGAAATGCATATGAAGTTTCTTGAAAATTCCAAATTCATAGTCGGTGATTATGAATCGGATATTTGCGAAAAGGTTCTGTAGGAATGGAATTAAAGAGATTATTCTTAAAGGCTAACAACGAATTGGAAAATTCGGGTAAGGGCAGCCGCGACAGAAAAGTCGCATGTAGAAAATGCGGCAGAAAAAACACCGTTACAAGGATCCGTAACAACAACTTCATATGTCCCGACTGCGGTCATTATTTTCAGGTAAGGGCAAGACGAAGGATCCTGATGCTGACCGACAGAAGAAGCTTTATCGAAATGAACAGGGAAATGAAGTCCGTCAATACACTCGGTTTTCCCGAATATGATGACAAGCTCCGTGCCGCAATGGATAAGAGCAGGGAAAATGAAGGAGTCATCTGCGGTGAAGCGGAAATAAACGGACATAAGATCTGTATCTTTTCCATGGATTCGAATTTTATGATGGGATCCATGGGTGCTGTGGTCGGTGAGAAGATCACTTCGTTATTTGAATACGCAACTCTGCGTAATCTGCCCGTTCTGGGCATTACCGTATCGGGGGGAGCAAGGATGCAGGAGGGAATGATATCCCTTATGCAGATGTCCAAGGTATCCGCGGCGGTAAAACGTCATTCCAATGCAGGAAATCTTTATATTGTTCTTCTGACCAATCCTACGACGGGAGGAGTGGATGCGAGTTTTGCGATGCTCGGAGATATTACTCTGGCAGAGCTCGGTGCCAGAATAGGCTTTGCGGGCCCGAGGGTTATTGAGAAAAGTTTGAACAGATCGCTGCCGAAGGATTTCCAAAAAGCGGAGAGAGTACTTGAATGCGGTTTTATTGATGCAATAGTACCGAGGCAGGATCAGAAGTCTTATATAGCAAAGCTTCTCAGGATACATGGAATGTGATCTGTAATATGCGGAGATAAAAGTGTTTAAGAATTCCAACGAAACAACCAATGATTATGAAATAGTACTTGGCGCCAGATCCGATAAAAGACTTACGGCCATCGACTATATTGATGCTCTCATTTCGGACTTCACCGAATTTCACGGAGACAGGTTATACGGAGATGATAAGGCCATTGTTGCCGGAATAGGATTCCTGGATAAGATGTCTGTTACCGTTATCGGAATAGAAAAAGGAAAGACCACGGATGCCAGGATACTTCACAATTTCGGAAGTGCACATCCGGAAGGATACAGAAAAGCCTTAAGGCTAATGAAGCAGGCTGAGAAATTCAAAAGACCTGTTCTGTGCTTTGTGGATACGGCAGGTGCGTTTTGCGGAATAGATGCGGAGGAACGCGGACAGGGCAGGGCTATAGCCGAGAACCTGTTTGAAATGTCGGATCTGAAAACACCGATCATTTCTGTGGTTATCGGTGAAGGCGGAAGCGGAGGAGCACTTGCTCTTTGTCATGGGGACAGGATATGGATGATGGAGGATGCGTACTTCAGCGTTGTATCTCCGGAAAGCTGTGCAAATATACTTTGGAAAGATCCCGGAAGAGCGGCTGAAGTTGCGGGTGCACTAAATCTTACCGCGGATAAGCTGGCGGATCTGGGATTGATCGATAAGGTCTGCAGAAAGAACAGATTGAAAGAACTGGGAACGGATCTGAAAGAAGAATTTGCTAAGCTGTCCGAAATGAGCATTGAACAGTTGACGGATGAAAGATATCGGAAGTTCAGAAATATCGGATATAAATCTTATTAAGGAAAAAAGATGTCATTTATATATGAAAGATATTATAAAGAGATAACGGATGCATCGGGCAATGTCACAGGCATTGAGACATCATATGACAGGAGTTTCAATTTTGCATATGATGTGGTGGATGAGATAGCAAAAGAGACTCCGGATAAGACCGCGCTTGTGCACAGAAGCACGGAAGGCATCAGGACGCAGCTTTCATTCGCAGATCTTAAAAAGCAGAGCGATAAAGCGGCAAATGCACTTAAAAGCCTTGGTATCAAAAAAGGCGATCCGGTGATGCTCCTGTTAAAGAGGAGGTATGAATACTGGATACTTATTCTGGCTCTTCATAAGCTGGGCGCCGTTGCAATCCCGACTTCACATATGGTTTCCTCCGAAGATATAAGAGAACGAATCATGGCAGCAGGGGTAAAAGCTGTTATGTGTGTTAACTCGGACAGTATATGTGACAGGGTAAAGGAAGCTGTCAAGGATACGGATGCCATGCAGCTTGTGATCGGGGACAAATATCCTGACGCACCCGATCTTAACGAATTGATCGCAGAAGCTTCCGATAAGCTTGAGAGGATAGAAACTGAGGTTACCGATGATATGTTGTACTATTTTACATCGGGAACCAACGGATCTCCCAAAGCAGTGATCCACGATTATTCATATCCCATTGCTCATATATACACTGCCAAAAACTGGCACGGAATGTGTGACGGGGACATTCATCTTACGGTTGCGGATTCCGGATGGGCCAAGTCAGCGTGGGGAAAGCTTTACGGTCAGTGGTTTATGGGAGCGGCAATCCTTGTATATGATTATGAAAATTTCTATGCTGCGGATATGCTTCATCTCCTTGAAGAGGAAAAGGTAAATACATTTTGTGCGCCTCCTACCATATATAAGTATTTCCTGCTGGAAGATCTCGGTTCATACGATCTGAGCTCTCTTAAATATGCTTCTACTGCAGGAGAGCCGATGCCTCAGGATGTTGCTTCGAGATTTGCCGAATGCACCGGCATAGTGATAAGGGAAGGTTTCGGCCAGACGGAGACGGCACTTCAGATATGTGTACCTGTGGGAGAGGGTGCACCTGCCGGTTCGATAGGAAAAGCTTCACCGCTTTACAAAGTGGATCTGATAGATGAAAACGGAGACTCCGTTCCATTGGGAGAAGAGGGTGAGATAGTCATTGTTCCCAAAGACGGTGAGATACCGCTCGGAGTATTTAAGGGATATCTTGGACTTCCGGATCTTTATGATGAAGTCTGGGAAGGCGGAGTATATCACACAAGGGATAAAGCCGTGAGAGATAAGGACGGATATTTCTATTTCTTAGGAAGAAACGATGATGTCATCAAATCCAGCGGATACAGAATAGGCCCTTCTGAGGTTGAAGATATTCTGATGATGCATCCTTCGGTCTTTGAATGTGCTGTAACCGGATACCCTTCCGGTAACAGAGGCGAGATAGTCAAAGCAAGCATCATACTTAACGAAGGCTATGAAGCAGGTACCAAACTGAAGACTCAGCTTCAGGATTTTGTTAAGGAAAGGGCTGCAATATATAAATATCCCAGGAGAATAGAATTCGTGACAGAACTCCCTCGTACGGGAAACGGTAAGATATGCAGAGCGGCGATCAGAAAAGCCGATTTTAAAAACAGATAAGAAAAGCCCCGACAGACTATGTGTCTGCCGGGGCTTTTAACAAGGTAGGAAAGATATTCCCGATAAAGAAATTACTCTACATCCTGTAATGCGTCGAAGTCTTCCTCGCCTGTTCTGATCTTAACAACCTTCTGTACATTGTAAACGAAGATCTTACCGTCTCCGATGTGACCGGTGTAGAGAGCTTTCTTAGCTGACTCAACAACCTTGTCCACGGGTATTGCGCTTACGACGACTTCAAGTTTAACCTTAGGTAAAAGGGTGGCATCAATCTCAACACCACGATATCTTTCTCCTGCTCCCTTCTGGATTCCGCATCCCATTACCTGAGTTACGGTCATGCCGGTTACGCCGAGATCGTTCATAGCCTTACGAAGCTTGTCGTAACGAGAGAGCTTTGCGATGATGACTACCTTATAAATGCCGGTTGCCATTTCAGGGATAGGAAGTTCGGGCTCTTTGACAACGGGAACTGCTGCGTTCTTCTTGGCTTCGGAAGCTTCTTCATAAGAATCGGATCCGAGGTTGGTGTTTTCGTTGATATCCATTGTCATGGTAGTGGTGTCCATGATGGAGAAGCCTGCATATGCGGAAGGAAGACCATGCTCTTTAACATCGAGACCCTGAATCTCTTCTTCCTCGCTAACACGAAGACCGATTGTCTTCTTAATAATTGTGAATGCGATAAGAATGGTAACTACGGTCCACGCGATTGTTACGAACATACCGCCGAACTGTTTTCCGAGCTGTGCGAATCCGCCGCCGTAGAAGAGGCCTTCGGTGATTCCTGCTCCTTCGAATCCGGGAGCGGTAGAGGTAGCAAAGAGACCTACTGCGATGGTACCCCAGATACCGTTGAGCATGTGAACCGCAACGGCACCGACGGGATCGTCTACATGAGTTACGTTATCGTTGAACCATACACCGAATACTACGAGAAGTCCGGCGATGGCACCGATGATTGCAGCACCTGCGCAATCGGTTACGTCACAAGGTGCGGTGATAGCTACAAGACCTGCAAGTGAAGCGTTGAGACACATTGAAACATCGGGCTTACCGTACTTAACCCAGGTGAAGATCATACATACAACAGTTGCAACTGCGGGAGCTACGGTAGTGGTAAGGAAGATGGATCCGAGTGTAGCGATATCGGTAGCGGCTGCACCGTTGAATCCGTACCAGCCGAGCCAAAGGATAAATACACCGAGTGCTGCGATTACAAGGTTGTGTCCGGGGAATGCGTTTACTTTGGTAACTTTACCGCTCTTATCTCTTTCGAACTTACCGATTCTGGGTCCGAGCATCCATGCACCGATGAATGCGCAGATACCGCCGACCATGTGTATGCAGTTGGAACCTGCGTAGTCGTGGAATCCCCACTCTGCGAGGAATCCGCCGCCCCATGTCCAGTGAGCTTCAATGGGATAGATAATTGCGCTGATAACAGCTGAATAAATACAGTAGCTTGAGAATTTGGTTCTTTCAGCCATGGATCCTGAAACTATGGTTGCTGTAGTAGCGCAGAATACAAGGTTGAATACGAATGCGGAATAATCGAAATTTCCGTAGCTTGTGAATACGTCGAAACTGAATCCTCCTGCAAAACCTCCGAGAATGTTATCTCCGAGCATCAGTGATGCACCGCAGATGAACCACATTACGGTTCCTATACAGAAGTCCATCAGGTTCTTCATGATAATGTTGCCTGCGTTCTTGGCTCTTGTAAATCCGGCCTCACACATTGCAAATCCGGCCTGCATCCAAAATACCAGTGCGGCGCCGATCAAAAACCATACGCCGTACACTTCGTCTGTGACGAAACTAATTATTTCTTGTGCCATAATCTTTCCTCCTGTGATCACAAGCGATGCATTCCGGCCGAAAATGCTTTTTGCTTGTATATGCGATTTTTACTTAAGGCTTTTTTGAAAACAAAAAAGGCGTCACAGAAAGAAATCTGTGACGCCATTGCCATCAAATGTAAAAATCTTATGTGCGTATATTATGACAGTGTGATTTTTTTGTCAAGAAAAATTTAAAAATTTTTTTATCAGCTTTTAACAAATGCCTTCAAACTTGCTGTTTATGCGGTTTCGCGGTATCATATCAAATGTACGGATCATTGATATGCCTTATGCGTTCGTACATTTCAAATATCAAAATTGGAGAATAAAATGAAACTTACCGACATTTATAAGAGCAAAGAACAGGTTGTTTCTTTTGAGATATTTCCTCCCAAGGCTCAGGATGAACTTGATAATATAGATGAGACTTTGGGAATCCTCTGTGATCTTAAGCCCGATTATATCAGTGTTACATTCGGTGCGGGCGGAAGCTCGAATAATAACAAGACCATTGCAATATGCAGGAAGATCAGAGAAGAATATCATACCGAGGCGGTGGCTCATCTTACCGGTCTTTGCTATGACAGGAATGATATAGATGAATTTTGCAAGCAGCTTGAGGCAAACGGAATAGAAAACATTCTTGCACTTCGCGGTGATGTTAATCCCAATGCTCCTTCCAAAGGTGTCTTCAATCACGCATCGGATCTTATCACTTACATCAAGCCTCATACGAATTTCTGTATCGCAGGTGCATGCTATCCGGAAAATCACCCCGATTCAAAAGGACGGGTAGATGAGATGGCTAATCTTCGTAAAAAGGTTGAAGCGGGTGCGGAGGTACTTCTGAGTCAGCTCTTTTTTGACAACAATGATTTCTATAACTTTGTTGAAGATGCGAGAATAGCAGGCATTAATGTCCCTATAACCCCCGGCATCATGCCCTGCCTGTCCGCCAAGACCATTAAGAGAATGGTGACCACATGCGGAGCAAAACTTCCCGAAAGATTTGCCAAGATCATCGACAGATATGAAGACAATAAAGCAGCTCTTTTTGATGCGGGACTTTATTATGCCATCAGTCAGATAATCGATCTTCTCGCATCGGGCTGTGACGGAGTTCATATATATACAATGAACAATCCTGCAGCGGCCAAGAGGATATGTGAAGGGATCAGAAATGTAATCTGATATGACACAGATGTCAAAACCCACGACCTGAAGTCGTGGGTTTGTTTTTTATACATGCTTTTTTTCTTTTTGATAATCTCCGGGGGAACAGCCTTTTAATCTCTTGAACTGTCTGTTGAAGTGCTCGATGCTGTCATAGCCGCAGATAGCTGCAGTTTCCGCTATCGATCTGTTTTGATTCAGAAGAAGATACGATGCATATTCGATCCTTGATATGATAAGGTCTTTGGTTACCGGAACTCCGTAAAGAGCTTTATAGACATGCTGAAAATACGAAATACTCATGTTCATTTCGCTCGCAAGGTCTGAAACCTCTTTGATCCTTGCGGCTTCACCGCCCTGGTAGATCCTGTTTCTGAGGATATTAAATCTTCTTCTGTAGGATTCGATGGCTCCGGATGTAAAATCAATCTTATTATCTTCGTTTTTGCTGTACAGATCACTGATCTTATACAGAAGTATCCGGATCAGAGAATCCATTATCATATCATGATGCTCCGAGCTTTTTCTGGCCTCCGCTGCTATCATCTGCATTATGGATGAAGGTTCGGAACTGTCATACAGGGTCACTGCCTTTGAAAACGGGAGTCCCAGCTGATCGAACAGCACCTCACATTCTTCGGAATCATCACTGAAATGGATCCAGTCGTCGGTGTAGGGATCGTTCTTACGGTAGAAATGCTGATAATCGGCAGGCCTGTAGAATAAAAAGGAAGGTCTTTCCACATATACAGTGCTCAGAGTATCACCGTGTTTTTCGACATAATAAAATGGATTGCGTATAAAGACGATGGTGTAATGCCTTATTCCGTCCGGTCTGTGTATTTCCCATCCGTCCTGATGGTAGTAATTATATCCTGCATAGGGAACATCTATCATATTGACCTCCGAAAAATCGCTTGCGGACAATTATTGACCTGTTTATAACAAATATTGGGATTTAAAGCAGAAAAAGTCAAGTATTCGGCAGAAAAAAACATTGTATTATCCGCAGGTTGGCTTAATATCTGACCTATAGGAAAGCAGATAGTTATAACACTTCGACAGGCTAAAGGTTATCGAATTATGAGAAACAGATTAAACGATCCCGAATGGAAGAGGGCTATGAGATGGTTCTACCGTTATCTTTCCAAATATAAATGGAAAGAGGCAGTAGGTCTGGTGCTCGTAACCGTATGTGCGGTTCTAAATGTGATCAATCCCAAGATCATGGGTATCATAGTGGATGACGTTATAGGTGACGGAAAAGGTATCGAGAACAGACTCGGCATCCTTCCCGCAGCCATAGCTCTGATGATAGGATGTCAGGTTGTTCGTGCGGTACTGAGGCTCATTTCTCAATGGCTTTTTGAAACGTGCTCTCAGGATATGCTCTACGATATGAGAGACGGAGTGTACAGGAGCCTTCTTCAGAAGGATTTTGCATTCTATAACAGAAACAGGACCGGAGACCTGATGAGCAGACAGACCGGCGATATGATGGCTATAAGACATTTTGTTGCTTACGTCATCTATACGATCTATGAGAATGTGCTTCTGTTTGTGATCGCTTTGGTAATGATCTTCTCTGTTGACTGGAGAATCGGAGCGGCCATGATGACTGTTCTTCCCATAAGTGCATTTGTTACCTATCTCCAGTCCAAGACGATCAAACCCAAATTCATGAAGATCAGGGACAGATTCTCTTCTCTTAATGCTTTTGCTCAGGAAAATATAAGCGGCAATCGCGTTGTCAGAGCATTTGCCAAAGAAGAATTTGAGATAGAGAAGTTTGATAAAGAAAATGCCGCTTACAGGGATTCGGAGCTTGATGCAGCCAAGGTGTGGACAAAATATGTTCCCGTATTCGAAGTCCTGTCATCTCTTCTGACGGTAATACTGATGCTCGTCGGAGGAATAATGTGCGTTAAGGGGGCCATGACTTTGGGAGATATGGTCATAGTCAACTCCTATCTGTGGATGCTGAATATGCCGCTTCGAATGTTCGGATGGCTGATCAATGACTATCAGAGATTCACTACTTCCGTGGTTAAGATATATACCACGATCTCGGAAAAACCCGGAATAACCAATCCCGTAATTGCAGGGAGCGGTAAAAAGATCAAGGGCGAAGTTGAATTCAGGGATGTTTCCTATAATGTAGAAGGCGAGCCCATTCTTGATCACGTTTCTTTCAAAGTAAACCAGGGAGAGACTGTCGGAATTCTGGGAGCTACCGGTTCCGGTAAGACAACCATCATGAACCTGATATGCCGGTTCTATGATGTTACCGACGGCAAAGTGCTTGTTGACGGAACGGATGTAAGGGATATGGAACTCCATACCCTTCGTAACGGTATAGGCCTTGCCATGCAGGATGTCTTCCTGTTTTCGGATACCATAGAAGGAAATATTGCGTACGGAGATCCTAATTGTACTCTTGAGCAGGTGAAATGGGCTGCTAAGATGGCTGATGCCGACGGATTCATAAATGAGATGACCGACGGTTATGACACGGTTGTCGGTGAGAGAGGAATAGGTCTTTCCGGAGGACAAAAGCAGAGAATCGCTCTCGCCAGAGCCATTCTTAAAAAGCCCGCTATCGTTATCCTCGATGACACTACTTCCGCGGTTGATATGGAAACGGAATCTCAGATTCAAAAGGATCTTAAACTGCTTGAGAACGAGACTGTATTTATAATCGCCCAGCGTATATCATCCCTCAAAGATGCGGATAAGATCCTTGTTGTGGAAGAGGGAAAGATAGTACAGGAAGGCACTCATGAAGAACTGATAAAACAGGACGGATATTACAGAACCGTTTATGAACATCAGCTCGGTAATCTCAAATCACAGGAGTAATCTATGGCTAGAAATAAGATAAATCAGGATGAAGATCTTGAAGAGTCATTTGACCTCGAACAGCTTAAGAGGCTCGGGCATTATGTCGGAGCTTTTAAGGGAAAACTGTCCATAGCTGTCGGGATCATGATAATATCCAGCGGCCTTTCCATGCTTATACCCATATTTATGAAGAATGTCATGGACGTTATAACCGAATCGAATTTCGGAGACAGCCTCACTCAGGAAGAGGCCATCCGGAAGATAATATTCTATTCGGTTTTGACTTTCCTTATAACCGTTACCTGTGCGTTCATCACCAGGGTTAAAATAAAGCTTACTTCGCAGGTGGGCCAGGGCGTTGTCTATAATCTCAGGAGGGAGCTGTTTGTTCACCTGCAGGAACTTCCTTTTTCGTATTTTGACGATAAGCCTCACGGTAAGATACAGGTCAGGGTTGTTAACTATGTTAATAATCTTTCGGATCTTCTGTCCAACGGTATCGTAAATACGATCACGGATATTTTCTCTATGATATTCATAGTCGTCTATATGCTGTACCTTGATGTGAGATTTACCTTGATCGTTCTGTGCGGAATGCCGATACTCGTATTTATCATCGTGTTCATAAAGAGCAGGCAGCATAAGGCGTGGCAGATACAATCAAATAAGCAGTCCAATTTAAATGCATATATCGCGGAGTCTGTGAACGGTATCCGTGTCACACAGTCTTTTGTAAGGGAAGATTACAATGCCGATTACTTCAATGTGCTTAATAAGGAGGCACAGAAATCCTGGCTCACCGCAGTTAAATATAATTTTATTCTCTGGCCGGTGATCAATAATATAAATGTTATCTCCGCAAGCATAATATATGTGCTCGGAATAGGATGGCTTGCCAGAGGTAATGTGACGATAACTGCGGGACTTCTTATTGCATTTGCAGGCTATGCCTCCAGATTCTGGCAGCCCATTATGACACTTGCAAACTTTTATAATTCTCTTCTGACGGCAGTGTCATATCTTGAAAGGATCTTCGAAACCATTGATGCTCCCGTACTTGTCAAAGATAAAGACGGAGCCGGTATCATGCCTCCCATTAAAGGAGAGGTGGAATACAGAGATGTTAAATTTGCTTATGAAGACGGAGTTGAAATACTTCACGGGGTATCATTCAAAGTTAATCCCGGCGAAAGCTATGCGATAGTAGGTCCTACCGGTGCCGGTAAGACAACCATAGTCAATCTGATAAGCAGATTCTATAACGTTTCTTCGGGTCAGATACTGATAGACGGTGTGAACATAGAAGATGTCACGATCAAGTCCCTTCGCACTCAGATGGGTGTAATGATGCAGGATTCCTTTATTTTCTCGGGAACCATCAAAGACAATATCCGTTACGGTAACAAGGATGCAACGGATGAGGATGTCATAAGGGCAGCCAAGACCGTTTGCGCACATGATTTCATAATGTCGCTTGAAAAGGGATATGACACGGAGGTAAATGAAAGAGGATCCAGGCTTTCCGCAGGACAGCGCCAGCTGATCTCTTTTGCCAGAGCCGTACTTGCAGATCCCAAGATCCTCATTCTCGATGAAGCAACAGCGGCAATCGATACCGAAACAGAGATCCTGCTTCAAAAGGGACTTGCCGAAATGCTTAAAGGCCGTACGAGTTTTATCATCGCCCACAGACTTTCCACAATCAGAAATGCCGATTGTATCATGTATGTTGATCATGGCATGATCGAGGAAAAGGGAACACATGAAGAACTCATGAAAATAGAAAACGGTAATTACAGACGTCTGTGCGAATCACAGCTGAGTGCATTTACATAACTTAATCCTCCTTTAATGATTATTGTCTCGCTTCCATTCGAGCAGTTTACGTCTGTGATCGACATCCCCCCAGGCACTTGCTATGCTGCCTTGGGGGATGCGTGCTTCTGTGGCGGGATTACTGTTGATCTCCGCATCTTTGCCGAGTTCCAGAAAGACGTTGTGTTCCTTGATGTACCTGAAAAGATACGGTTCATATGACATATCTCCTATGTAGTTTCTGTATCTTTCCATAAAATCTCTGATCTTCTTTTTTCTTTTTCCTGATTCGAATACGAAGACTTTACCCGGCTCACAGATGAGGATAGTCGGGTTTTTCGCGAGCTTACGGGCAAGCTCGTGCATAAGACCGGGGTAGAAGATGATCGCACATCCGGTGATCTTATCGTTGCTTAAGATGAAGCGCAGACCGGAGTCTTCTCCGTCCTCGTAGAAATCTCCGTCTTCCGCTGCAATAGAGGGCATCGGGTCTGAGTCAAAGTCGTATTCTATGTAGGAGTGATAGGGGATATCTATGTATTGTTTTTTCCGGATATCGTAAACGGAAGCGGGAAAAAGCCTCGGGGTATTATCCAGTGCTTCGCCAAAGATGATCTTAACCGGGACATTCCAGGACATGGCTTCCTCACGGCTTACCGGGACTGCAAGCTTTTCATCTGCCTCGCGTACACTTCTGCACAGAGTCAGGGTCATGCCCGATCGCATATCCGTAACGTAGCCTCCGGAATATGGAATTCCGGGAGCTTTGTATGCGGCGGTTATCATAAGTGTTTTCTTTTCACGAGGATATCCGTTTTTGGCTCTGTTTATCCACAGAGCGGGATTGCTTTTGTCTTCGCTTTCGGGGATGTGTTTCATAATTCCTCCTTATGCATGTCATCATGCATGTCCGGTGCGTCAGAGGCACCTACGAGGTCGTTGAGATCCAGATTCGGTTTTATGCTTTTGAGGGTAAACAGATGAAGGATGTTTATTTTGCGCTTACCGTGTTCCAGACGAGATATTTCCGACTGGGAAAGGTTCATGATGTCTGCCATCTTATCCTGAGTGCATCCCAGTTTGTTCGTTCGAAATTCTTTGAGTTTGCCTCCCAGTTCCACCAGATAATCACGGCAGATCATGTCATATCCTGCGGGGGATTTTCTGATCGTTTGAGTTTCTTTAAAATCAATGATCTTCTTGCCTATGTCCGCATTACCTTTTACAGAATTGTCCTGTGACGCAACTCTCTGACGGATTTTATTCATATATTCCTCCTCTCCGGATATGCCTGAACGGCGTTTTGTGATTACATAAAAAATGATAAGGAGGGCCTAAAATCATTACCATAAGGCTTTGTCATAAATGATTAATTTTTTCGAAATCTTTATGGAAAATCGGAATATGTTATAATTAATCGTATAATCGTTTTTGTAGAAAAGGAGCTGTATATGGGTCTCAAATATAATGCTTTTATTTCTTACAGACATTCAGAAGCGGACAGCAAAATTGCCTCGGAGGTGCAGACGCGCCTGGAGAGATTCCGCATCCCCCAAGCTATTGTTAAAAAGACAGGTGTTAAGAGAATTGAGAGGATCTTCCGTGATAAGGAAGAACTTCCTATTACAAGTGACCTTAATGAAGATATAGATATGGCGCTTGCCAATTCCGATAAGCTGATAGTCATCTGTTCCACAAGGACGGGTGAATCGATATGGGTCAGAAAAGAGATTGAGACCTTCCTCAAATATCATGATAAAAAGGATGTCTTTACGGTTCTTGTAGACGGAGAACCTGAAGAGGTTATTCCTGATATTCTCATGCATGATACGGTTACTACCGTTCTTCCCGGCGGAGGGATCGAGACAAAAGAAGAATTTATCGAGCCTTTAAGCTGTGATTACAGAATGGATATCAAAAGGGCGCGCCGAGTCGAGCTTCCCCGCCTTGCCGCTGCCATTATCGGTTGTTCATATGATGAACTTGTTCAGAGAAGAAGACAGTACATAAGGCGCAGAAATACCATTATAGGAACCGTAGCGGCGATTTCCGCGGCAGCAATAATCGGTTATCTTACCTGGAGCCTTCTTCAGATAAGGATGAACTTCAACCGTGCAGAGGAGAACTATGCGATGGCTCAGAGCAATCTGGCCCTTGCAGAGGAAAACTATGCACAGGCCCAGGAAAACTACATGGATGCTCTTCGAAACCAGTCTGCGTATCTGGCATCCGAATCAAGAGAACTTCTGACGGAAGGTGACAGGCTCGGTGCGGTACAGCTTGCTCTGGCTGCACTTCCTTCGGAGGGAAAAGAAAGACCCGTTACTCCTGAGGCGGAATATGCGCTTTCAAATGCACTCGGAATGTATCTTACTCCCGGACTTGTTGATACCGATGTTATCTGGAATTACGGTTCAGGTTACAAGATTGAGAAGTTTCGCATCGATCAGAAGAATATGAGAGTTGCATCTCTTGATACTCTCGGCAATTTGAATATCTGGAGTCTTAAAGATCACACACTTCTGAAAACATTCATTTCCGAGAGGTCAAAACTTCATAATTTCGTTATTGATCCTGAGGGAAGAGTGATTTTGGCATACAGCGATGAGATCAAAGTGATAGATAATGATCTGGAAACCGAACTTTGGAGTATTCTTGTTGAGAATGAATTTGTTTCGGATTCCGCTTTTGACTCATTCAGATTTTCGTATGACGGCACGGAAGTGTTGTATTTTACTGATGGAGTATTTGAGATATTTGATCTTCTGACCGGGGATTTAAAGGGCCAGTATGATCTTAACGAAGTTGTAGAAGATCCGGATGATTATCTATGGGGAATAGGTATAAGTAAAGTTGTGTTTTCGCCCGATGATTCGAAGATAGCATTTATTTATTCGTATGGTCTCGGCTCTAAAGGAATTATTGTACTTGACAGAGAATCGGAGGAGTGGACGCTACTGGGGGATGGCTATAGTTATATTCCGGATTTTTCTTTTACTTCCGATTCGAAAAAACTTGTCATTCAGTACGAAGATAATCCTAACGACAACAGCTTTTCTTTCAGCAGCATGCAGGTACTCAGTGAGACTGATCGCAGGATCAGTTGCTTTGATGTCGTATCCGGTGCGAAGCTGTGGACCAATAGTGTTTCGCATACGCTGGTCGGATACGATTCGGGCATGATGTTTGTTAAATATGGATATGAAGATGATCAGGCAGATGCTGTTGCGGTTGCTTTCTCCAACAGATGCGTTATCGTTGATCTTAATACCGGCGAAACCCTGACGGAAAGAGAACTAATATCTGAGTATATAGATGCATATGTGAATGAGTCGGGAAGCAGGCTTTACCTGATACTCAGGAACGGACAGTATATGGTTATCAGACTGGACAACCCCGATGGTCCCGCTACCGCGTATCCGTATTTTGAAGATGATGTTGAGGATACGGCAACATTTACCGGATCGGATGATTCCACTCATTATCTGATTGAACGAGGTAACAGCAATTATCTTACGGAATACAGTTCACTTTTCTATGACAGGGGATATAATCCTATTCTTGAGACGGGAAACAGTAATATTCGCTGTTCCACTGTGTCCGGAAATCGTCTCCTTGCGCTTGATGATGACATGAATCTTTATTGCGTGGATATGAAGAGCGGAAATGTTGCGTGGACCGTAAAGGTAGAGGGGGATTACGCTACCGGAATACGTTTTATCGGATCGGATGATTTCGGAAATATATATATGGTCAATTCTAATAATATTTCCGGCGAATATGGGGATAAGCTATACAAGATAGATGCATCAAACGGAGATATATCTGCAGTATCTGATATCCCCGAAAATTTCACTATGAACACCGATTACGTGAATGGCAGCATTTATATCAGCTACTCCGGAGGGTATTCTGATCCGCCTTATATTCTCAGATATGACACTTCGGACGGATCCATAGAAAAAAAAGAACTGAATACCGGAAATGAGGGATATTTTCCTTTTTGTGAACTGCATGTTTCGGGTGACGAAAAACATGCTCTCATGGTAGATCGTTCAAATTCGAACGGTATTACGTATTTGTCCGATCTGGAAAGCGGGAGTTTTATCACGCTTGATATTACCGGCTATACATTTGCTTCATGGAGCCCTGATTCTGAATATGTAGCTGTTTCAAACGGAGAAATAGTATGCTTATATGAATCGGATGGTCCCAAGGTTGTGACGTTATCGGATTTTGAAACGGCTGTCTCGGATGTTTTTGTCTGTGAAAAAGGCCTTATAGTGCTGATGGATAACGGGTATGTGGATCTATATGATATGAACGGAAATCTCATAAGCAGTTTGGATGCATTCTGCGGAATACTCGATTCATCTATGGCAGATCATACGAATATTACTTTTGATATAAACGATGATTTTCTTATCATTAAGTTCGGTGAGTATTCGTCGATAATCTATCTGGACGAATTCAAGACCAAGAATGTTATCGTCGGTTTGCTCGCATATGATAAAGGCTCGGAAAAGTATTATGTCAGAATATATGGAAGTGTAGGCGGTGCCGGGGCATTGGGGTACTTTAAGGTCAGAACCACTGATGAGCTGATCGCGGAAGGCGTTCAATATGTCGGAGATGCTACGATGAGCACCGACATGAAGAAAAGATACGGAATAGAAGATTAATAAATTTGACAGTGGGGACGCTTCGCTTTTGTCACCCGGTGACAAAAGCGTGATATGTACCCTCCTTCCTGGTTGTCCAGAAAAGAGGGTACATATCAGCGAAGCGTCCCCACTGTCATATATTTATACAGACTCGTAACTTTCTTTGAAGAGGTCTTTGCCGATGACGTACACATCATCCGTATCGGAAGCTTTCATGGCGAGATAGTCGCCGATCTCTCCGTTTAGATAATCGTTCTTAAGCCATTTTGTAAATACCTTGACTCTTCTCTTGAGCGGTCTTGCAAGTATGTGATTTCCGCCTGTGGATACACATAAATGAGCTACCGGAATAAGATCTACGACCTCGGTGGTGGAAATGACTCTTACCGTAGGACTGTACTCAAGTGTAAGATCATACTTGCCTTTTAATTTCTTGTAGTTCTTTTTGAATACCGTCTGGGTGGAGGGGTAGACCTCACCTCTTATTCCGATCATGATCACCGTATCTTCCTGAACGGTGAGATACAGGTCACCTTCAAGGGTTCTTACCATTATCTTGGTTCCTATGGGAAGAAATTCCTTGGGAATCGCATATCCCTGTTTGATCGGCATCTTTACATATTCTTTCATGCCGCGGGTTGAAACCTTGGTCTTGCCGGCATAGATAACATCTACGCTTGAGAAGTAATCGTGCATTCTTTCCCTGAGGATCGAAGTGACGACCGCGTTTTTATCTTTTTCCGTGGATTCGGCGTATTTCTTATATTCCTGTGTGAGGAGCTCGTTCTGGATAAAACCGCCGGCTTTGTTGACGTGTCCTCCACCACTTCCGATGTGCTCGGATATATACGCCGCAAGCTCGTCCGCACGGACCTCGGCATAGTCGCTTCTTACCGAATACTTGACTCCGTAATCCAGCACTGAGAAAACA
>JAEEGK010009946.1_pt1 | contig 22031 bp, 13 predicted proteins | sample 8958771 | NCBI WGS metagenome assembly JAEEGK01 (sample SAMN16246547, study PRJNA631951) | gut metagenome | biome: gut microbiome; feature: rumen; material: SC-attached | host: Bos | place: Iran: Karaj | collected 2018-10 | reverse complement strand
GCATATTTACCATATTCAATAGTTGCAAAATTATAAATTGCAGAATACAAACCTTTTTTCATAACCTGATACACCATCTATTATTTTTATAATATAATCTAAAAATATTTCAAAATCATCTAATTCAGTATCTTTATTATTATCTGATACAATATTCCTTTTATTAATATATATTTCAATCATATCTGATAACTTTTCAAAAGATCTGTCATTTAATCTTCCTAATTGATTTATTTTTAATAATTCTTCATTTATTTCTTTTAATGTCACTTGTTCATTTTTTTATATGATATATTTAAATCTTCTTTTAATCTTTCTTCTTCTCTTCTTTTTATTTCTAATTCTTCTTTTTGTTTATTTAATAATAATTCTTGTTGTTGAACTTTATTAACAGTTTCATCTCCTTTTAAAACCTTCTTTTTCATTTTTTTAATTTCTTCAGCTAATTTTTTCCCTTGTTCTTTTTTCTTTTGATTTTCTTCAACTTCTTTTTTTATTTTTGCAACAAGTTGGTTTTTTTCTTCTTCAGCTAAATTTTTTTGTTCTCTAATTTTTTTAATTTCAGCTTCATGTTCAATTTTAAATTCTTCTTGTTCTTTTTCTAAATTTTCTAAAGCAGCTTTAATTTGATTATCTTCAGAAAGAATATTTGCACCAGCACTACCAGTACTTCCAGAAATTTGTTTAACTAAATCTCCTTTTCCCATAGCAAGTAATTTTTTTTTCATAATTTCAATTTCTTCTTGATATTGTCTTAACAAAGCATCTTTAGGATCTTCATTAATTCTAGGTTTATTCTTAATTTTCTTAGCATTATTTGCATACCATAAAGTATTTAAAGTTTCATCATAATTATAATCAGCAGGACCAACATTGGCAATCATAACTGTTTTAGTATTTCCACCAAGAGAATCTTGTAATAACATAGTTAATTTACTTTCTCTATAAGGAATATATTGTGTTTTTCCAGAAACTAATTTATTAATAACAGAACCTAAAATGGTAAGTGATAAATTGATTTTTGTAGCTTCTTTAAATCTTTCACCTGTTGATTCTGTTTTACTTTGTCTTTCCGAACCAGCTAAATCTACTAAATTTAATTTACCTACACGATAATGTGTTTCTCCTGCTTCATCAGTTTGAGAATTTTCTACTATTATTGAGAAAATTGAATGAGAACGTGATGATCCAGGATTCATTTTTGTTGCTCCAGTTGCACGATTAACTCTTCCTCTTTTCATTATTTCAAGTGTTTGTTGTGAATTTTCTACTTGAAATACTGTTACATCTTCTAAATAAAAAACTTTATCTTTTTCTCTCACATTTAATTTTTGTCTTTTTACTTTTGATAATAAGTCACGTACTTCTTCATTATAAATTTCTACAAAGGAAACTCTGACTAAAAATTGTTGATTAGTATAATTTTTAATATTATTAAAAATCCAATCAATAGAACGAGGAATAATTCCTTTATCTCTTTCATTATCATTTCCTTCCATAGTAAATGTTTTACCTGTTCCTGTTTGTCCATAAGCAAAAATTGTTCCATTATATCCTTCCATTACACTTTCTAATATAGGACGAGCTGTTTGTTCAAATATTCCTTGTTGAGTTGCATGCCAATCATATGTATGATCAAAAGTAAATGATTTTGTTTCGTTTACACTTGCTGGATTTCCAACTGCAATTGTACAATTCTTCATATCCACACTCACCACACATTCATGTTGGTCTTGCATTTCTCTTTGTCCTAATGGACGACAACGTACTACCACTTTCACACTTTCACTTTTGTCTTTTAACATATTTTATATATATTATTTTTTATAGATTTAAATTATTCATTTTATATCTCACTAATATAATGAAATTTTTTCTAATATCAAAATTAATTAATGATTGTTATTTTTGTATAGTATATTTTAATATTAATTTTCAAATGAATTTAAAATAAATTATATTAATTTTTTATTTAATTAAATGGGAAATTGTGGAACTGCAAGGGATTATGATGATGTTACAGGAGATTTTCAAGACATTGAACAAGAATATAAATCAGCAAATTTAAAAAGCCAAAGAAAATTAAAACAAAATGCAGAATCAGATGACCCATTATATTCAACTTTAATAAGTGTTGTTCCAAATGAATATTTATCTACAAATAGAGAACATTTTAAGAGATTATATAGAGTGAAGAAAAATATTAAATGTGAAGATAATGATTTTTATCAAATTAGAGTTATTGAAAATAAAAGAACTGCACAATTATTTAATGCTAAAATAATAACTAAAGAAATTATTAAATTAATGAAAGAAGAAAATTTTAAAGCATTATTTATTTCAGAAATAAAATCATTAACAATAATAAATCATCCTAATTGTGAAAGATTAGTTAAAGTATTTCTTTTAAAAAAAGAATCATCATTTAAATTAATAATGATAACAAATTATTGTCCAAAAAAGTCTTTATTGGATGTAATTAATGAACATATTAAAAGGAATGAAAAATTTACAAAAAAAGAAATTGTAACTGTAGCAAAAATTTTATCAATAGTGGCATATAAATTTAAAGCATCAAATGTGGTGTTTAGGAATTTTTCACCAGATAATATTTTCTTTTTAAAAGAAGGACATTTTTTAACTTTAAATATTAGAAATTTTTATTTTTCTACAATTGTAGGAAAATCAAGAATTGTAAATGGAATGTATGGAGGATTATGGTATTTATCACCTGAACAATTAAAAGATTTAAAATATGATTTTAAAAGTGATATTTGGAATATTGGAATTATATTATATATGATGATTACTTTTGAAAATCCTTTTTCAAGATGTTCATCAAGAGAAGAAGTTTTTGAAAAATTAAAAAAAAAAGAATTATTTAAAAGCGATGAAGAATTAAGTTCATTATGTGTTGATTATGATATAATCAAATTTGTTAAAAGATGTTTATCTGAAAAACAAAACTTAAGAGCTGATTCTGAACTTTTAGTTGAAGATGATTTAATTAGATTTAATGAATCAGAATCTAATCTCACTAATGATGATATATATAACTTTATTAATTACGATGAAGCTTTTGTTAAAACTCTTGCATATAAATTAGAAAATAAATTAGGAATTATTATTCATGGTATTGTATTTTATATTGTAATGAATTTTAATAAATTTTTTATAGATGATAATGATTTAATCAAAATGAATGAATTATTTTGTTTATTTGATAAAAATAATAATAGTGTGATTACTTTTGATGAAATGGCTGAAATGTTAACAGAAAGATTATGCCAACATGAGGATAAAGAAACTAATAAAATTCATAATAGGAAAATTGAAAGTTATATTTATTTATTACATTTAATCTTGTTTCAAAATAAATTTGTAAATGAATATCATGGAATTAAAAATAAGCAAATTTCTTATGATTTATTTTTTATTGGAAATATTTTATTAAAATTGGTAAAATTAAAAAATACAAAATATTTAGATAAAGTAAAGAATATTATTTTTGATGAATTAGATATTAATGATAATAAAAAACTTGAAGGAAGAGAATTTATGAATTTCTTTAAAAAAAAATCAAATTCTATATTTAGAGAATTCCCTCTATTAGAAGAAAAAATTATGGAACAAAATGGATATTCTATTGAAAAAAATGGAATAAATGCTCAAAGATTAGGAGAAATTATTTCTTATGATATTATAAAATTAACTAGTAAACAAAATGATGAAATAATAAATCTTAGTGTTAAAAAAAATAAATATTAAAATATTTAAAAAATAAACTTTTAATTATTTGAATTTGTTTTCATTAAAACCATTTTATCTAATAATTCCTCAATTAATTTTGTAATTTTACTTTCAAATTCACTCTTTGCTTTTTTTTCATTTCTAAATTTTGTCAAAAATATTTTTAACATATCTTGAATTGCATCTGCTTTATCAGAATTACTTCCAATTAAATCTAAATCATTATCATTTATTAATTTATTAATTGTATTAAATTCATTATTCATTTCATTAACCATAGTATTAATTGTATTTTCTCTATTATTAATTAATAAATCAGCTTTAGCATTTATATCTCTAAAAAATTTTATAAGTTCTTCTTCAATATTTCCTATTGCATCTATATTTATAACATTTTCTGAAGAATTTTTTATTGTTTCTTCTTCAGTAAATTTTGATAATTGTTCATTAATATATTTTATATTTGTCTCTCTTTCACTTGATAATAATTCTTTTACTTTTATTTCATATTCATTGAAATTTATGTTTTGGGTTTTAGTATCTTTATTTGTTGAAAATGATTTATTATTTTCATAAATCTTTGTTAAAGTTAATAATTCATTTTTTAATTTGTTTAAATTTTCATCAAATTTATTTAAAATTGTTGAATTCTTTAAATATAGTTTTGTAATTCTATAATCTAAAGCAGATATTTCATCATTATTCATTTTGTAATTTAAATTTTATTTAATAAATTATCTTTTTTTTTTAAATATTTTCATCATAAAAGAAAATTTTCTTATAATTAATTTTAAAATAAATAATTTATAAAAATGGATTAAACTTTAAAATTGATATAAAATTAGAAGAAACAGCTCCAAAAATAAAAAGAAGAAATACTTAAAATATTTCATTTAGATAACTAAAATAATTAGAATTCCATATATTATTACTTTATTCGATGTAACAAAATATTTAATAATAAATAATCTCTAACCTTCAAAAAATTCAACAATATTTAAAGGTAAATAATATAAATCCAAATAAATGAAATGAACAGTGTTAAATAAACACAAAATTCAATATCATCATTTTAATCATTTTCAAAAGAAAATTTAAATTTAAATCGAGATGATTATTTAATATGTGGTTACTGAAGTGGATTAAAAAAGAGAACAGTGAAGAATATTTTGAACATAATATTTTATTATGAATAAAAGATAATGATGTTTTTATTTCTTAATTATTAGGAAAGATTTTATACTAAATCCATATTTATGCTGCTTCTTCTAATGAAAAAGAAATATTAATAAAAACAGTTTTTATAAAATAGCATGACAAGAATTTGAAGAATCTAAAAAACTATAGATATTAATTTTCTACTTGATATTTATTTTTTGAGTGATTTTAGAAAGAATAGGATGTATTGCCATTTCTTATAATCAAAAAAAACTATCAGCAAAAAGCAAATAATTTAATCAATTAATTATGACCATTTTAGTCCATAAAATATTATTAATCAAAATTTTAGAATAAAAGAAAAGGGTAAGAAAGACTTGTTTTAGCATTAATTTTAAGGATTAAAAAATATAATAGAATATTTAAGTGATAATGATATTTATTTAGGAAAAACAATTTTTTCTTTAAATAAAAATTAAAAATGAGATATAAAAAGATATCAAGATTCTTTGATGACAAAAGACTTTGAGTTATATAAAAGAATTTACTATTATTTAAAGGAATATGCAGAATTTGTTTTAATGAGTCATAAATTTTTAACAACATAAAATTAAATTTATTGAAAAATTGAAGAAAGAAAATTACCATTGTTTATCAGAAGAAATGAGTTTTTTTAGAATGAGAAATTAATTAAAAAATGAAAAAAGATATAGTTAAAAGTGTTATTAAAGGTTAGAGTTGAAAATTAATTGCAATTTTTAAATAAGATATGATTGAAAAAGTCTAAAATTATTTATTTGAAAATTGAAAAAATAATGAAGATAAAGGATTTATGTTAATTAGAGTATGAATTAGTGATGACATTTAAATATGAATATATTTGAAGGTTCTGTTAAAATATTTAGATCTGAATATGAAGATTTTATGTTTGATTATATAATACAAAAAAAATAATATTGAAGGAAAAGATGAAAAAGAATAATTTTATTTTATTTTATATTTTTTTAAAATATTTAAAACTAAAAAAAAAATTCTGTATTTTTTTATCAATAAAAATAATCAAAAAATATCATAAATTTATTTATATAAGAATACTTAAAAAATAAAATATTGATATTTTAGTTAATTTAATTTAACAAATTTCCCCAAAATTTTTAATGCAATTAATAGTATAGTTTTTCAAATTATTTTCTGTAGTATATTTAATATTTGAAGATAAAATTTTATCTAGATTATTTGCATAAAGACTATCAACACTAGGTCTCAAATCATAAGAATAATTAATTTCCAAAACATAATTAAAAAAAATATCAAAATCCTTCTTATTGACTTTAATTAATCCTTCAAATCCAGAAATAATATCTTTATTATCATTTCTTAAATGAAGCATAAATTCTTTCCAAGTCATATTCAACAATAAATTTAATTTATTTTTTTTTTTAACATCAATTGAATTTGAATTAAAATCAAAATCACTAAAAAGGGAAATTATTTTTCTCATTGGAATTTGTAATAAAAGGTAATTTCTTAATTTTGAGATATCACATTTAAAATATCTTAAAACATCTCTTTTTCTTTTATTTCTTGAATAATTAATTGAAAAAAGTGGTTGTTCTATAAATAAGCATGAATTTATTAATTTTTCATAAATATTAATACAATTTGTTTTTACTTTTTTAATCAAATTTCTATGTTTAAAGTAAGTTCTTGATGAAATTTTTAATTTATCATTACATTGTTTATATTTTTTTTCATGAATATAAAGTTTATCTTCAAGACTATTGTTCTTTGATAATAAGTTAGTAGATAATGTCTTTTGAGTTTCAAAAGAATTATCCACAAAATTTGAATTGGAATTTTCAGCTATTGTGAAAAATAAAGACATTAATTTTTATATTATAAAGTATATAGTGTTTTAATTTTATACCATTATTTTTCTCCAAAATTTAAAAAATTTTTTTTTTCTCTTAAACATAAGAAATTTTGTTAAAAAATGAATAAATAATTGAAAATATAAAGAATTAACGTAAATAATTCAATGTTTATATCACATAAATCCCAGAGAAATAATTTTTAGAAGATTAAATAATTGGGCAAATATAAACCATAAATCGAATTATATTCTAATGAAACAATAAAACTACCTTTTTCTTTCTCTTAATAATTCTTAAGAAATTAAAATAATATGAGGATACAATTTTAAATATTGATACATAAAAATAATAAATATAAGAATATAATATTTTTTTTTTCAAAATTTTTTGGTTTAGAGATATTTAATAAAAATAAAATTATAGGAGAGTGATATCAGAAAAAAATATAAAAATTTTTAAATAAATTTATTGAATAATACTCTTATGAATAACAATAATTTTTGTCTTTGTTAAATTCACAAAAACAGAATCAGCTGAAAGTCTTAAAACTCATTTTTTATAGCCTTATAAATAACAATTGGAATTAATCAATTAAACATTAATTTTATTAGAGAATAATAATTTATTTAAATATTTATTATTTTATTATTTATTCCAAAAGCATGAGATTCTGACAATTATTTGTTATTCTTTTTTTGTTTTATTTTATTTTTAATATTATTGACTATTCTCATTTAATTCTTTAGGATTTGATTATTAAATTTTGGGAATGCAATATTATTATTAAAAAGTAAATGTTTAAATCAAGATTTTTTTTTCCCTTTTCCTCTTATTTTTAGGAATTTAATTTAAAAAATAAATATAATTTTTCATATTCCATCATCTTTACTTAAAACCCATTATTTTTTTATCATTTTAATAAATTAAAAATTATTTAAATCAAAAAAAGCATTAAATATACTGAGAAATTGTATTGTTTGTTTAGATGTTAAATAAAATTGATATTATTCAAAATAATGAAAATAAAGGAGAAATTGATTATTGATAATTGGTTTTAAGAATTACTTCAATGTATTTATCATGAAAAAAGAAAAAATGTTGGGCAATTATCAGCTTATATAATAATATTTAAAAAAGGAGATTTTGAAAAATATTTGTGTTTAATGTATGAATTTATTCAATGAAATAAATATATTAATTATAATATTATTTTATTATAAAAATAAATAATTAAAAAAATGCTATTCAATTAATTAAAAATAAAATAAAACAGAAAATAATTTTATTACTATAATTATATTTCCTAATATTATTTTTATATTTACTTGTATTATCTAAGATATTCTCACAACATAAGAACTAGCTTGAGTAAAAATTCTAACCCATCTCATAGCATTATATTTTTTATCATTAGATAAAACTTTCAATTCTTTAATTTGTAATTTACTAATATTATAATTAGGAATTTCAAAAGTCATTGTAACAGGACCTAATTCTTTCCTTAATTGACTAGGTTTATTAACTTGAAGAGTAATTTTAGTATCTAATGTATTTTCACTTCCTCCAGCCATTTTAGGAATTTTCCAAACACATAATTGTTGGTTTTTAATATAATCAACTTTTTGAATATTTTTATTTTTTGGAGGTAAATCAAAATGAACACTTTGAGTTTGTTTTGGAGTATTAAATTTAATTATAATATTACCTCCATTTGTTTTACTAGAATAATTAGCTTGAACTTTTAATTTTAATTCTAATTTATAATCACTTTCTTCAACTATAGAATATATTTTAAAAGGAGGAGCAAATTCAGAGTTAATTTGATAATTCATTAAAATAAATTCTCCTTCAGGAGGAATAATATATAAAGTACTTAAATTTTCTAAATCTTTAGTTTGAACTCCTTGATATAAATTATAATCATCAATTATCATTCTTCCAGCATTATAAGAAGATTTTCCAAATGTAACATCATCACTTAAAACAATTTTTAACTCTGGTGAATTTTTTAAATAACTTTTCATTTTAATTGCTCCTCCTACACCACTATTAATAATACTTCCATTTTTATTAAATAAACAAGTAACTTTTTCAAATATATCTACAAAAATTTCATTTTTACTTTTAGCATCATTTGTAATTACAATAGATCTTTTTGTATTTTCATTTGATTTTACATTTTTATTAAACATTTCTTTAATTGAATTTATATTTCTAAGAGTAACTATTGGTTCATTAAATACAAATTGTTTTACTTGTTCTGTTGAAGAAATTTGTGGAAAACCATAATCAATCATTTCATCTATAATTTCATATATTAAAACAAAATTTTTTTTTATTGCTTCTTCTGTAAAATCACCGCAATGATCTTTTATTACTCTCATTACTTTTTCTAATATTTCAATAAAAAAATTAGGTGATCCATTATCTAAAGTTGCAATTACAAAATATAAATTCTGCCTTTTGTAATATATAAAATTTATTCCTTCTTCATTAAAAATTGGAGGAGCTTCTTCTTCTTCTGAAAATAAATTTACTTTTCTAAAAAAGATTTCGTTGGATTTTTTTATATTAAATCTGAAGTCACGAAAAATTATTGTGTCCCCTCTTCTTGATAGGATAAATAATTGAGACACTGACATTTTTTATTTTTGTTTTTGTTTAATATAAATATTTAGATTGATTAAATTTAAATATTAATTTATTTTTTATATTTCTTTCTATATTTTTTATTAATTATTTTTTGAATTAAATATAAAAATGTTATTTTTGATTGAATGAATTATTTTCTTTTTATTTATTAGAAATTAGCACTTATTTTCAATTTTTTACATTCATCCTTTTTGGTAATCGTCTGGTTTTTCATTTATATTTATTTCAAACAATGATATCAAAATTATGTGCTTAAATTTATTAAATGAAATAAACTAATTGTTCAGAAGAAACAACATAATTAAAATAAATGAAAAATAAAGTTTCATTTATTGTTTTTTAAGATGTTGAAAAAATATTTGCTCAAATAAAAAATACAATTATATAAATAATAATTATTCAAAATTAATTTTGAGTTGGTGTTTTATTGATTGTTGAATTTCATTTAAATAAAACAAAATCATAATTGGATTACATTTAATTGAGAAAAATCTTTCATAATGTTATTATTGAATAGATTTTTCTAAAATCAAACCATAGATGATATGCTTTAAAAAATAAATTAAAAATCACAGTTGAACAAAATGAAATCATTTCTAAGATATAATATATATTATCAAAATTTGTAATGATAAGAACATTAAAATTTTTCAATTAATAGAACAACAATAATATGATTAAACGGTTTACTTTTTAGATTCTTGAATTATTTTTATTATGAAGTATTATAAATTAATATATAAACAATTTTGCCCTTTTTAGATGTTTTTCTATATGAAACTAAATTTTTGTTATCACATTATTTTGAGAATAATAAATTATTTTAAATTTTCTTTTTATAATACTTTATTATAGATTTAATAAATTATTTAATTTAAAACTAATATTCAAAATAAAAAACAAAATATTTTAAAATAACATTTAAACCAAAAAAATTAAAAAATGTCTTTCAAATTACTTTTACTTTTATTAGTATATATATCAAAATCATATTGTGGAATATTTGATTCATATTATGTAAAAAATTAAAATAAAATTATAATATAAAATATAGATCTACAATCAAAATGATACACTTGGAATTTTAGTAAATATGCTAAATTCAGTAAAAACGCAAATTCCTTTTTCATATACTTACCTTGATTTATGTGTTGATGAAAATACATATCATCCAAATGAAACTTTCACAGAACTTTTAACAGGAACAAGAGCTCAATATTCTAATTATATTTTTGAAATGAATTATAATGTCACTTGTTTACCAGCATGTTATAAAGAATTTACAGAAGATGATATTGAAATATTTAAATGGTTAATTGATAGAAATTATTATATTAATTTTTATTTAGATTCTCTACGTGCAGGGAGATCGAAAACACATTCAAATTTAAAAAAAACTTATACAAGTTATATGTCAGGAATTCCAATTGGTTTTGTATTTAATGAAACTTATTATATTTATAATCATTATAATATTTATGTTGAAGTAAATAAAAAAGATGAAAAATTTCAAATTGTTGGTTTTTCAATTGAACCACTCTCAATTCTTCAAAATTCAACTGAGGAATGTAATGATTTAATTATTGAAGATAATACACTTTTAAGAAGAGATTATAATGATTTTGTCCCTCAAGAATTATCTAACTCTATAATTTACTTTACTTATGATGTGATTTTTATTAATTCAAATAAAACTTTTTCATCAAGATGGGATAGATATGTTAGGGGAGGAATAGAATATCATTGGTTAGGATTAATATATTCAAATATATTATTGTTTATTTTTTCTTTCATAGTAATTTGTATTTTATCAAGAGCAATTAAAAAAGATATTGAAATTTATAATCAAAGTGCAATTAATGATAATATAATAGATGAATATGGTTGGAAACTAGTATGTAATGATGTTTTTAGAAAACCTAAAAATTTAATGTTGTTTTCAACTTTCGTCGGAACTGGAATTCAATTATTATTAATATTATTAGTATCTTTAATATATAATTTACTGGGTTATATTCATCCTGAAAAAAGAGGAAATTTATTAAATCAAATGGTTATTTGTTTTTGTTTTATGAGTTTTTTTGGTGGTTTTATTAGCACCACAGTATATAAAAATAATAAAGGAAAAGAATGGTTAAAAAATACAATAGTAACAGCTCTTTTTTTCCCTGGTATTTCATTAATAATCTTAATAATTGTAAGAATTCTTTTTTCATTAGAATCATCAACTGTTGGTTTAAAAATATCTGAAATTTTAAAATTATTAATATTATGGATGTGCGTTTCTACTCCATTAATTTTATTTGGAAGTTTCTTAGCAATAAAAAGATCAAATATAAAATATCCATGTAAAGTAAATGTTCTTCCAACTGCAATTAATGATAAACCTTGGTATTTAAAATTAAAATATATTTCCTGGTTTACAGGTTTAATTCCGTTTATAACAATTATAATTGAATTTATTTATTTAATGGGTTATATGTGGAGATTTCAAGTATATTATCTTGCTTCATTTTTAGTTTTATCAATCTTTTTTTTAGTAGTTTTGTCTTCTGAAGTATCTATTATTTTTGTTTATTTAAATTTATGTAAAGGAGATTATAATTGGTGGTGGAAATCTTTTTTTGTGAGTGCAAGTCCTGTTTTATATATTGCAGCTTATTCAATATATTATTTTCTTTTTATTAATATTACTAGATTTACTGCTATTGTTGTTTATTTTTTAATTATGGCGCTTATTTGTACTGTTGTTGCATTAATTTGTGGTTCTTGTGGTGTGATAAATACTTTTATTTTTCTTAAATATATTTATTCAAAAATCAAAATTGATTAAATTATGGCATAGCTATTGATTAAATTATATTTTATATAAATATAATAATAAGATTTTTGTACTAATTTTATCTTTTATGAAATATTTCTTTTTGTTTTTTTTAAAAATTTAATTACTCAATCTTTATTTAAAAATTTCAAATAAAAAAATTAAATATGGAAAATAATAATAAAAATGAAATAGAAGATTTTGAAAAAACGATTTCCGACAAAACAAAAAATTTTTTTGAAAAGAATGTTAAATTAACTAAAGACACTTTACCCCAATATTTAGAATATATAGGATTAATAAATTTTTGGAATACACAAAAAGAAAAAGACTATTTTTGGAGTGTATTAGAAAAATATTCAAAAAATAATGAATTAAGTTTAGAAGAAACTTTAAATGGAATTCATGAATTTTTTATAGATGAAGAAGAAAATAGTGATGATAATATTTCATCAAAAAAGCAAACATCAAATAATGAACAAAATGTAATTCTAAAATATTTAGAAAGTCTTGATGTAGAAAAAATAAAAGAAATAAGAACAATATTAATAAATTTAAAATTTAAAGATAAAATTTCAATAATTGAAATAGAAGAAGAATTTAAAAACTATAAATTTATTCATATAACAAAAGAAGAATTGATTCAGTTTTTACAATTATTTTGTAATCAAGAAAATAATAATTTGAATAAACCTTTGATAATCAATTTTGAAGTTTATTCTCAAATAATGGTTACATTAGAAAAAAAATTGTTAGAAAATAATAATATTTTTATTCAAGAAGATAAAGATTTAAATTATGAAATTAATGATAATCCAATTGATATGATAGAAGATTTAATTAATATTGAAGAAGAAAATTATTATTATATAAAAATTCTTATTGATACAAAAAATATTTTGTTAAATATGAAAGAAGAAATTTGTAATAATTATGAAAAAATGCTTTTAAATTCTGAAGAAAAATTAAAAGAAAATATTTTATCTTGTGATAATGTTTTTAATGGAAAAATTCAAGGTTTTGATAATTTTATTAAAAATTTTGATATTATTTGTCATAAAAAAGAAAATAAATTACAATATCTTAAAAATCTAATTTCTTTATTAAAAAGTAAATACGAAGATTTAAAAAATGAATATATAAATTATCAACAATTTATAAATGAAGGAAATTATACTGTGGAAATGGAAGAACAAATAAATAAATTAATAGAAGAAAATAATATTATAACTCAACAATATGAAAATAAAAACAATGAAATTACAAATATGAAAAAAGAAATAAAAGAAAAAGATAATGAATTAAATTCTTATAAAATTCAATATTTAGAAAATATCAATGAAAATAAAAACAAAATTAGAGAAATTGAAATTTTAAAAAATGAAAATAAAAATTTAAAAGAAAGTTATGACCAATTAGTTAATCAAATATTAATAAAAATAAAAGAAGAAAGTAATAATAAAATAAATCAACAAACAATAGAAAATAAAGTTTCAAATAATGAAGAAGAACATATAATATCTAATAATGATAAAAAATTATATTCATTAAATTATGAGCAATTATTAATATACACATCAGAATTAGATAAATCAAATCAATCATTAAATAGCAAAATTAATTCATTATCTGAAATGATAGAGAAACATAAAGAAAAAATATCTGAGCTTAAAAAACAATTAAATATTCAAAAAGAGAATTATATTATTTTACAATCTCAAAACTCAAATTTAAAAGATAAAATTGAAGATTTATATAAAGACATTGAAATTAATAAATTATTTAGACCAAGTAATATGTTAAATCAAATTAGATTAAGTAGATTAAGCAATTTTAATAATAATAATAATGATATTAGAAATTCAAATATTTTATATATAAAACCTAAGAATGCTCAAAAAGAAGATAATCCTTTTGAAATTAATGATAATTGTAATGATAATTATAAAAATAGAGAGAGTCAATTATCAAAAATAAGTGTTGATACTATCCAAATTAATGATTCTAAGGAAAATTCTAAAAAGTTAGAAACTGATATTAATAAAAATGAAGTTATTAAAAGTGAAATCAACAAAGAAAAATCATTTGACAAAGAACAATTGGAAAAAAATGCTGCGATTATAATAACTTCAAAAAAAAATATGATTTCTGAAGCTACATCTACTGATTTTATTAATAATTATTTTCATATTGAAAAAACAAATATATTAATTAAAAAAGATGAAATTACTCAAAAAAATATTATATCAATTGAACATTTTTATGATATTTTATCTGAAAATAAAGAAATAAAAAATAATTTCCAAAATTTAGAAAAAATTCAAAATAATACCAATTTTATAGATAATAATAGATTAAATATTTATAATGAATCACTTCACAAAATAGAAGATAATAATAAAAGAGAATCTATAAAAAATCAAAATGATTTATCAATAAATGAACATATGATAAATAGTATTGATAAAAATAAATATGATAAAAAATCACTATCTTTTATTTCTCAGGGAAGTTCTGATAATATATTATATAAAAATTCTTTGGAATTTAATCCAAATGAATTAGATTCATTTTCTCGTAATCCTACAAATATTTTTGATAATGAAAAAAAGGATAGTATTTTGAATAAAGAAAGAACAGATTCATCTCTTTTAAAACATAAAACAATTAATGAAATAATTGAAATATTCAAAGAAAAAAAAATTCCAAAAATTTTATCATATGACTTTCTTACTTTAAGACAAAGTGAAGAAATAATATCATTATTAGATAAATATAATGATAATTCAACTTCTTATGAAATATTTAGTGATGATATTTTTTTAATAAAAGGAAATTATGAAAAAACAAAAAGAATATTATATATAACATCATCATTCATATATATATTAGATAAATTAACATTACAAATAAGGAAAATATTTGAAAAAAAAAATTTAGAAAAATTAACAATATCAATTAAAAATTGTAATATGATAGCATTTCATTTTAAAGGAAAAGAAGATATTGTTATAGAAATTTTAAGAAGATTAGAATTATTATATTATTTTAGGGATATGATAAATTTAAAAGGTGAAAAATTATTATTTAAATATAGTGATGAATTTAATGTTAAAATGGATGGAGTATATTTTACAATGATTGCAAGAGCTTCTGATAATACAATTGCACAAAATTTTCAAAATTCAATTAAATTTAATTATTTATATAAATTAACTCCAGGATTTTTTAATTATGGAAGAACTTTTAAAGAAAAATTAGTTGTTTTATCTGATGTAGGACTATTATATTTTGATGATCCTTCTTCTCCTCCAAAAAAATTAATTCCTATTAATGGAGCTGAAATTAAAAAAATTGATGATAATGTTTATAAAAGGAAATATTGTTTTGAAATTAAATGTTTAAATAAACAAAATTTCATTTTTGCTGCAAAATCTGAAGTTGATTTAAATGATTGGTTAAGTGCCATTGAAAAATTACAAGAAACTTATTCTAAAAATAAAGTTGAAGTTTCAAAAAAAGACTAATAATTATTCAATATTTATTTTTTATATATAATATATTATAATTAATAACATCATAATTATTAATCTTCAATGTATTTTTTTTTATATAGAATATAAATTATAAAAAAATAAAAGAAATGGAAGGTGAAATATTAGAACAATTTCCAGAAGATATTCTTTTCGCCCCAAAACAAAAGTAAAATGTTTTTAATATTTAGATTTTTAGTTCCTACACAAAAAGTTCCAAAATTGTTCTTGGAACCAAGACAATCTAATTCCATTTTAATTGTAAATAATAAATATAAACATTATGAAAATATATATACAATAATTTATGATTCATTCAATTCTGATGATTCTACATCAGATTCAATGTCTATAAATAGTAATGAATCTTCTAATTAATTTAATTTTTGTTGAAATACAAATCTAAATTTAATGTTAATTCATCTCAAGAAATTAAGAGGTTAAATACTCTTTCTTTTTATTTTAATATATGATAAAATAATATATTTTTTGTGTTATTATATTGATAAATGTAAAATATTAAAATTTTATAAACCAATTAAATTTAAATTTCTTAAATAAATTTTTACTTCCTTAAATCTAAATGTTAATTTCGTTTATATATAATTTCTACAAAAGATATATTTTCTAATTCTGATTTTTAGATAAAATTTTATTATATTTATAATACTTTCGATTATAGTTTATATAGATATTTAGTTGCAAATAGAGACCGATGATATTCTTTTAATAAATTCTTGAAGTTATTAAAACTTTATTTATTTAATAATTAAAAATCGGAGATATATAATAAAAATTTATATTATAATAGAAAAAAATTTAAATGATAAATATATATTTTATAAAAACAACATTCCATTTATCAGCATTTCAATCATCAAAAATCAAAAAAAAAACTACCAACTTTCAGGTTTTGAACTCGACTCACTAATTTCTGAATTTTTATCTTCTTCTTTACTATTAGAATTATTGACTGGAAGATTTTTATTTTTAGCTTCAATATATCTAACACCCAAACAAGCTCTAACATAAGTTTCTAATTCTCTACATTTTCTAGGAGATAATTTATCAATATCAAATTCTAAATATTTTTCTTTTTTATCTCTTTGGGAATTATTGTGAATAATTTTAACAATACCTCTTAATTGATCTTGAGTAAGTGATTTAATATTTTTTCCTAACATATTTTTTTCATCCATAGTCATTGGAGTATCATTTATTACTTTTAATGCTTTTTCTAAATTTTCACTTGTTGTTCCAAGAGAAGTAGAAGGAATTTCGAAAGTTTTATTTATTTTTTCTGTATAATCACTCATTCTTGATGCTTTACTTATTATTTCTTTTTCACTTTTATAATTATTTAAATAATATTTCCAAAGTTTTCTAAATTCACCAGTTAGATCAAATATATTTTTATATTTTTCATTTTTTATATTTTTTTCAATGTTTATTATTGATGGTTCTGATTCATCTTTTCTTTTATAGAAATCTTGAGCGATTTCATGATTTAATATTTTTTTTAAAAATAATTCACATTTTAATTGCATTGATTCGGGAATTGCTTTATTTTCTTTTGATGATTTTGATGATAATGGTGCTGATAATGATATATTTTCTTCATTTTCTAATTTATATCCTTTTGGCATTAATTTATTTATCAATAAGGATTCAAAGGGTGTTAGTATATATACTTTTTTTAAAGATGACATATTTTTTTTTTGAGTATATTTTATTTTTTTTACTAAACCTAAAATACTCAATAAAATTAATTATAGATATACTTTATATAATAATTAAAATTTAAATATATTTAAAACCAATTTAAATTTTGAGATAAAAAGTTCTGATAAGCTATATTTATATAATTATTCAAAAATTTTTTTAATCGAATAATCTTATTTCATATTATTAATTCTAAAATAATATTATTATTTTTTATACTAATTATTTGAAAAAAATGTCTTTATTATTATAAAAAAAATAATTTAATTTTAAAAATGAAAATAACTTATACCCCTTCATATATTCACCCAAATAAATTTTCAATTAGTTCAAATGAGCCTTATAAATATCAATTGAATCAAAATAAAAAACCAGTAAAATTAGTTGAACCCCATTCGAATACTTTTAATAAAATAAATAATTTTTATTCTAATCGAAATATCAATAATTTTAAAAATCATAATTTAACAAATTCTCAAGGAAACAAATTAGATAAAGCAAATAAGATTAATTGTATGAAAAAGCAAAATTTAGTTTTAAATAGTAAAAAAAATTATAAAAAATTTTTAAATAAAAATTTATCATCTAATAATACAGGAGTTTTAACAAATGTTGATTCAAAAATTTTAAATTCAGGAGTAACATATTCTGATGAAAATAATATAATTTCATCATCTGATAATAATAATAACAGTCACATTAATTTTATTAAAAATCAAAAAGAAATTCCTGGGTTAAATTATCAAGATTTAGTAAATATAGTTAATAGAAGAAAACAAATGTTAGAAAATAATAATATAAATGCAAATAATAATATAATTCAAAATAAAAATAATGATGTAAACTTAGATGATAATAATAATGAATGTAATATTATAAACAATCAAGATAATAATATTCTTGAAAAAGAAAAAGATGATGTTCAAACATCATTTTTAATAGAAGAAGAAAGTAATTTAGATAATTTTCCAATTATTGAAGATAAAAAATATGAAAATAAAGAAGAAAAAGAAGTAATTAAAAAAGAAGAAGAAAAAGAAAAAGAATATTCAAGAAATAATGAATTATTTTCAAGTATAAGTAGTATAAATAGTAATTTAAAAGGATTGACAAAACATCAAAAAATACAAAAACAAAATAATAAACAAAATAATAATAATAATTTAATTAATTCATCTGAATTTGATGTTGTAAATACAGATGAATATAAAATAACAAAAAATGAAGTGACTTTAAATACAGAAACAGATTTTAATATAGAAAATAATACAGAATTAAAAGAATTAATTGATTTAAATCCTAAAGATGATTTTAAAATAGAACATAATCCTGAAACTGGAGGAAATAGTTTATTTCAAGATAAAACGTCTCTCTTTGAATCAATGATAAATCCAAATTTACAACAATCAAAAAGTTTAATTTCTCTTACTCAAAAAAATGATATTGAAATTACTCAAGTTGAAGAATATGACCAAGATAAATTTAGATTACAAAATGAAACTAAAGATTTTAGTACTTTTTTAAATATAACTCCAAATAATTTTGCAACACCTAATTGTAATAATAATCCAAGTAATAATAAAGAAAAAAATGAGAATTCTAATCAAAAAGAAATTAAATTTGATTCAGTTAAAGACACTTTAAAAACACAATATTTAGAAGAAAAAATGAATTTTTTTGAAGATACTATTCAACAATATCCAAAAAAACAAGTAAAAGATAAAATAAACGATAAATACATCAATCAAAATTCTAAAAGAAGTTTATTTGAGAATTTACCTTTAGAACCAATAGTTTTGGGAAAAATGGATGTTCCAAATAATAATAATAGATATGATAATTATTTTCCTAAAGAATTTAATAAAATAAGTAATAGTAAAATTGTTTCACAAATGAATCAAAATTTTAATATTAAATCTCCAAATCATTTAAATGAGAAATTAAAAATTCCATTACCTCAAAAAAGTTCTGAACATTTCTTATCAAATAATAGAAAAAAAAATTCTCATTTTAAAAAAAAAAATAATTTAAATCTTCAAAGAAATAATATTTTATCTCAAAGAAAAAATAAATTTAATAATCATGTTAAAACACAAGAAAATGAAAAAAAATTAAATCACAGTGACGGAAACAAAAAATTCAGTAGAAGTTGTTCTAAAAATAATTATAATTCTAATAAGAAAAAAACAAGAAAAATAGAAAATTATTCTGATTATTATAAAAAAAAAGTTGATTTGATCACAAAAGAAGAAACAAAAAGTCCTTCAGATGAAAATAAAAATGATGATGAAAGTAGTTCAAATAAATCAATGGAAACTAACAATAATATATTAGTAATAAATGTAAATAATTCAAATCCTAAAAATAATCTTTTTTATAAATTACAAGCACAGAGAAATAATAATTCAAGTAGAGGAACATTATCAGAAAATAGTAAAGATAAAATTGGAAAACATAATAAAAGCACTTATTATTAAAAAATAAATTAAAATGTAAGTAAAAGTCTTATAATATTATTTAGAAAAATCTATAATTAAAATTCAGGATAATAAATATATTATGATTTTATTATATATCAAAAAATATTTTTTATTTTATTTAGTTTATATTTCATTTTTTCAAAAAACATTTTTATTTGCTTTATATATTTTTCTCCTAAATCAGGATCTTCGCATCGAATTTTATATTCTAAAAATATAATTGTCTTTTTTAAATCATCTTCATCAATTTTAGGAAGTATTTGCTTTAATAAATGTAATAGTTTAATACAAATTTTTTTTCTTAATATCGCATTTTTATAATTAAGATTATTATTTTTATTATATATATTATTATAAAAGTCTTTAATCATTATGTTAATTTCACTTTTTTCATTTGAATCTTCTTGGTTGATAAACTTTTCAAAAAGATCATTTATTACATTCAGATTTTCACTTGAGTTATTTTTAACTAAACTTATATCCTGATTTATTTTATTTTCATGAATTTTTTTAATTTTAGTTCTTAAAGATTTTTGTTCCTTATCAGGAAATAATTTAATTATTTCTTTATGAATTAAATTAATATCTAAATATTTTATATTTTCTTCTAATTTATTTAATTCAGGCTCATCTATTAAAAATATTTCATCAATAACTCTTTGAATTATATAAAATAAAATTTCATTGCTTTTATCTACAATATCATCATATTTATTATATAATAAAGAGTTAAGAATAGGAACTATATCTTTAATTAAAGAATAAATATTATTATTTTGATTTTTTATAAATTCATTATTTAAATTATTTAATTCATTCATAATAGATACATGAATATGATTATTTGGAATTTCAATTTGATATTTTAATAAATTATTCATAATATTTTTAATTTTATTATTTATATTATTTTCTTCTTTTTCTTCTAAAAGCTTTTTTTTAGTTTTTAAAATTCCTTCTTCTTCACCGAAAAAAAAATCTTTTTCCTTTTCACTTTTTTTTTCTAAAATATTATGTTTACCTAAATTGAAATTACTAATAACTGTATTATTATTATTATTAGTTAGATTAATATTTATATTAATTTTCACATTTTTAGAATTTGAAAATATGTCAGGACCACTGTTTATAGTATTTATTCCTTTATCTTTTTTAGTCTTATTTTTTTGATAATTTTGATTTAATTTAACCTTCTTATTTAAATATTTGTTTTCTTTTATTTCATTATTTGAAAGAAGAATACTATCTTCAAAAGAAGAAGGTTCATCTTCATCCATTTCAGGGAAAATTGAATTTTTAATGAGTTCATTCATTTTTTTGGCTTTTTGAATAGATTTGTATAATTTTAAATTTTGTTTTTTGGTTTTTGAATGTTTTTCGAATTTCTCTTCAAACTTATCAATTTTAGAAATAGGGAGAATAACATAAGAAGAATGTCCAATAAAATTGATATGATATACATTTTGAAAACCATCACCTTTTTTTTTGATTTTTTTTATTTGTCCTGGCCACCATGGAAATCCTTCTACTTTTGCCCAAACAATTTCTCCTATATTGAAGGATAAGTTTATTGAGGCCATTTTATTTATATTTTTTATTTAATGATTATATATAAACTAAATGAGATTTCGTCATTAAATTAAATTTTATATAAACCAAAATTAGAGATTTTTATGGGAATTTTGATATGAAATATTTTTTCTCATAAAAATATTTACTAATGTTATTTAAACAAGTCCCTTAATAAATCTATTTTATTTTTTTTTAAAATTCTTTTTTTATATAATGAACCTATCAATGGACAAATGTTGTTAAAAAAAGGGGAAAATAAGGTTTACTATTTAATCAAATTAATTTTAAAAATTTAATTTAACTGATAAAATATAATTTATAAAATTTATAAAGAAATTTCATGTTTATGAAAACTAATAATAATAACTATTTTTGAAAAAAAAGTTATTTTTAATATATTAATTTTTTGACCATATTTTATTTAATAAAAAAACAATAAACATTTTTATAATATAAAAAAATATAAAAA
>JAEEGK010009945.1_pt1 | contig 22033 bp, 23 predicted proteins | sample 8958771 | NCBI WGS metagenome assembly JAEEGK01 (sample SAMN16246547, study PRJNA631951) | gut metagenome | biome: gut microbiome; feature: rumen; material: SC-attached | host: Bos | place: Iran: Karaj | collected 2018-10 | reverse complement strand
CGCTATGACGGATACCTTGATATTAAGCTTTCTTTCCAGAACAATGTTCTTAAGGATGGAGCTGCTTACAGCCAGTACAAGGATAAACTTACATACATTACTTACAAGGGGATTCCAACATGGCCAATCTTTAATAAAAAGCAGCAGAAGCTTGCAGATGCATACGACAAGGCAATTGAAAAATTGATTGCTGATGGCACAGTTTCAAAGCTTGCAATTGAGTATTTTGGTGAGGATGTTTCGGCATTGCTGAAATAGGAGGCCCCAATGGACAGACCATTTTATCCGGAAAAGATATTTCCTATATTATTACAACTACTTCCTTACCTTGCTGTGACCTTTGAGGTTATGCTCGGTGTCCTGATAGTTGGTCTTGTCCTTGGCTTTTTGCTGGCAAAAGGGAGTCTTTCAAAAAAGAACTGGAAGAGAAAAACAGCGGGATTCATTATAAACGTATTCCGCTGTACTCCTCCAATCGTAATGCTCTTTGTAGTTTTTTACGGACTTCCAATGCTTTTCTGGGCAATTTTCCAGATAGACATTAACAACTGGTCAAAGGTTTTCTTTGTTGTTGTTGCACTTGGACTTTTGTTCAGCGCAAATGCCAGCGAGATAATGAGATCAAGCTACCTTGCAGTTCCGCAGGGTCAGAGAGAGGCAGCCCTTACAAGCGGGCTTTCAGAAAGTCAGGCCTTCAGACGAATCATGCTTCCACAGGCGTTTTTAATTTCCTTGCCAATCCTTGGAAACAGCATGATTGCACTTCTTAAAGAAGGTTCCCTGGCTTTTACAATAGGACTGATTGATATCATGGGAAAAGGAAACCTTATCATCAGTTTGAACTTTGGTGCGTATGGAATAGAAACCTATATAGCACTTGCGATTATTTACTGGGTTCTGACATTAGTCATAGAACAGATTTTTAAGCTGGCCGAAAAGCGATTTTCGAAGGGAAGAAAAGGGCTTTCTAAGTAATCTACAATTTTTACAAATGAGGTAATTTTATGTTTGACATCACATTCTTAGTAAAAACCTTCTTCCTCATCTGGAAGGCAGTGCCGACAACTCTTTTAATCACTGTTGTTTCGCTTGCAATTGGAGGCATTCTTGGATTTTTTATTGCCCTGGCACGAGTGAACAAGGTTAAGGTTTTGAGCCAGATAGGCCGCACTTATGTTTCTATCATTCGCGGAACACCGGTCGTATTACAGATTCTTGTTGTGTATTCTGTGGTTCCTTCACTGCTGAATGTGATTCTTAAAAAATCGGGCAGCGGCGTAAACATTTTTGATTTGAATCCTATAATCTATGCGTTTATAGTTTTTTCGCTGAACATGGCAGGAACTCTTTCTGAAGTTTTCCGTTCGGCACTGCTGACAGTAAACAGAGGTCAGCTTGAAGCAGGATTAACAACTGGTCTTACTGCTTCACAAACTTATAAAAGGATAATAATTCCGCAGGCCCTCACCGCTGCAATTCCAAATCTTTGTAATGCAACTGTGAACCTCATAAAAAATACATCGCTTGCATTTATGATGACTGTAAGGGATATTACTGCAGTCGCAAAAATCGAAGCATCATACGGCTATAATTACGTAGAAGCATACCTTGATATTCTGGTAATTTACGTAATTATCTGTTCAATTGTTCAGTTCCTGTTTAAGAAATGGGAACACAAAAGCGCTGCGTACAAAGGAGGTGTCGCTCATGCTAAAGGTAACTAATATTCATAAATCATTCGGAAAAAATGAAATTTTAAAAGGCGTAGATCTTACAGTAGAAAAAGGTGATGTTGTAGTAATACTCGGTCCTTCAGGTTCAGGAAAAACTACCCTCCTCCGCACAATTGATTTTCTTGAAACTGCAGACCAGGGCGAACTTGAATTTGACAATATCAAAACTTCTCTTGCCCATGCACACAAAAATACAATTCTGGAAGTGCGTCGCAAGACTGGATTTGTTTACCAGAACTACAATCTTTTTGCAAACAAGACTGCACTCGAAAATGTAATGGAAGGCCTTGTAACTGCACGAAAGATCCCAAAAAACTTTGCACAGGAAATTGCAGAACACGCACTTAAAAAAGTTGGACTTCTTGATAAAAAAGATTATTACCCTTCACAACTTAGTGGTGGCCAGCAGCAGCGTGTAGGTATTGCAAGAGCAATTGCACCAAACCCTGATGTAGTACTTTTTGATGAACCAACAAGCGCCCTTGACCCCGAGCTTGTAGGCGAAGTTTTAGCCGTAATCAAAGAACTTGCAAAAGAAGGAACAACCATGATTGTAGTAACTCACGAAATGAGCTTTGCCGAAGAAGTTGCATCACAAGTTGTATTTATGGACGGCGGTGTAATTGTAGAACAGGGCACAAGCCAGGAAATCTTCAACCATCCTAAAGAAGAAAGAACAAAACAATTTCTGGAAAGAATTCTTAAACGTGTTGAATACGTAATTTAAATATGTTCTTCCATCAAAAAGGAGCCAAAAATGTCATCTAACCTGAATCTTGAATATCTTTTTTCTGACCCGGAAGAACTGGATCCTACAGCACTTCCTGATTACACCACTCTTGATTTTGTAAGCAACGGCTCTCATATTTATGGCGAAATCATGTGGCCCAGCGCCAACTTTCCAAAGCCGCATCCATGTGTAATTATGCTTCATGGTTTTCCGGGAACAGCCCGTAATGATGACATTTCTCATGCTCTTTGCAGAATCGGTTGTGTTGTATTAGTTCCACATAACAGAGGCGCATGGGGAAGTCAGGGAAAATATCTTATTACAAACTGTATTGAAGATGCACAAAACCTTGCAGAATACGCTCATTCAGAAGAATTTACAAATAAGTACAATGTTGATCCATCGCAGATTTTTTTGCTTGGACACAGTATGGGTGCAAACTCCGCATTAAATGCAGGCCGCAAACTCGACTGGATTGGTGGAATCATAATGCTCACTCCTTACGACCCCACCCGCTATCTTAACCGCAACAAGGAAAGTTATTTCCGCTCGCTTCTGGAAGAAGGAAAAATCCTTCAGTCTGATGGAATTGATGCAATTTATGAAGATGTTGTCATAAATCAGGATGAAATAAATCACCCAAAAGCTTTTGAACAGGTAAAGGATAAAAATCTTTTAGTTGTAGGCGGAACCTATGATTCTGTTTCTCCGATTAATGAAATGATTTTACCACTGTGGAAGCTTCTTGAAGCACATAAAACAACAGCTGTGCAAAGAAGGATTGAAGTTCCTACAGAACACGGCCTGCTTGGAAGAAGAATTACCGTAATTAAAGAAATTGCTGACTTTATATACAATATTCATACCCTATAAAGGACTCATTTTTCTTTGCAAGCTCTTCAAGAGTAATTGAATCTACAAATTTATTTACAGTCTCGGCAAAGGCATTCCAGAAAAAGTCATTACCAACCGATTCAAGATGATTATTTTCTGACTCACCACGTGGCGACAACTCACCTTCCATTGAGCGAAGAATTTCTCCTGCTGTATACTCCGAAGCACTTTTACTAAGCTTATATCCACCGTTTGTTCCTCTAGAGCCAACAATAAGACCACTCTTTCCAAGCTGAATCAGAATCTGCTCCAGATATTTTACAGAAAGATTCCTGCGGTGCGAAAGAGTTTTTAAGGGGATGTAATTTCCTTCTGTCTCTTCTGCAAGATCTGTCATAATCAGTAATGCGTACTGCCCACGTGTTGAAATTTTTAACATTTTAATGCCTCCGATATTCTATCTATAGCCTCTTGCAACAATGCCCGCGGAGTTGCAATATTAATTCTTTGATAACAGCTTCCTTCTGGTCCAAACATTGTTCCACGGTCAAGCCAAACCTTTGCTTTATTTACGATTAAATCATCAAGCTCGCTATCTGATAATCCAAACGCAGAAAAATCTATCCACAAAAGGAAAGTTCCTTCCGGTTCAACAAGTCTTGCCTGCGGAATTTTTTCTTTGAGGTAAGAACGGACAAAAGCAATGTTTTCCCGGAGATGTTTTTTAAGGGCCTCAAGCCATGGTTTTCCACCTTCGTAAGCAGCCCGGGCCGCAACAATTCCCATAAGACTTGGTTCATCATAACCGGTTTTATCGCGTTCAATTTTAAACTTTGCACGCAAAGCCGGATTTTTTATAAAGTTTGTCGAAAACTGTAGTCCCGCAAGATTAAAAGTTTTACTTGGCGACATTGAAATTACGCTGTTCTGAGCTATTTCCGGTGATAATGAAGAAAAAACTGTATGCACATTTGGCGCATAAACAAAATCATTATGAATCTCGTCTGCAAAAACAATTACATTGTATTTAAGACAAATATCTGCAAGCTTCTGTAATTCATCTCGAGTCCAGACACGACTTACAGGGTTATGCGGGCTGCACAAAATAAAAAGCTTTACATCATTTTCCTTTATCTTATTTTCAAAATCTTCAAAATCAATCTGCCATTTACCGTCTTTTTCAAAAAGCGGAGAAGTAACAAGTTTACGGTTATTAGCTTCTATCATGTTCTTAAACGGATAGTAAACAGGAGTTTGAATAATTACACTCTCCCCTTCCTTTGTAAATGCTTTTATTGCAGTTGCAATTGCAAACACAACACCCGGTGTACTCACCATGTCATGTCGCTCATAGGTAAAATCATGTTCGTTTTTAAGCCAGGCACCAAGTGCTTTATGAAAATCTTCGTCTGTACAGGAATATCCGAAAATTCCGTGATCTATGCGTTTATGAAGTGCCTCTAAAATTGCAGGACTTGTTGGAAAATCCATATCGGCAACCCAGAGCGAAAGCACATCTGCTGGTTTTCCGCGTGCCACCGCAAGATCTATTTTTACGGCGCCGGTATGATGCCGGTCTGTTATTTTGTTGAAATTAAAACTCATAAGAAAAATCCATCCGACTTTTTTTAAGATTTACAATTTTTAACCTATTGACTTACTAGGTTAAATACAGTATAACTCTTATTACCTACTTAGTCAATAGGTTATCAAACACAAAGAGGTATAAATATTATGGCAAAGATTCTGGATCAGCCGCGATACAAATGTGCGCTGGCTGCAATGCAGACTGTTCAGGCAATTCCGGGAGCAATTCCTATTTTGCATTCAGGACCGGGCTGTGCTGCTAAATTAAATGATAACAACGGAACCAGCGGACGCTATAGTCCAAACATTTTTCCGTGTACTTCCATAAGCGAAAAGGAAGTTGTTTTTGGTGGAAGTAATAAACTTCGTTCTACTATCGAAAATGCGCTCAAGGTTATTGATGCAGATTTATTTGTTGTACTTTCCGGCTGTACCGGCGAAATTATTGGTGATGACATTGAAGAAGTTGCTTCAAACTTTGCTGATGCAGAAAAACCAGTAATCTGGGCTAAAACTCCTGGCTTTAAGGGAAACAACTACGTTGGCCATGACTGGATTTTGAAATCTATTTTTGAACAGTATCTGGCAGACAGCCCTTCGACAGGCTCAGGGACCACTAGTAAAGAAAAAGGACTTGTAAATCTTTTTGTTGCACCTCCACAGCAGGATCCTTACTGGCTCGGGAACCTTAGAGAAATTGAAAATCTTCTTACAGCAATCGGGCTTAAACCTAATACAATTTTTGGTTTTGGGCGTGGGCTTGAAAACCTTAAGAAGATTCCAAATGCAGAATATACAATTTTAGTTTCTCCTTGGGCTGGTCTTGAAAGTGCAAAATATCTGGAACGCCGTTTTAATATTCCTTTACTCCAGTATCCTGTTTTGCCTATTGGTTCTACAGAAACTACAAAGTTCCTGCGTGCTGTTGCAGAATTTACAGGAGCAGATAAAGAGCTTGCAGAACGCGTAATAACAGAAAAAGAAGCCGAGTTTTATTATTACATTGAACGCTTTGCCGATACACTTCTTGAAACCCGTATTCTTGGAAAACGATTCACAGTTGCAAGCGACAGTGAATATACACTTGCCGTAACAAAATTCCTTGTAAATGATATGGGTCTGTTCCCTGAAAAAGTCTTTATAACTGATGATGCACCAAAATCATTTCAGCAGAAAATCACAGATGAATTAAATCAGCTGAACTACGGGATTACAACTGAGGTTCAGTTTACAACAGACGGACATGATATTCACGAGCAGATTAAAGCAATGGATTTTGCAGGAACTCCGCTTATTATTGGTTCCAACTGGGAAAAGAAGCTTGCAGTTGAGCTTGGGGCACATTACATAAATGTTAGCTACCCTATGCTCGAAAAGCTTGTAATCAACGATCATATTGCGGGCTATTCCGGCGGACTTCATCTGCTGGAACAGATATTTACTGCAGCAATGAGTAAGCTCAAGTTGTAGGAGGAGACACAAATGCCATTTAATTTTAGTAATGCAAATATAGCGATACGAGAAAACAGACTTGGATCTATCACAGGTTTTGTGGGAGATCTTAAGACTCTGGTAGAAAAATCTGAAAACGGAACTCTGCGAAATCGTGAACGCTGCTTCAGCCAGTCAAGTTCATGTCTTTCTGGTTGTGCGCTCAATGCACTTGCAGCAATCCGTAATGTTGCAGTTGTTTATCATGCTCCTGCAGGTTGTACTGCTATGGCAAGTAATGATGCCGTAAAATTCGGACAGATTGCAGCACGTGTAAACAAAACAACCAACTCAGTTTTTGTCTGCACTGACCTTAACGAAAAAGATACTGTATTTGGTGCAACTAACGACCTTGAAAAAATTATCCGCCACACATACGAAGCTTACAAGCCTGATGCAATTTTTGTTTCTTCAAGCTGTGTTTCGGGAGTTACTGGAGAAGATGTTGACGGAGTTGCAAGCGACCTTGATGCAGAACTTCCAATTCCTGTAATTCCAGTTCACTGTGAAGGCTTTAAGAGCCGCATCTGGGCCAGTGGTTTTGATATTTCTGACCACGCAATTTTACAGGGAATTATCAAACCGCCAAAAGAAAAACGCCGCATAATCAATATTAAAAACTTTTACGAAAGTGCGCGTCCACAGATTACAAAAATCTTTAAAGAAGTTTTTGATGCAGAACCACAGTTCCTTTACTGTAATGCAACTATCGAAGAACTTTCTCATTTGAGCGAAGCTCTTGCAACAGTTTGTATTTGTGGAACCCTTGGTACTTACCTTGGAAACGCCCTTGAAGAAAAATACGGTGTTCCCTATGTACGCACAATAAATCACTCAGGTATTACAGGCTTTGAAACCTGGCTCAGAGGAATTGGAGACGCAATCGGTAAACGCGCAGAAGTTGAAGCCTACATCGAAAAACAGCGTGCAATCTTTATTCCTCAGATTGAAGAAGTTACAAAGCAGCTTAAGGGCTTGCGTGCAGTAATTGGTATGGGTCCAGGTTTTACCTATGAAATTGCCCGTGTTCTTCAGGAATTCGGAATGACTGTAGATTACGCACTTGCATGGCACTATGACTACAAGTACGACAATGGCAAAGTTCCGCCGGCACTGGAGCACCTTTTAAAGACTTCTCCTGGAGACATGAGGGTTGCAGTTGCAGATCAGCAGAACTACGAGGTTTTGAATATTCTTAACCACTATAAGCCTGATGTTTACTTTAGCCGCCATCCTGGAACTACAGTATGGGCAATCAAACAGGGTTATGCAGCTGTATTTGTTGCAGATGAATACACTGTTTTTGGTTACGAAGGAACACTCAGTTTTGCAAAGCTTATCCGCGACACTGTAACAAACCGCAGCTTTGAAAAGAATCTTGCGGCCCGAATCAAGCTGCCATATACAAAATGGTGGTATGAACAGAATGCAGATAAGTTTATAAAAGAGGAGGCTAAGAAATAAAATGTCAAAAATTTATAATTCATTAACAGAACTTGTAGGACATACACCGCTGGTAAGACTTGCCGGCTATGAAAAAAAACTTGGACTTAAGGCAAAGCTTCTTGCAAAGGTTGAATATTTCAATCCTATCGGAAGTATTAAGGACAGAATTGTTCTTCGTATTATTGAAGATGCTGAACGCGAAGGAAAAATTAAACCGGGAGTTACAACTCTCATTGAATACACAAGCGGTAATACCGGAATTGCAGTCAGCGCAATTGGTGCAATGAAGGGCTATAAGGTTCAGATTTATCTTCAGGAAGGAGTAAGTCAGGAACGACTTCAGGTAATGAAAGCCTTTGGTGCAAACGTTCAAAAAATAAGTGAAGTTCCGGAACTGCAGGATGAGTTAAAGGCAACTAACAATGACTTTGTAGCCGCTACAAACATCTTAAAGCAGCATATCCGTGAACGCCAGTCTGCTGGAGACAGTATTTACTTTGTTGACCAGATGATTAATCCTCTTAATCCGGCAGCACATCACGACACAACCGGCCCGGAAATCTGGGAAGATACAGACGGAAAGCTTGATGCAGTTGTAAGTGCAGTAGGTACAGGCGGAACAATCCGTGGAATAAGCGATTATATAAAGTCACAGGATTCTTCTGTAAAGGTAATTGCCGTTCAGCCGGCAGTAGATGCAGGAAAACTTACAGGAATTCATAACTTTACAGATGTTCCTTCTGAAAGAGTACCGATTGCCATAAAAGACAAGAAGGGTATTTTTGATGAAATCCTTACCGCAAATGTTCAGAATGGTTTTGAAGCTGCAAGAATTGTTGCAAAAACAGACGGAGTATTAGTTGGAAATTCCAGCGGTGCCGCACTCTGGGGAGCAACAGAAATTGCCAAGCGTCCTGAATATGAGGGAAAAACTATTGTTATTGTTTTCCCTGATACAGGATTGAGATATTTGAGTACGGAGCTATTCGGGGAATAAGAGATTGTCGGATCAAGCCCGACAATGACACACATGACTTTACAACAAATTAAATACATTCTTGGAGTCGCTTCTTCGGGGTCTTTTAACAAGGCCTCGGAGAAACTTTATATTTCACAGCCTTCTCTTACCAACTCCGTGCACGACGCTGAATATGAACTTGGCTTTCAGATTTTCAACAGATCGGCACGGGGTGTAACCGTAACAGAACGAGGTCAAAGCTTTATAAACGACGCTAGAAAACTGTATTCAAATTATGAAAATCTCATAACAAAATACACTCAAAAAGAAAAACGATATTTTTCGGTATCAGCATTATATTACGCTTTTGCACGAAAAGCCTTTGTAGAAATTGTAAAAAAGTTTTCTAACGAAGGCTGGGATTTTTCTTTCCGTGAAAAAAAAGCTTCAGATGTTATTGAAGACGTTGCAGCCGGTAACAGCACACTTGGTATTTTATATTTGAGCGAACAGAATCGTGAAGAAATAAACAAAAGCCTTACCGCAGGCAAGCTTGAATTTCATCATCTTACCGAATGTAATGCCTTTGCATATCTTCATAAAAAACATCCGCTTGCAAAAAAAGAAAGTCTTTCTCTGGAAGAACTTTCTGAATACTGTTTTGTTACCTTTGATACAGATGATGTAAAATCCTTTTTTTCTGATGAAGTAATCGCTCGTTATGGCCTTGATAAAGCAATAACCGTAGCCGACCGGGCAACAGAACTTAATCTTATTGAACAGCTTAACGGTTATACCTTTCTTTCAGGTATCTATGGCGAAGATTCGAATGATCCTAGCGAAGATTTTGTTCTTATTCCTCTTCAGAATCTTGATGAAAACTACAGCCACACGTTTGAACTTGGCTACATCACACAAGCCGGTCAGAAGATGGATGATCTTACTCTAACCTACATCGACGCAATCCGCCGTATTCTGCATATTGCTGGTTTTTCCTGCTAAAAAAACAACAGTCACTACGTTTGCTATAGAAAAATCCTATAGCTCTAATCAAAAAAAAATATTATACAAACCGGATTTTATTCTGTATAACATAGTAAGTCAGTAGGTAATCAAAATGAAAAATATATCACAAACTATAAAATCAATTTTATTTCGCGCTTTTCCAGTTTTGGCTGTGTTGTTTGCACTTTTAATTCAAAAGGTTGTTCCAGACAGTCCTCTTCATCCGGCTGCGCATAAACCTTATTATACTTTTGTACTCCTTATTCTGCTTGTAATAGCAGCAATTGTTTTTTTTATATCTTTTTTCAACAAAAAGCTCCGTAATGCTCTTACGTATAAAGGACCTTTTCTCGCGGGCGCAGGGATTCTGGTTTCGCTCCTAAACCTCATAACTGCCAAGTTTGCCCTGCTGCCCGTAATTTTTTTTCCAAGCTACGACAATATCTTAAGTGTTTTTGTTGAACAAACAGGGCTTCTTGGAAAATGTATCTGGTATTCTTTCCGCCTTTTGCTGCTGGGAGTTTTCTGGGGAGTAACTGTTGGTTTTATTACAGGCGTTTTTCTGGGCTTTTCACAGAAAGTTTATTACTGGATTAATCCTTACATAAAGTTGATTGGTCCAATTCCTGCAACTGCATGGATTCCGCTTGTTCTTACGACATTTCCGACAACCTTTGGCGCCAGTGTTTTTATCATCGCACTTGCAGTATGGTTTCCGGTTCAACTTATGACAAGCTCGGGAATTCAGAACACAAGTAAAGTTTATTTTGAGGTTGGAAAAACCCTTGGTGCAGGAACATTCTTTCAGGTTTTCCGCATTGCAGTTCCGGCCGCTTTACCGAATATTTTTCAAGGGGCCTTTAACGGAATCTGTGCCGCCTTTATCGCCCTTATGACTGCCGAAATGTTTGGTGCAAAATACGGAATCGGCTGGTACATCAGTTACCAGAAAGCCATGATGCTTTACAGCGGAGTTTATGCCGGCCTTATTATGATTGCAGTATTCTGTACTGTGATTATTACGGCCTTGTTTAAGGTACGTAAACGTCTGTTAAGCTGGCAGAAAGGACTTATTAAGTGGTAATGTGTGTAAGGCCGCTGGCGGCCGGTGTTAAATAGCAAAGCGTTAAAAAAAACAGTCCATCGGGACTGTTTTTTAGCTTTACATTATGGAGAAAAAATATGTCTGGAGAAATTAAAATAAACAATGTAACAAAAATATTTAATCAGGGGGCGGCTGAAGAAGTAACTGCACTCAACGGCGTGGAGTTTACAATTCCTGCCGGAAGCTTTGTTTCACTCATCGGCCCTTCCGGCTGTGGTAAGACTACCCTGCTCCGCTGTATTGCAGGACTTGAAACCCCAACAAGCGGCGAAGTTGATGTGGACGGAACAAAAATCACAAAACCGGGAAGCGACAGAGGCTTTGCATTTCAGCAGGCAAATCTGTTTCCATGGCTTACAATCCGGGATAATATTGCCTTTGGACTACGTGCCCGTCACATTTACAAAGAACGAAAAGCAGATGTAGATGAATTCATAAAACTCGTAGGTCTTGAAGGTTTTGAAAAATCTTTTCCGCATCAACTTTCGGGAGGAATGAATCAGAGAGCAAGCCTTGCCCGTGCCCTGGTTGGACATCCAAAAATTCTTTTATTGGATGAACCCCTTGGAGCATTGGATGCCTTTACACGAATGACTATGCAGGATGAAATTATCCGCCTTTGGAAAGAGCACAACACAACAATGGTTATGGTTACCCACGATGTAGACGAAGCAGTTTACCTTAGTGACTATGTTGTTGTAATGTCACCACGACCGGCAAAGGTTGAAAAAATTATAAAGATTGATTTGAGTCATCCACGCGCCAGAGCTCAGGATGTATTCCTAAAATACCGTACCCAGATTCTTGAAATCCTCAATTACGCCGGGAAAGTTCAGGAAGCAGAATACGCCATCTAGATCAGGCTGTTACTTTGTTTTTATAGTCTCATTCATACTTCCGGTTCTGTACCCCTGCAGATCCATGGAAACATAATTAAATCCAATCTTTTTAAATTCGCGGACAATTGATTCGCGGTTCTGGACAAGCTTTGTAATTTCATTCGGGTTCACTTCTATTCTTGCAATAGTGCCGCTGGTTTCACCGTTTCCAAAACTGTGGATTCTTACACGCACCTGCTCAAAGGCCATATCAATAAGCAGCTGCTCTGCCCTATCTACCATATCAAGCTTTTCAATAGAAATTGTTTCTCCATAAACAAAACGGCTTGCAAGACACGCAAAACTCTGTTTTTTCCAGGTTGAAAGTCCAAGCTCCTTTGAAATTGCCCTGATTTCTGATTTCCATAAATTACATTCACGCAAAGGACTTTTTACTCCAAGCTCTGCAATTGCCTGTAAGCCGGGTCTGTAATCTCCGTTATCATCAAGATTGCTTCCTTCACAAACATAAGTCAGACCATACTGGTTTGCAACTTCAATTATTTTTTCAAAAAGTTCATGCTTACACAAATAGCATCGGTTTTTAGGATTCTGCTTAAAACCCGGAATATTCAATTCTTCGGAATCAATAAAAATATGCTCAATGCCTTCCTTTTTGCAGAAATCTGCAGCTTCGTTTTTTTCACGCGCAGGAAAAGAATGAGAACGAGCAGTTACAGCAACAGCCTTATCACCAAGAACATCATGAGCAACCTTAAGCATAAAGGTAGAATCAACTCCACTGGAAAAAGCAATTGCAGCACTTCCAAGCTGCTTAAAATATTCTTTGAGCATTTCATATTTTTTATTTAATTCTTCGGTCATATTTTCCCCATATATTGGATAGGTTATTATATCAGAATAAACTGCTATGCTCCACCACCAGATATGAATCAAATCAGTTATAAACAAAAACTATATCTTTCATAAAAAAATAATATTATTCATACCTGCGTTTTTTTGATATAACATACCTACTTAGTAGGTAATTATGTCATTACGTTGTAGATTGCCATGTCGCTACACTCCTCGCAATGACAACCAAGGGGGATATATGAAAAAATCAATTCGTTTATTAGCAGTTGCATTTGCCGTAGTTACTGCAATTGCCGTGCTCTCAGGCTGTTCTAAAAAGCAGAACACAAACACAGCTTCGGGCGGAACTGAGCAAAAGGTTGTCCGCATCAATTTTTCTACAGGAAGTCTTTGTCATGCTCCAGTACATGTTGCAATGGCATTAGGCCTTTTCGAAGAAGAACTTGGTAAAATCGGACAGAAAGCAGAATACGTTCAGGTTGTAGAAGGCGGTGCAACTCTTGGAGAAATGATTGCTTCAGGTAAAGTTGATGCAGGCTACGGTTTGTATGCAACGCAGCTTCAGGCAATCGAAAACGGACTCCCAATTTCGTTTACATCGGGAATCCACACCGGTTGTACAAAATATTATGTTCGCGCAGACAGCGACATTTATTCTGCAGCAGATCTTAGAGGAAAAACAATCGGAGTTCCTGGGCTTGCCGACAGTGCCGTAATGAATCTTAAGCGTAAGCTTATTGATGTAGGCATTGGAGTTACAGCAGACAACAACGAAGTAGAATTTATTGCTTATGCTTCTGCAGACCTTGCTATTGCCTTAAACAATGGCGCAGTTGATGCAATTGGTGCTCATGACCCTGTTGCAACAAAGGGAGAACTTGCTTACGGCTTTAGAAAGATTCTGGACACAGGTACAGATGAAAAGTTTGTAAACGAATATTGCTGCCAGCAGTTTGTAACACATAAGCTGCTCAACGAAAACCCTGCAGGTGCAGCCGCAGTTACCCGTGCTTTACAGAAAGCCGCTGCTTATGTAGAAGCAGAACCAAGAGCTGCCGCACAGCTTCAGATTGAAAAGAACTATGTTGCAGGAGACCTTGATTTTAATGCTGCTTTGCTAGAAGAACTTTTCTATCAGCCAAGCCGTTCACTAGGAAAGAAAACCTTTGAAGATGCTGCACGCCAGCTTCAGCAGGCAGGAGTTCTTAAAGCAACAACAAATATCGAAAAGTTTATTGAAGATGGTTACATTGAACTGTACGGAGTACCTGACGGATATATCTACGACAGCGCAACTAAAACCTATAGCGAAATTAATGGAACAAGGACATCATTATGAAAAATTTAAACATCATTCTTTCAGGCCTTAGCGCCCTACTTGGTCTTATTGTTGGAATTGCACCCTACACCTTTGCAAAGGTTTGTGGAATGGCAAATATGCACTGCCACAAGGTTACTGCGCCAACAGTTCTGGTTATTGGAATTTTAATTTTTGTAATTTCTGCAGCTAATACATTTGTTTTATGGAAAAAGCGATAACCATTCCAGGTCTTGCGTTTTCAAATATAAAGCGCAAGCCTTACAGAACTGTTGCCCTTATTGCAATCTGTGCTTTGTCGGCAGCAGTTCTTTTTGCAAGCTTCATTCTCTCTTCAAGCCTTAAGGGCGGCATCAACGGGTTTAAAAAACGCCTTGGAGCCGATTTAATGATTGTTCCACAGGGCTATGAAAATCAGATGGAGAGCGTGCTGCTTACAGGCGAACCAAATTATTTTTACATGAATAAAAGTTATGAAGATATTGTAAGGGATATTGAGGGAGTAGAAAGAACAAGCAGTCAGTTTTACCTTACGAGCCTTAGCGAAAGCTGCTGTGATTTTCCAATTCAGATTATTGGCTTTGACCCGCAAACAGATTTTATTGTTACTCCGTGGGCCTCAGAAAAAATTACGGTACAGAACTCGGGTCGCCTGATTTTTGCCGGTAACAATGTAAACATAACAAATAATCAGGTGACTTTTTTTTCACAAACACACAAGGTTTCTTCAAAACTTTCAAAGAGTGGTTCAGGAATGGATAACGCAATTTATGCAGATCTTCCTACCCTTCAGAATATCTTTGAAGATGCAAAGTCAAAGGGCTTTGGTTTTATTTCGGATGGAGATACATCAAATAAGACAAGCGTTATTTTTGTAAAACTCAATCCCGATGCAAAACAAGACAGCATAGCCCTTAGAATTAAAACAGCCCTCCCCGATGTCCAGGTGATTAAAGGGGGCGCATTTATTTCTTCACTTGCAGAGAAAATTTCAGGCTTTTTGATTTTTCCAAAGATTCTTACTGGCATTGTACTTCTAATAAGCGTATTTACGCTGGCAATTGTATTCAGCCTGATTGTAAATGAACGCAAAAGAGAATATTCAATTTTACGCGTAATCGGGGCAGATAATCTTACGCTCAAAAAACTGATTTTTGCAGAAGCTTCTGTAATCGGCTCAATCGGAGCTGCAACAGGTATTTTTCTTGGCGCGCTGATTGTTCTTCCATTCAATGCACTTATAGCAGGAAAGCTGTCTGTTCCATTTGCACTTTCAAGCCCAGCACTAATCATGGTGTTTGCAGTTTTGACATTTATAATCTCAGTTATTTCAAGTGTTGTTTCTGCAGTATTTGGAGCAGTAAAGGTTTCGAATCAAAAGGTTTGGTAAAGAGGTGTAAAAATGATTGAAATCAGAAATCTTAATAAAAAATTTCAAACAACACACGGAACACTCACCGTTTTTGATAATTTCAATCTTACAGTTCCGGATGGAACCTTTCTTGGGGTCCAGGGAAAATCCGGGATTGGAAAAACAACCCTCCTTTCAATCATTGCAGGATTACAAAAACCCGACAATGGAAATATTACAATCGACGGTACAGAAATCACAAATCTAAATGAAAAAAAACTCGCTGCCTTTCGTAATCAAAATATAGGTTATATTTCGCAGGAACAAAGCTTCCTTGAAAACCTCACAGTATTTGATAACGTAAGACTCCCTGCGTATATTAATAAACACGCCGAAGGGCCGCAGATTGAAGCACGCGCCCACCAGCTCCTTTCAAACCTAGGAATATCACATCTTTCCGCCCAATATCCTACAGAGCTTTCCGGCGGTGAAAATCACAGAGTATTAATTGCCCGTGCACTGATTAATGACCCAAAAATCATTCTTGCTGATGAACCAACAGATTCAGTTGACGAAGAACGCACCGGAGAAATTTTAAAGATTTTCCGTAAGCTTGCTGATGAGGGAAAGACTGTTATTCTTGTTAGTCACGACAAAGCAACCCTCAAGTCTTGTGATAAAATTATTAATCTTTAGAAAAAATATAACAGATTTAGTTTATTGCCTGTTCAAGATCTGCAATTAAATCCTCTGCATTCTCAATACCAACAGAAAGTCGCAATGTTTCAGGAGTTATTCCATTTTTAAGACGGAGTTCTTCCGGTACATCGGCATGAGTCTGGGTTGTCGGATAAGTGATAAGTGTTTCTACACCACCAAGGCTTTCTGCATATTTTATGAGACGAACTTTTTCCAGTATACTCAAAGCTTTATCAACTGAATTCAAACGGAAAGTAATCATTGAACCAAAGCCCCTGGACTGCTTTTTCATTATTTCATATCCGGAATGCTCCGGGTCTCCGGGATAAATTACCTTTGTTATACATGATTGGGTTTTAAGCCATTCAACAATTTTCTGTGCATTTTCCTGAGCCTTTTCCATGCGGATTGCAAGAGTTTTAAGTCCGCGTAAAACAAGCCAGCTGTCAAAAGGTGAAAGTCCTGAACCTGTAGTTTTTATAAGAAAACGAAGCTTTTCATTTATTTCCTGATTTCGTGTAATAATAAAGCCGGAAAGAGTATCGTTGTGTCCTGCCAGAAATTTTGTTCCGCTGTGAACTACAACATCTGCACCAAGCTCAAGCGGAGTCTGAAAATACGGAGACATAAAGGTGTTATCAACAATCACAAGAAGATTATGTTTATGTGCAATTTCTGATACGGCAGTAATGTCAGTTACATTCATCATCGGGTTGGTTGGAGTTTCTATATAAATTGCTTTTGTATTTGTTTTGATGAGGGCTTCAATATCATCGTCTGAACAATTTGCGCGGGTAAACGAGATTCCGTTTTTCACAGAAACATTATCAAACAAACGGATCGTTCCACCATATAAATCTGAATCAACAATGAGATGGTCACCCGGTTTAAATATTTCCATAAGAAGTGTAATTGCTGCCATTCCTGTACTTAAAGCAAAGGCATCTGTTCCATGTTCAAGCTGGCAGATTATTTTTTCAAGCTGTTCACGGGTAGGATTTTGCAGACGGGAATAATCAAAACCAGTGCTTTTTCCAACACCGGGATGCGCATAAGTTGCAGTCTGATAAATAGGAAAGCTAAGAGAACCGTAGTGATTACAGACAGATTTTTCATCTTTATCCTGACATTCAGTTTCAAGATGAATACATTTTGTTTCTATATTTAATGACATCCTATACTCCAAGTTTTGAATAATACGCAGCGAGTTTTTCCAATGCTTCGGAAACCTGCAGTTCAATATCAAAAACACTGATTGCATTCCGTTCAAACTGACGGCGCATATTCTGACCAATCTGTGCAGCAATAACAGCCTGACAGTCAAGCAAAAGTTCTACAGCAGGAGCAAGCGGACCGGCAGATCCTCCACCACAACCGCCACAGCCTCCTCCTCCACCAGGACAAGCAAAGCCACCAGATAGTTCATCCTCTTGCGGTCCATGCCCTTCCCTCTGTGGTCCCTGAGCTTGGCGAAGGGCCGCCTCCCTGGAATTCACTGCCAATTCCCGTCTTTCAATCTGAACAAAGGCATCCTTTTGAAGTTCATAAATAAAGAACTCGTTAGCCTGCCCAAAATGCAAATCTATTTTGAGACCATCGGAACTAGCTATAGCAACTTTTACTGACATTGCAACTCCGATTAAATCTTATAATCATCCTCAAGCGCATCCATAAGACCATACTCAAGGAGAATCTGTTCAAGACGTTCCTGTGTCATTGGAGTTGGAATTGTAAAATTTGTATTATTTATCACAGCTTCTGCAAGGTTACGATATTCCTGAGCCTGTGCAGAATCCGGCTTATATTCAATTACAGTCTTGCGGTTAATTTCTGCACGCTGAACAATATTGTCGCGGGGAACAAAATACAAAAGCTGAGTCCCAAGCTCTTTACTAAAAGCACGGAGCAGATCAAGCTCGCGGTCAACATTACGGCTGTTACAGATAATACCACCAAGACGAACACCTCCAGCTTTTGCATAGCGGTTAATTCCCTTTGCAATATTATTGGCAGCATACAATGCCATCATTTCACCAGAAGCAACGATGTAGATTTCCTTGGCTTTTCCTTCACGAATTGGCATAGCAAATCCACCGCAAACTACGTCTCCAAGAACATCGTAGAAAACAAAATCCAGGTCATCGGTATATGCACCAAGATTTTCAAGCATGCTTATAGAAGTAATAATACCGCGTCCTGCACAACCAACTCCAGGCTCTGGTCCACCAGATTCAACACAACGTGTTCCACCAAAACCGGTTCTCATAATGCGGTCAAGTTCTACGTTTTCACCTTCATCACGGATTGTATCAAGAACAGTTTTCTGTGCAAGACCGCCAAGAAGAAGACGTGTTGAGTCTGCCTTAGGATCACAGCCTACAACCATTACCTTTTTTCCGTGTTCTACAAGTCCTGCAGTAAGATTCTGTGTGGTGGTTGATTTACCAATTCCACCCTTTCCATAAATTGCTATCTGTCTTATTTCTGCCATAATTTACCTCATTTATTGTTCCAGAATAATCCGGAATATATTTTCCTACTTATTTACTAGGTAATTACACTATAAAGGTTTTTACCTACTTAGTCAATAGGTTATTGATAATTAATTAAACAAATTCTGAATCTGATTGTATTTCCAGACACGGAGCATGGCATCATCAATTGTACCGGGAAGTTCCATTGCAGTAAGGCCGGCTGAAGTAAGAACAGCTGCTGCTCCGCTTCCAATGCGACTGACAATGATATAGCGGCAATCTTTAAGATTCTGTGCACTCTGCTTTAATTCTGCTTCGCTGTGAGCGCCATCTCTACAGGCAGGTGCGGTTTTGCGGATTTCCAAAAGGTCATAACCTTCTTCATCTATAGAATAAATATAAAACTGGCTGGCCCTGCCATAATGTTGATTTATGGTTTCGCCGTCCGTACTTGCAACTGCAACTTTATAATCATCCATGTGAAAAATTCTCCTTTACAGCTTCTGGTCCTACGGCACCAAAATCCTCGTACACTTTTTTTGAAAACTCTGTACGACCAGGAACACCAACTGCATCTGCACGACAATGATTACAATGCAAAAATAAATCAATATATTGAGAAGCATCTGCTCTTGCAGTATGAATCTGCTGACAGGTTGGCGCAGGCTCTTCCGCAAGCTTTGCAGTAGGAATAAGAGGAATAATATTGTATTTCGTTGCCCCCGCCTCTGCTACAGTTTTTGCAATCTGGGCAATATGTTCTCCGTTTATACGCGGAACAAGAACAGTATTAACTTTTACAGTAATTCCGGCAGCAGCAATTTTTTTAATCCCTGCAAGCTGATTTTCTATAAGAATTGCGGCCCCCTCTTCGCCTTCGATTTTTTTACCGTGCCAGATAATATAATCATTGAGCCGGGCTTCAATTTTTGGATCTACAGCATTCACTGTAACTGTAAGAGAATCTATTCCAGCTTCAATAATTTCGTCTGCACGCTCGGCAAGCAGCAAACCATTCGTACTCATACATTTAATGAGTTCAGGAAATTCTTTGTCAATCAAACGGAAGGTTTTAAGTGCGTTATCACTTGCAAGAGTATCGCCAGGCCCCGCAATTCCGGCAACACGGATTTCGGGACTAATTTGTAATGCTTTTTTTATAAGGGGGATAGTTTCGTCCGGTGTAAGAATTTTTCCAGTTACACCCGGACGATTTTCGGTAGTATTAAGGCTTCGTTCACAGAACCTGCAGGCAATGTTACATCCCGGGCAAACCGGCAGATGAATTCTTCCAGCCGTAGCCCTGCCGCTTCCAAAGCAGGGATGGTTCTGCGCTAATTCCGTGAACGACTTTGCCATAATTAGTTATCGCTAAAAAGTGGTGTAGAAAGATAGCGGTCACCGGAATCTGGCAGGAGCGCTACAATAACCTTTCCTTTATTTTCCGGGCGTTCTGCAAGAATCTTTGCACCCTTCAAAGCAGCACCAGAAGAAATACCAACTAAGATACCTTCGCTGCGGGCAAAAGCACGTCCTTCTGTAAAGGCGTCTTCATTTTCTACAGCAATAATTTCGTCATAAATTTTTGTATTCAAAACATCAGGAATAAAGCCTGCACCAATTCCCTGGATTTTGTGAGGACCGGCTTCTCCCTTAGAAAGAACAGGGCTTGTAGCAGGTTCAACGGCAACAATCTTTACGTTTGGATTTTTTGATTTAAGGTATTCACCAACACCAGTCAAAGTACCACCAGTTCCAACACCGGCAACAAAAATATCTACCTTTCCGTCTGTCTGTTCCCAGATTTCTGGACCAGTTGTCTTTTTGTGTGCAGCAGGGTTAGCAGGGTTTACAAACTGACCAAGAATTATGCTTCCAGGAGTTGATTTCTGAAGCTCTTCTGCCTTAGCAATGGCACCCTTCATTCCCTTTGCACCTTCTGTAAGAACAAGCTCTGCACCATAAGCCTTAAGAAGATTGCGGCGTTCAACACTCATAGTTTCTGGCAAAGTAAGAACTGCCTTATAACCTTTAGCAGCTGCAACCGATGCAAGACCAATACCAGTGTTACCGGAAGTTGGTTCAATAATTGTAGCACCAGGCTTAAGGATTCCCTTTGCTTCTGCATCTTCAATCATTGCAAGAGCAATACGATCCTTTACACTTCCTGCCGGATTCAAATACTCAAGCTTTGCCAAAATAGTAGCATCCTTAATTCCAGCTACCTTAGAATATCCGTTCAACTGCAAAAGCGGAGTCTTACCAATAAGCTCTGCTGCGCTCTGTTTAATGTCACTCATATTATTACCTCTCTTATTTATATATTACCTATGGTTTTAGTAGGTTTTGTATCTTTATAATACACCCTATTACCTACTCTGTCAATAGGTAATTACAAAAACGATTATTTATTCTGAATAATTTATTGCACTGACAATTGCCGCAATACCGGCGCGACCAACGTTGGAGCTCTTACCAACTCCCCAGGTCTTTGTTCCGTCTGCTTTTGTAATCTGAACGAATGAGATAGCGTGAGTATCAGAACCGGAACCGATTGAGTGTTCGTGGAATGATGTGATATTGAAAGCTGGAGCGGATGTGCGCTTCATTATATTTACAAAGGCATCAAGAGGACCGTTACCGCTGGCGGTGATAACATATTTTTTGCCTTCCCATTCGATTGTGGCTGTCTGGGCTACGTGTTCTATGCCTGAACCACCGCGTTCGCCTTCCATATGTTTTTCTGTAATTTCAAGAACGTTAAGAGGAGATTTTGTTGCAATCCACTTATTTTCAAAAAGCTCGTATATTTCTGCTGCACTAAGCTCGCGCTGAAGCTGGTCTGCTCTTGCCTTGACAACTGCTCCAATAACCGGATGCATCTCCTTTGGAGGCATAATTCCAAACTCGTGCTCGAGAATATAAACTGCTCCACCCTTGCCGCTCTGACTGTTTATACGGATAAGGCCTGTGTATTCGCGTCCAATGTCGTGAGGATCTATTAAAAGGTACGGTACATCCCAGCGTACATCGTCTTCCATTGCGGCATGTGCTTCGATTGCCTTGCGGATTGCATCCTGGTGGCCGCCGCTAAAGGCTGTATAAACAAGCTCGCCTGAATATGGCTGGCGCGGATGAATTGACATTCCGGTAAGGCGTTCAAAAGTTAAAGAAACTGTTTCAAGGTCAGAAAAATCAAGGCCAGGATCAACGCCCTGAGTGTACATGTTCAAAGCTGCGGTTACAACGTCCATGTTTCCGGTGCGTTCGCCGTTTCCAAAAAGACAGCCTTCTACGCGGTCAGCTCCGGCAAGAAGTCCCATTTCACACTGGGCAATTCCTTCACCACGATCGTTATGATGATGAAGAGAAATGATACAAGAGTCGCGCGCCCCAATCTCACGACCAAAATATTCAATAAGGTCCGCAAACTGATTAGGCAGGCAGCATTCAATTGTCGCAGGAAGATTTAAGATAACCTTATTATCAGGGCTTGCACCCCACTCCTTCATAACTGCACGGCAGATTTCCAGTGAATAATCAATTTCCGTTTCTGAAAAGTTTTCCGGTGAGTATTCAAGCGTAACGCAAGTGCCTTCTGCCTGCAG
>JAEEGK010009944.1_pt1 | contig 22039 bp, 9 predicted proteins | sample 8958771 | NCBI WGS metagenome assembly JAEEGK01 (sample SAMN16246547, study PRJNA631951) | gut metagenome | biome: gut microbiome; feature: rumen; material: SC-attached | host: Bos | place: Iran: Karaj | collected 2018-10 | reverse complement strand
AGATGATTTAGAAAGTGTTGGTTATGTTTTATTATATTTTTTAAGAGGAAGTTTACCTTGGCAAGGTTTAAAAGTTAAAACTAAAGAAGCAAGATATCAAAAAATTTTAGAAAAAAAAAAAAAAATTTCTAGTGAAGAATTATGTAAAAATTTTCCTAATGAATTTCAAGAATATGTTACTTATTCAAGGAATTTAGGTTATACTGAAGAACCTGATTATGATATGTTAAGAAATTTATTTGTTTATTTATTATGTGATGAAATGGGAGAAAATTTAGATTATATTTATGATTGGACTACTCAAAATGATTTAAGAAAAAGAAAAGCTGAAAGTAATAATAATAATAATATTGATGGTTTATCCACAAGTGTTTATCAAATTTCTGAAAAGAAAAGTATTCATAAAAAAGAATCTGAAAGTATTCTTTCTGTTAAAAGAAAAAACGAAATTAATTCTAATGGGAATAATTATATTTTATATAAAAGTAATAATTCAAATCATTTAATGATTTGTAATAATAATTATGAGAACAACAATAAAAATAGAAATCATGTTTTTATTGAAAGTAAAGATAATGATAATAAAGCTGCTTCAAAATGTTGTTTAATGTAAGATATAAATTTTTTAATTTTTTTAGATTTTAGTTTTTTGGAAAACGAATTTATTTATTGATTTATATTTTTTAGTATTGGTATTCAATTCTTAAAATAATAAACTAAACAAGTAATTGAAAACATGAAAATTATTAGTCATTAAAAACAATATGAAATTGAAAAACATAAATATTTGAAATTTTAATTATTAATGTTGTAAAATAAATAAAATTATAAAGTTTGTTTGTCAGATATCATTCAAAAAGTAAGTTTATTTAAAAAAGAAAAATTGAAATTTAATTTATTAAAACAGACAATTTATATATTATAATTTTTATTCACATAAAATAATTTTATAATTCTATTTATATATTTAAATTTATTTTCCTTAACAAACAATTAATTTATAGCTTAAAATTTGAAGATTAATTATTATTAGTTTACTTAAATTTCAAAATAGTATATTTTGTTTTTTGGAATAAATAAAGATTAGAATTATCATCAAATAAATTCAAAGAATAACAGAGTCTTTTTACAAATCAAAAAAAAAAGATCTAACATTCTTATTAATTTGATTAATCCTTTTTTTTAATAATTTTAAAAATTTCATTATTATTCTCATATTTAACTCAATTTTTTTTTTATTAACAATCTTTTATCTCATTAGTATCTGTTACATTAATATTCTCATTTGATCAAAAATAATGTTACTTTAATTTAATTATAATTTTTAAAAATGAATAATATTAAAAACATAACAAAAAATCAATATATAAAAAAAAGAAAGAAATAATTATTTTATTCCTTCTTTTAACAAAACCCTGTCAATTTAGAGGTAAATTATTTGATGTAGAGCAATTATTTCAAAAGAGATAAAAGATTATAATGGATATCCAGTAAATTTAGAAATATGATGATGAATCAAATTTAAAAACATTTCAAAATAAGTTAACAAATCCAGAAAAAGAATTAGGATAAGATATAACTTTAAAATCTCAATGAAAAATTATCTATTCAAAATTTAAAATTAGTTAATAAATATAATGGAAATGATATTTTCACTGATGAAAGAGATTTTATTTAAGAAGTTGAATAATCTGAAAAATTCGTTTATACTGACTTCTTCAGTTCCTAGTTTTACTCCTACTGGTGAATGGGATATTATTTTCATTTAGTTGATGGATTGAAATAAACTTTCTTATTTATAAGCTCATTTCACTACCTCTTAAAAACTATGAATTTTGATGTTTTTCTTTTTTGAAATTTTTTTCATTTTTAAATTAAGCATTTTTTCTGGTTTTTTCATTTTTTTAACTATTTTTTTTTTGAAATAATTTTTATGTGTTTTTAGGAGTAACATCATGGATTTTTTTCAGTTAATTTATTAATTTTTTTATTAATTTTCTAATCACTTATTTTTTTTAATATTTTGTTTGAATAATATTATTATTTTTAAGATTGTCTTAATAAACAAAATTTTTATTTTATATTTAAAATCAAAATTTTAATTGTATAAAACAGAGAAATCATACAATGAAATCAAATTTTCAAAAAAAATATAATAATAAATTAAAAATATTTAATAAAATTAAATGTCAAAAATACAAAATCAAATAACAGAATACAATAAATTAGGAATTAAAAAAACTCAAACATTCACAAAAGCAAAACAAATAAAACTCCACAAACAATCATATAATGTAATAAATCCAACTAATACTTTTGATAATAAATCATCTACAATAAGAAAAGAAAGGCAATTAAACATAACTCAATTTGATAAAGTAATAAATAATAATTCACCAACAAATCGTTCATTAATAGATAACAAAGAAAAAAGACATAAAGGAAGTGAATATTCAATTGAAGATTTAAATAATTTTAATGTCGAATTTTCATATAAAGAAGATAGAAATAAAGTATTCAAAGAAAAAATGGAAGATATGGGAAAAAGTATAATAAATTTTAATGATAAAATAAATAATATTTTAATAACTTTATTTGATGGTCATGGAGGTGATTTAGTAAGTTCCTTTTTAGCACATAATTTTGATAAATATTTTAAAAAAAATATATCAGAAGAAAATCAAATAAAAAAATCTATATTAAAAACCTTTTCAGATTTAAATAATAAAATAAAAGAAGATTCTCTAAATGGAGGTTCAACAGGTACAATATTATATATAAAAGAAGAAGAAAATAAAAAAATATTATATTGTGCAAATATAGGAGACACAAGATGTACTTTATATAATGAAAAAATATATGAAAAATTATCTTATGATCATAGAGCAAACGACCCAAGAGAAAAAAAAAGAATAATTAATTCAGGAGGAAATTTAAGAAATGGAAGAGTTAATGGTAAATTAATGTTAAGTAGAACTTTTGGTGATTTTGAATTGAAAGACTTTGGAGTTAAATGTGAACCTTATATATTTAGAAAAGAAATTGATGTTAATATTAAAAATCAATTTATTGTACTTGCTTCAGATGGTATTTGGGATCATTTAAAAGAAAAAGAAATTCAATATTTTATTTATGATACTTTCATTAAATGCAATAAGAATGATAATGTTACTAAAAAAATTTGTGATAGATTAGTTCAGGAATGTTTTAATTTTGGAAGCTCAGATAATATAAGTATTTTTGTTGTAAAAATTTCTTAAATACTATAAAAGTTATTATAAATGTATTTTTTATGATATGATATTATAAATTATGATTACGAACAAATTGTTTATAATATGATTATGAATCAAGTGGTATAATTAAATTATAACTTTTTTTTTATGAATAGAGGTAGTAATTGTAGACATAATTTAAATTAATGTAAATTTGTGTTTTAAAAAATTTCATGTAAAAAATTATAATTTTTTTTTATTTTTTCTTTGTTTTTAAAAAGATAACCCGAATGAGTAAAATGGACTAATTTAAGATATATGCTTTATCTTAAAGGACATTTTTTTCTATTCTTTTTCTTTTTTAGAATAATATTTCAATATTATTAGTTAATTTATTCTAGTTTTCATTTTAAAATTTGTTTTATTAAAAATTAATAATAATTCTCTTATAAATATAAAGTGAAATAATTTGATTCAATTTTTATAATATATTAAACAAATTATTTATTCAAATTTTGATTGCTAAAAATAGATGAAATTTTATTATTCAATTATTTCTTTGGAACAAAAGAAATAATGCATATATATAAGTACTCCTCTTTTATTATTGAAAATATTCATGATTGATTTATATGTGGTTGAAATCTCAATTATTTCTATTGTAATAATCTTTATCTTTATTCTTTAGAAATTCTTTATCTATATAGATAATAATAAAAATTTAATATCATAATTTAAGGACTTAAAGGAATAAATCCTTTTATTTTTAATTCAAATGTATTTCAGTCTTGATTTGGATATTATTATATGAATTAAAAAATATACTATTTTCTCTTGAAGTATGAAGAAGAAAATCTGCCATTTATAATTTTAATAAAGATTTAGAAATCTGATTGAAAATATTGGGTAATATTCCTTCAGATATTTGTAAAGGAATTCAAGATACACAAACTTTGATAATAATTATTTTATCCATTTAATGAAATAAAAAAAAATTTTTTAGGAATATATTATTATTTTGTTTTTATATTAATTAAAAAAATGTATTATTATTTTTATTAAAATTTTTGTGAGAGATTTGTTTTTTTGTTGAAAATGGAATCTTTTAGATAAATATCTTACTTTTATTATTTGAGATTTAAATAATTCATTTTCATTTTAATTAGGATTTGGTTAATTATATTATTATTATTCTTTTTATTTCATTACATTAGAATAATTTGAATTTTCATTCTTATTTTAAAATAAACAATGTTTATATTAATTATAATTTCATTTGAAAAAATATTATATTGTTTTTTAGTAGAAATAAGTTAGGAAAAATTTGTTTTTTCCCTTAAAGATTCATTATTAAATTTTTAATTTTAATTTTTTTGATTTTTGAATAAGAAGATTATTCACTTTTATTTTTTAAACAAATTGTTTAACCTTTATCTAATTTTATATTTCGATGCTATTTATTTATTTTTTAAAAAAACTTAATTGATTTATTTCAAATTTACCTTATTTATCGATGAATCAGTAAATATTTAAATCTATTTTTTTATTAGAGTTCACTTGAGAAGAATTTTTAATGATCTTCTTTTAATTATATTTCTTGTATTATTTGTTGAGCTTTTATATAAATTATTTTTTTTATCGTTTACTAATTATAAGGAATATTTGAATGAGTTAATTTAAAAATATAAAAACTCTCATTATTGTTTTTTAAAATTATATTTCCATTAAATAATCTTCTCTTATTTAGAATTGGAAATATTTTTATTAAATTTTTGTGAAAAATTTTAAATTTTTTAATTATTTTTATTGATATTTCTTTAAAACCTTTTTTTTGTGAAGAAAAAATATCCAAATTTTAATAAGTAAAATAAAATTGTCTTTATGAAGTTAACAAAACAGAAATTTCGTTTTTATAAAATTATCATAAAAAACTTAATTTTCTTATCACATAATACTTTATTTGTTTTAAATTTTATGAATATCTTTAATTTTTATTTTAATATTTACAACCTCTCATTTAATGTCTTGAAAATGTTCACAAAATATATTATTAACCAATAAAGAAAAATAAAAAATTTAAAAGTATTTATAAATATTATTATATAATCATAATCTTATTCTCAATTAATACCAATCATTAATCATAAGATTAAAAATATAATCTTACAATAAAATAATTTATATATAACAATTATAATATAATCATCATTGAAACATTAATTTAATAATTCCAATATTCTCCTTTTCAATTAATAACAGACATAAAAATTTATATAAAAATAGTATTTATATACATGACAATAAAAAGAAATAAATTAAAATATATCTGCCCAATTTGGATCATAATTAACATCTTTTTCATCATCATTATTATATGAAGAAAGTAATGAATCACCGTCTCCTTTATCTTTATTTTCTAATTCTTTTTGTACATAATTTAAATATAAAATATTATATTCTTTAAATTCTTTTAATTGAAAAATTTTAGGAATATAAGGAGCATTTAAATTTAATTGTAATAAATCATCCCAATTAAAATCTTTAAATATATTTAACAATTTGGCTTTTTCAAGAGAGCAAATTCTATGAGTGAAATTTTTTTTAAGTAAATTTTGAATTAATTGATTAATTTTAATATCTCCATTTTTTAAAATTAATTCTCTTTTAATAACTTCTCTATAAACATCAATAGGATCTTTAGCATTTTTTCCAAAAGGATAATAACCATAATAAATTTCATGAGCAATAATTCCAATAGACCAATAATCACATGAAAATCCATAACCTTTTCCTAATAAAACTTCAGGAGATATATAATGTGGTGTTCCAGTTATTGTATTTGTAAAATCTTTTTTTAATTCTATACTTGTTCCAAAATCTATTAATTTTAAATAACCTCTTTCATTTATTATTATATTATCAGGCTTTATATCTCTATGACATATTCTCATTGAATTTAAATAATCTATAACTAATAAAAGTGTTGCTATATAAAATTTTGTTTCTTCTAAATTTCTTAATTGCTTTTGTTGACGTAAACATAAATATTTACTTAAACATCTTCCTGATATATATTCTAAAAGGAAAAAAATATAATTATCAGTTTTAAATGTTTTCACTAATTTCATTATAAAAGGATGTTCTAATTTTAATAATATATTTCTTTCTTGAATAAAATATTTAACTAATATTTTTTGCTTATCAGCAGCTTTTCTATTAACAGCTTTAATAGCAAAAAAATTTTTAGAATTATGAACTAAACTAACATTACCAAATTTTCCTTTTCCTAAAACTTTACAAAAAAATAAATCATTTAAAGTTAAATTAAAATTATCTTGTAGAGAAATTTTTTTAGCTAAATAATTTAACATATGCTTATCAATAAAAGAATTAAAATCATCTTTAGTTAAAGTAAATAAACTAGTATCAGTTTCTGCAATAACAGTAGCAGATCTTGGTTCATTAACTAATAATGCTACTTCTCCAAAACAATTTCCTTCACATAGTTCTCTAATAAATTTTTTATCTTTAAATGCTTTTACTTTCCCTTTAATTATTAAATATAATTTTTCTCCCATTTCTCCTTCTTCAAATATTTTTTCTCCCTTTTTAAATTTTTCCTTTTTCATCATTATTCCTATATCGACCAATCTATTTTCTGAAGTTTCATGAAATAGAGATATTTTCTTTAAATGACTTATTCTACTAAATAAACTTAAAATTTTCTTTTTTTCTATTTTTAAATTTAATTTAGGAACTATTTCATCCCAATCAAATTCTAAAGTTCTACATTCACCTTGACAAATAATATCAATATCAGTAAAATGATTAGTTTTAATTAAAATATCTCCAAATAATTCTCCTCTTTTAGTAATAATTTCCCCCGTTCTGGAATTAATTAAGTTTCCAGTTAATAAAATATAAAATTTCTTTTTAACATTTTTACTATGTTCTAAAAATATATCATTATTATTATAACAATTAAATTTATAAAATTTAAAAATTTTATCAAAATAATTAGCATTAGCAAATATTTTCATATATTTACTATTTTTTAAAGCTTCTTTGGTAATAGAAGAAAGAATAACTTGTTTATAATCTTTTCCTAAACATTCAATTAGAAAACTTTCAGAAACTTGATAACAAATAGTTTTTTCAACAACTAAAACAGATAAACTTCTATGAGTATTAAATAATACTGAACTTTCACCAAAAAAATCTTTTGGTCCTAAAACTCTAATTTGTTTATCTCCTTTAAAACATTTAACACAACCACTTTTAATAATATATATACTTTGACCAATATCACCTTCATAAACAATAGTTTGTTTAATATCAAATTCGCATTTTAACATTCCCATTGCTAAAGCATTTAAATGAACATTATCTAAAACATTAAATATTGCACTTGCTTTTAAAAATGTTAATCTTTCTTTTAATTCACCTTCATTTATTTTTGAAACTATTTCTCTAAAAATTTTGCCATTTAATACATATAATATACAATTTTCTATACATTTTACTGTTGCTGTTCTTTTTTTATTTTCTATTAATGCTAATTCACCAAAATTATCATCTTGATTTAATATTTTTGAACCATAATCTGTTATTAATTCTAATTTACCTTCTTTTACTATATAAAAATAATTTCCTTTATCTCCTTTATTAAATAATGTTGTTCCTTTTTGTAAACTTCTTACTTCTAACGAATCTATTATTTTTGATATTATTTGAGGATTTTTATTTTTGAATAAAAAATGATTTTGTAGTGATTGTTGAATTGATATTTTATCATTTTCAGAAAATTTTGGTTTAAAGACTTTTGGTTTTTCTATATTTGTTTCATTTTCATTATGAAATTTTGACATTAGTTCTGTTGATTGAAATTTAGATAAATTTATATGCTCAAAGTTATTATATGATTTATGAGGGTACACATTTTTTTTTTTTGAATTTTCATCAGAATTTTTAACATAATTATTTATATTTAAAACACTTGGTTTTTTACTATCTCGAGTTATAATATTTTTATTTTGAAATTCTTCTTTATTATTTTGTTTTGTTATTTCTACTTGGTAATTTTCATTTCCATTATTTATTATTTCTATTGGAATATTAGATTTAATTATTTCAGAATCATCTTTTTTTTTTAATTGGACACATCCCATTTTATTTAGAAAGTTTAATTTTTCATATATTAATAAAAAAATGTTTTAAATAAAAATGAAAAATAAAAAAAAAGTGAGAAATATAATTTAGAAAAATATTAAATCAAATAAAATTTATTAATTAATTTTAATAATATTTAAAAATATTTTTTAATTTACTTACAGTTTTTTCAGTTACTTCACTTGTAACTTCCCACACAGAATAATATGATGGTCCTTTCTCTGTTGGCACTGCAGCAGGAGTGGGTGAACCACCTCCACCTCCACCTCCACCTTTCCTTTTACATTTTAATGCCCTTAATCTTTTTTCTTCTTTTGTAACATATTGTTCTACTTTTTTAACATACGAAGATTCATTTTGTTTAATATAAGCTGTCAATTCTACTTTTCCTGTAGTTAAATCTCCAATTGTTTTAATACCTATTTGACCATTTCCAAGTGTTCCATAAATTGAATTTCTAAAATCACCAGATTGATATAATGCATTTATATTAGCATAACCCCCTCCTTCAATATTTGTAATAATTTTATAATTTTCATATAATAAATTTATTGTATGAGAAAATCCATATTCATTAGTACTTGACTTAAATACTACTATATCTCCATTAATATTTTCAGAAAATTCATTGGCTATATATCCATTTTCCATTTTTGTGTTTTCCGAAACATTTATTGTTTTCATATCTTTAAATATTTTATCAAAATAAGATAATAATAATGCATCAATTATTACTTTTATTATCACATAAACTTCAGAATAAATTGATTGATAATCATTATTAATATAATTTGATATTTTTCCTAGAAGTTTTATTTCATTTTGAAGTAATCTTTTTAATTCATTAACAATTTTATCTGATTGAGTATTTAAATTATTTTCAAAAGAATTAAGTTCTTCATCTGTTAAATAATCTTTTAATAAATCCAATGAAGGTTTAATTGGATCTTTTAAATGTTCTATAGCATTTTTTACTGTGTTTAAAAATTGAGTTTTATCTGAATTAAAATTAATATATTCATCTGACATTAAAAGTTTATTTGATAACTCTTTTAATTTTTTTTCAAGACCACTAAATGCTTCTCCTATTCTTTTTATATTAGTTTCTTTTTGAGCTAAATTTCTCTTTTTCTTTTTTGATTTAAATAAATTTGATAATCTTCTTATATCATTTTTATAATTATAAAAGTCATTTTCAAAATTTTTTTCAATATTTGAAGAAAAGTTATTAACTTTATCATTAATAAAAGTAATTAATTCACCTTTTGTTTGTTCAATAATTGAAAAAGAATTCTGAGTTTCTTGAATTATATTATCAACTTTTAAATTTTCAATAGTTTCAATAGAATAATCTTTAAAAGAAGAAATATGACTAGAAATTTTTCTTTTAATTTCATTATCTGAATTACTATAAATAGAAATAACTTGATTCATTTTAGGTTTAATTGTATCAATTAATAATGATCTTAAATATTGTTTTTTTTTATCTGTAATTGTTATTGCTTTATCAGAAGAATCAACTTCTAATAATAAATTTGTATTTCGAATAAAATCATCCACAAGAATTTCAATTTCTTTTATTTCAAAATCTTTATACACAAGAGGCATTGAACTAAATAATAAATCTATTTCACTTTTTCCATTATTAACTAAATTTACTATTTCTTCACCTTTAGAAGTGATATCATCTAAAAATTTCTTTTTGAAATTATCAATATTGCTTTTTTGAGTTGTAATATAATAATCTAACATTTCTTTATAAAATGCATTTGAAAAATCTTTTGGTATATTTTCAATTATTTGAGAACCTAAACTTTTTGAAATTGTTTCTCCTTTAAATAAATTTTTTATTTCTTCTAAATATTTATTTGTTATTAATTCACTTGATTCTATATTAAATTTATCAATTTCTGTATATAAATAATCTTGAGTTTTTTGAATTAAATTATTTGTAAAACTATTTTTAATATTTTCATAGGATTCCAATAAAGTATTTTTTATAAATTCTTGGATATAATTTATTTTTTCAATTGAATCTTTAATAAAGGTTTGAATATTAGTAAATCGAAGTAGAGAATATTCTAGTTGATATAAAATATTATCTGTATAAGTTTCTTCATAAATTTTATCAAAATATAATGAACTATAAGAATTAATAAAATTGTTTATATTATTTTTATAATTTTCTTTTACAATTGAATATACTTTTTCATTTAATAAAACTTTTTGTTTATTATATCTATCTTCACATAAGGTTTTTAAATAATTTCCATTTTCTAATAAAACTTCATCTAAATTTTCAATATTATATTTTTCAGTATCTAAAATACCTAAATTTGTATTTATTTTATTAATAAATGAATCATTAAAAACCTTAGTATTTATTAATTTATTTATTTCTTGAATATAATTATTTAAATGTTTTGTCAAATTATTATTAAAAGTATTTGAAAAAGATGTTATATTCAAACTTTCATTTGTTGGTTCAATTATTGAACCTTGGCTCACACTTGTATAATACCCCTCATAACTGGTATTAAATTCATTTAGTATATTATTTACTTCTTCATCAAGAAATTTTTTTAAAATATTATTTGAAAAATTTGTGATTGCCTCATTTAAAATATTTTTTGAATTTTGTTCAAAATTTATTGCAAATGTATTTGAAATATTTTCTAATTGTTCAGTTGAAATTTGTGTGTAATTAAAAGTTTTATTTAAAATTTTTAACTCTGAAAAAAATGATGTTGCATCAATAATTCCATTTTCAATATATTGCTTAAATTGCTCTTTGTCTTTTAAATAATAATCGAAAATAATTTTGTGAAATGAATTATTATCATATTTAATAAGATTTAAAATATTATTTGAATTAGAAGTTAAAGAGGATTCTAAATTTTTATATTTTATTTCAAAATCATTCTGAATGAATTCAATATCAAAATAATATTCGTTTAAATTCTTCTTTTCTTCACTAAAAATAGATGATATTTTTCCTTTTAAATTTGTTTTTAATGTTTTAATATTGTTTGTATGACTTTTATCTAAAACAAATACTTTTTCATTTAACTTTTCTAATTTTTTTTTACTAAATTCATCATTTATATTCCTACTGAAAATACTTTGAATATTGTTTAAATTATTTTCTAAATATGGATTTATTAAAAGACTATCTTCATTCATATTTTTATTTAAATATAATAAAATATCAGAAATAATTTGGTCTTTATTATAATTTGAATTATTCTTGTATTCATTAAGATAATTTTGAGAAGATATTTGTTTTATAGAATCAGTGGAAATTATATTTTCACTATCTAAATAAATATTTTTTAAAACATTTATTCCATATCTACAAATTGCATTATTATAATTATCTATAGTACTTTGATCTAATTCAGGTAATTTTTCACAATAATCTTCATCACAAAATTTCAATTCAAAATCTGTTTGAACATATCCGGTAATTCTCTTAATTAATCTGGTATAATTATCTTCATATGAAGTTATAAGATTTGATTTATTTAAAGGATCTGGACCAGTATGATAAGAAGTTAGAATTATCATTTGATAATGATTTAATTGAGAATTTTCATATTGTATTAATTCATCAAATTTAGTTCTTAAATAATTTATATTTTCTAAAGCGTTTCCGTAAATATTATCATTAGGAATATTTTTATTAATATATTCAATATGTTTATTAATTAAATCAATATAATTATAATAACTGTATGAATATAACATTTTTATATAAGTATAGATTAAAGATGTTATTTTTTTAATCATAATTGTTTTTTGAGAATTTTGAATTGCAAACATTTGATTTAAAAGATATATAATTTCATTTGGTTGCATTACATATTTTTTCATATTTTCAGAAAAAACTTTTTCATAAAATGTTACTTCAATTTCATTAAATTCTGGTGTTAATTCATTATAATAATTTTCAATCATTAATTTAATTAAATTTGTATTATTAAACATTTTAAATATTTGTTCATATAAATTATCAGCAAAATTATCAAAATCAATTCGTTTTATTTTTGAACAAAAGTCATCTACAAGATTGTTTAAATTTGAAAATTCATTTTCTTTATTTGAATAAACTTCATTTTTAATAAGTTCTGAAATTTTTGAAATTTCTTCATCAATTGATTTTAATTTATTTTCGTTCATATATTCATTTTCAATTGATTGTAATCTTTTAATCATATACTTTGAAAATAATTCATTTCTTTTTTTAAAAATATTAGTATTTATTAAATTTATTGTTTCAAGATCTTCAACATGTGAAAGAAAATTACTTGCTTTTTGTGCAGATCCATTTAATTCATTTATTAAGTCGCTTTTTTTTGAAACAAATTCATTTTTATAATTTATTATATTTGACAAAGAAATTTGTTTCAATGAATTATCAAAACTATTTCTGATGAATTTTTGAATTGTTGAAATCATATTATTGATATTCTCTCGAAAAGAATTTAATTTTTTTATCATATCATTTCTATTATTTTCATCAATACTTTCTTTAAGTGTTTCATTAGTTTGTAATCTGTTTGCAATAAATTCATTTTCTTTTAAAATTTCATCTAATTCTGAATTTATAGTTTCTTCAATATATAAATTAAAAGATTCTTTTTCAGAATTGATTGCCTTTTTAAGAATATCATCATTTAAAATTTCATAAATATTTGAACATAGATTCAATTGTTCTAAAATATTATAATATAAAGAAATATCTATCCCTTGAGAGAGTGAACCTAAACTAGAAGTTAATTCATCCATAAAATTAATAATTGAATTATGAACAGATGATATTTTATCATTTTTACCTTGAATATAAGAATTAAATTCATTTTCTGTTTCTTGAATAATTTTAATTGTATTTTCTTCTTTAATTGGATTTGAAGAAATATCATTTTTTAATTGAATCAATTCTAAATTAGTTTCATTAATTTTTTGATGAATTAATTGAAAAGAAATTTTTGAAGAATTTTCTAAATTTTCAATCAATTCATTTAAAGGTTGAATATAAACTTTACTTATATCATTACATTTTTTAATATTATTAGAAACTTTTAAAAGCTCCTTTGTAATAATATTAACCCATTGATTAGTTGTAATGCTTTTATATAACCTAATTATATCCATAATAACAAAATCAATAATATCATCAATCAAATACAAACTATTTCCAATATTAGAAACTTCAGTTTTTTCTGATATAACGCTAACATTATTATTATTATTAAATATAATTTTAACCATGGTTGTCCCATTAATTGGAAAGAAACTAACTAATGCACTCATTCCAACTTTAACTCCAACTAAATTAGATTTAAAAATTGAATAACTAAACATAACTGGATTTTCTAAACTTTGTATATCTAAATTTCTTAATTTACTTATATCTGGGTAATCACTTAAATTTCCAGTAAATTTTTTTTCTTTAATATTATTACCATTTTCATCTCTTTGAATAAAATTATGAGTTAATCTTCTTCTGCTAGAATCACCATTTATTTTATTAAATAAATAAGATTCTTCAAATTCAACATTTTCATCTTTTATAATTTTTTCCATTGTATTTTTAACAGTTTCATTAATATTAGTAAATTCCAAAAATATTCGAGAATTAATAATATTTGATATACTTTTTATAGAACCTGAAGATAAATTTTCATCTTCAATATCTAAATCATTTTTTTGAATTGGACTTTCAGGATCAATTGGAATATCATCAATTTGATCATTAATATTACTTATACTTTCAGATTTCAGTGAACTTTCAACTTCAATAATATATCCTTCATCATTTATTGAAATATTTGTTTCTGAATCAACATTTGAATTACTTGAAAAAGAGATTTCTGAATTTTCACTTTCCTTTAAATTTACTGAATTAGATTCTCTATCTTTTGAAACTTCTCTTTTTATATTTTCTTGAAGTTGTCTTTTTGAATCTAAATTTGAATATAAACTTTGTGAAATTGATGGAATAGTTTTAAAAATAAAATTCTCTAAATTTGAGTAAGCATAAGAATCAATGATTTTTGGTTTTAAAATTTGATTAATAGTTCCATTTTCAAAAAAGGAAAATTTAACTAAAGGAGTTAATGTTAAATAATTTATTTCATCTCTGATTTCTTTTCCATATAGTTCTTCATAACTATCGCCTATTTTTTGTTTTATAGATTCAATATATTGTCCAATTAAATCATTCTTTAAAACCACTAATTCTTCTCTTTCACTTCCATTAAATATATTATTTCCCATATAATCAATTGTTCTTATGTCTTTTTCTTCATCATAAATATTATATAAATTTAATATAAGAACATATCCATAATATAATATTGAATTATCTTCCATTATTTTTTGGTCATATATATTTGTCATATATCTATTTACTAAAATATCTTCTTTTGATTCTTTTTCTTTTTCTCCATTTTCTAAAGGTTCATTGAAGATAGCTTTTGTTTTCATTTTAATTGTTTCATTATAAACTGAAACTTGATTTATTTCTCTCTTTAATTTTACAACTAATAATTCACCATTATTACCTTTAATCGGTTCATCATTTCCATTGCCATTGTCATCATCATTTTTATTTTTTTTCCTAAGAAAGATTATTAATATTACTGCTAATCCAATAAGGATAACACTTAAAACTGATAAAATAATATATAATTTCCTTTTATCACTTTTATTTTGATTTTTTTCTCTATTATTTTCTGAAGTAACAATTCTTTGAATTTCTTCAGTATTTCTATTATCATTCTTCTTTTCATTATTCTTTTTATTGTATAAATCACTATTATATATTTGAACATTATTAATAGTATCAGTCATTATTTATCATATTATATTACGATATATATATGATTATCACAAGTTTTTTTTTCCTTTTTTTTTGCATTATGACTAATTTTGAAAATCAAAATTAGGGTCTTTAGTAAAAAATAATTTTAAATACAAGAATAAAAATTTTTGAAAATTTAAATTCAAATCATATTTAAAACCTTTTTTTTTAAAGAAAATAAAAAAAATTCTTAATTGAGATAAGGATGAAATATGATTTAGAATGAATGATTTATCTTTAATATATACCTTTTTTTTAATGATATATATATTTTTTATAATTCATTTATTATTAAATTATTGCATATTATTATTATTATTATTATTAAAATTTTGATTCTATTCATTAATTACATTTAGAAAATTAAAATAGAAATTGATTTAATTTAATTATTTTATTGATAAATAAATTAAAAGTAATTTATAAATTTATTTGATTGAACCAATAAAAAAAGCAAATAAATCATTATAAGAGAAATTTATTTAATGTTTTCAGATAACAAATAACTTTAAATTTTAGCATTCTTTATTTTTATAATTATATAAATATAATTTTTATAAAAAAAATTGAATCAATTATATTTATTAATTTCAATTTTAAGATAAAAGCAAAAAATAAAAAAAACATTTTTTTATATTTATATGATTAAGAAGAAATTATTTTTTCATAAGAATTGTATTTCTAACTTTCAAATTCAAATTGTAAAAAATCTACAGTTTTTCTTATTACCACTAGAAAATTCTATAAAAGGGGTAAACATTTTTTTTATTTAAAAATTTGAGGAAATTTATATCTTATATGATTTTTATGAAATGAAATTATATTGTTTTTATATTAAAAACAAAAATATCTTCATTCATAATCGATAAAGTAGTTTTTATTTCATCTTCTTCTTCATTTATTTTTAAAATTTTGATTTTTTGATTTCCCATATTTTCAAACACAATAAAAAAAATGTAATTTTTTTCAGAAAAAAAAGTATAAATTTCAGTTAAAAGAATATTTCCAAATATTTACTTATTTTTATCACTAACTTCTTATTTACAAGAAGAATTAAAACATAAAGTCTAATAAATAAAGAGTTTAAAGGTAAAATTTTTTTATTTTGAAATAAAGTTTAAACATAATCTATTTTGTTTTTCATTTTGACAAATTGTTCCTCTTTTTAAATATATTATTTTATAACTGTTATTAAATATGTTAATCATTCTATTATTTTATTAAGACTGCATCTTTTCTTATTATTGGTAATACTCTACATCAATTTTTGACTATAAATATATATAACTATTTAATATATGTTTTCCACTTATTGATTGTTGATATACAAAAGTTATTTTATTTTTTCTTTGAATTTGAAAATAACTATTTTAATTGTTTGATAAAAATGAATAATGTTTTTAAATTTTGATTGGAAATTTTTTCTTTGATATAATTATTTATTGTTTTTCTTCATAAATTAAAAAAAATTATAAGGTTTTTGGTTTGAATTTTTAATACTTTCTAAGAACCTTTATATTTGAATTCTAAATTTTATATTTTAAAAAAAAAATGTTCTCCAAAAATATTATTATATTTTTACACTCTTAAATAATTTAATTTATTAAATTTAATTATTTTCAATTTAATAAAGGTAAATCTTCATAATCAGCCACCGACCATATAACTATTTGTCCTTTAGAATACCCACTAATAATATATTTATAAGGATTTAAAACACAAAGAGCAGTTAAATTATCTTGAATATCATCATTTTTAAATTTATATAATAAACTATTAGTATAAACATTCCAAAGAGAAATTAAACCTTTTTTAGACCCAGTTATAAAAACCATATTATTAATTGATTGCATATTAATAATTCCTTCTTCAGAAAAAAAACTTTCAAATTTATCTAATTGTAAAGAATCATCATTATCATTAATTAAATTTTCTTTTTTGTAAACAAATAAATTATATTTTGAGCTTGAATTTGCTCCAATAATAATATGATTTTTTAATTCTAAAAAATATGAAATTTTATGTGTTTGAAAATCAATAATATTATAATAAGATAAATTTTCATCTTTATTTTTTTTGAAAGTTTTAACATAACCATTTTCAAAACCAATAAATAATAGACTAATATAAACTTCATTTCTTTCTTTTTGTAAATAAGGGTCTTCAATTAATTTAATTGAAGAAATAATAAAATCAATTGATTCACCAAAAGAATTTTTTTTTATTAGTGGAATATTTGGTACTGAATTTTGCTTACTTATTGATAATATTTTTTCTGGACTACTTGAATATTTAATATAATTTATATCTCCTAATAATGAACCACTAATATTATCAAAATTAATTTGATAAAGAAATTTAAATGGTGCTTCTATTGATTGAATATATTCATAAATAAAAATCTTTAATTCTGAAGCTTCAAAAAATTTATTATTTACAAAATTTGAAAGTAATTTTGAATCATTTAATTCATTTTTAAAATTTTTAGAAGAGACTTTTTCTTTTATATAATATATATTTTTATAATTTGAACTTAATGTAATTAAAACATCATCAACTATTATTATTGATAATACATTAGTTATTAATATTGATGATGTTTCAAATAAATCTTTTTCATATCTTCCATAATACATTGAACTTTTTAAACCTTTTTCATTTAATGTTGAAATAAAAAAAGAATTTCCATATGGTAAAATTTGAGTAATTTGTGAATTTTTTTCTTTAATTAAAATATCTCTAAATTCATAATTAATTGAACAAGATTCATTTATTAATAAATTTTTTGTTTGCTTTATTTCTTCTTCATTATTAAAAATTAAATTTAAAAATGTCATTGCAATCCAATAATTTGGAAAGTGTTGATCTGCAGTTATTAAATAAACTTGATTATATAATAAAAAAAAATCTAAAACACAAAGAAAATTATTCATTATTTTTTTTTCTAATTTTTCGTTTTTTTTAATTATATTTTTATATTGAATAAATTTTGAATAATTATTATATTTTTGAGTTAAACTATCCTGAAAATTAGCTAAAGATTTGATTTTTGAATAACATCCTTTATTTATATAATGTTCTTTAGAACAATTTTTACATAATTGTTCTTCACAATTTTCACAAAAAAATTTTGCGACTTTATTTTTACATTTTTTACAATAAGAATGAAGAAAAATTTCCTTTTCACAAATTACATGTTTTGTTTTAAATTTCATTTTTTCATGAACTTGATAATGATTTAAATCTAACCAACCATGATAATCCATACAAAAAGCAAATTTATTTTGATTTTTTATACTATTTATTTTATCATTTATTTTTTCTTTTAATATTGAGTTATATTCTTTATTTTTATTTTCATCTGCGATTATATCTAAATATTTACTTAATTTTACAGTTTTCATTTGAAAATAATTTTCTTTTTTAGTTTCTTTACAATAAATACATTTAATATCAATAAATATTTCATCATCTTTTTTCCATAAATTAAAATATGGAATAAATTTTTTACATTGAGGACATAAAGGCCAATAATGTTTTGAATGAATATTTTTAAATCTGTCTTGAATTAAACTAAAATCATAACCAAAGCCAAAGTCTGTGTTCATTTTTCAAATCTTTTAAGAATATTTATTTATTTAATATTTTAAATAAATATTTTTCCTTAAATTTAAATATAAAAATTCAACTAAAAAGTATAAATCATTTATTCCTAATGAAGTGGCTTTATGAATTTTAAATAAATTAAGTAATTTATTTTTCAAATCTTCTCTTCTATATATCATTGACATTTACAATTTTGTTTTTCTAAAATAAAACTATCATATTTATTATCAATATAATTATTTTTAATATTTTTTTAATCTGCAATCAACTTTGGAAATCATAAACTTCTTTATAATTCTATGAAAATTTTCATTAACACAATTTAGGAATAGTTTTATATTTATATTTATTAGTTATTAAATTATTTTATGTAATTTATTATTTTTTGGTTTTATATCATTTATTTTTCATATTTTTCACTAAAAAGGAAAATAAATCTATATAAAAGTATAAATAAAATATAATTAAGTTTTTTATTTTACAAATCATTAAATTGATAATAATATGAATTGATAAATATTTTGTTTATAATATTAATTTTTATCATTTTATTTTTAGATTGAAGAAGTATTTCATCATTAGTATATGAAAAAAATAAGTAAAGAATTGGATTCTTTTGATAAATAAATATCATTTTATTATATTTAAACAAATTACTATAAAAGATAATTAAAATTTATTTTTGAATTATTTATATTACAATAAAATTTCAATAAAAATAAAAAAATGTTAACAAAAAATGTCTACTCCAAACCAATAATTTCAATAAATAAGAATAATCAAAAAATAACAAATATAGACAAAAAATCTTCATTAAACAATTTATATAACTTTTCAAATAAACAATCATTGATTCAAAATAATACGCAAAGAGAATTTGGAAAAGATATTAAAAATCAAATATATTTAACGACTTTTTTAAATAAGAAAAATCAAAATATTCAAATAAAAGAGAAAAAACAAGAAAAAAATCCCATTCCAATATTAAATAAACAAGAAAATAAAAATAATATTGTAAAAACATTTGAAATTAATATTCCAAAAGCAAGAAGACATCAAAGTCTAGATAATATTAATTTAAAAGAAGAAAATGAGAATAAATATGAAAAAAAATTAAATTATTCAAATGATTTAAAAAATAATTATAATTCATTAATAAATGAAGAAATAATATTAAATAATAATACATTTGAAAATTCAATAAATAATATAATAATAATAAATGATGGAGAAGATTATAAAGATATAATAAAGGAAGTAAAAAATCCTCAAGAAGTAGATGAATATTTTGATGATATATTAAATTATTTTAAACAAGAAGAAAGTAAATTTTTACCAAAAGCAAATTATATGGAATATCAATCAGATATAAATGAAAAAATGAGGGAAATACTTTTTGATTGGTTAATTGAAGTTCATAAGAAATTTAAATTATCAGATAATACATTATATATTACTGGTAATTTAATAGATAGATTTACTGAAAAAAAACCAGAATTAAAAAGAACTAAATATCAATTATTAGGAGTATCTGCAATGTTTATTGCTAGTAAATATAATGAGATTTATTCTCCTGAATCAAAAGATTATTCTTATATTACTGATGATGCTTTTACTAAAAAAGAAGTTGTGGAAATGGAAATGGAAATTTTAAAAGAATTAAATTATACTATTACTTTTCCAACTCAATATAATTTCCTTGAAATTTTTAGGAAATTATTAAATATGGATGATAAAAGTTTTCATTTAAGTTTATATTTTATTGATATTTGTTTTATTAATTATAAAATGATTAAGTATAAACCTAGTTTTTTAGCTGCAGCTTCGTGTCTTCTTTCTTTTAAATTATTAAATATTTATGATAATTGGGAAGAATTTGAAAATATTATTGGTTATACTGTTAATGAATTATATGATTGTATGGTTGAAATTGTTGAATTAATTGAAAAACAAAAAAATACTAAATTAAAAGGAGTTCACAAAAAATTTTCCACTGAAAAATTTTCTGAAATAACTAAAATGAAATTGACATAAAATTTTATTTTTTATCTGCATAATTTTTTGTGTTTGAATTTAGCTTATTGTATCTATTTGAGCTTTACTTTAAAATTATATTTTATAAATAATAAAAGAAATAATTTTTGTTTATATAATTATTAAATTAGGAATTTGAAAATAAATTAAATGATTTTATCACATTTTATTTATTATTTTCCTTTATAAGATATTATAATTTTAATAAATGTTTTCCCAACTTCAAAAATATATTTGTTTAATTGTTCATTTGGAATTAAAACTATAAAAATTATTTTTTTTAATTAATTTTTGAAAAAAAGAATATTAGGAATAATATGCATAATAATCATTTATTTTTTAATTGAATAAATTCATTAAAATTGGATTTTGGGATTAAAGTCTTATACTCAATCATTTATTTATATTATGAACAAATCAAAAATTTCAATTTTCAAAAAGGGATGAGTAAAAATTTCTTTGAATTTTAAGTGTGAAAAAAAATATCTAGTTATTCAATTTCATCTTATTATTTTTTAATGATATTAATTTTCATATCTTTTTCCTTCATGATATAAAATTATTGATTGAACTTATCTCTTTAATATATTATTTGATTTAATCTTTATTATATTTTACAGTCTTTAAAAGAGTATTTCCATTTTATTAAAAATTAAACTTTTTATAATATGTAAAAAATAATTACATAAATAAATGCAAGAACCAAAATTTTCAGAAATTAAAGAAGAAGTTCAATCATCAATCGAAGAAATTCTTAAAAAATACTTAGAAGGAAAAGAGTTAGAAGAAGGAGGAACAAAAAAGTTAATAAATGAAATTAGTGATGAAATTATGAAAGAACTTCAAGAAAAATATAAAGGATTTAAATTTATTGTTAATGTAAATATTTTTAAAAATGATGGTGGAATAAATTTTTCTGGTATTGCAAGTTATAATCCTAATAATGACGGTTCTCTTACTGTTAAATATGGAAATGAAAATTTTAATTCTTTTGTTGGTTTGTTTGCTATTTCTCAATAACTTTATTTAAGTTATTTAAATTATTTTTTAATTTAATAATAAAAAAATGTTGTTATTTTAATTTTGTTTTTTTAAATAATAGATTTTAAATTCAATTTTATTTAAAATAGTATGAAAATATTTAAGGGTC
>JAEEGK010009942.1_pt1 | contig 22041 bp, 10 predicted proteins | sample 8958771 | NCBI WGS metagenome assembly JAEEGK01 (sample SAMN16246547, study PRJNA631951) | gut metagenome | biome: gut microbiome; feature: rumen; material: SC-attached | host: Bos | place: Iran: Karaj | collected 2018-10 | reverse complement strand
ATATTGTGCAGAATATTATGAAGATGATAATATTCATTTTTATGTTGATTTTTATAATAATGAAATAAATAATACATGTTATATAAATAGTACTAATTCATGCTTTAAAAAAGATTATTTCTATGGTTTAGAATTAATTCCAAATTCAGAAAATAAAAATTATTATTATTGTGTTGAATGTCCACAAATTGGTAAAAAATTAGATGAAAATAATAAATATTGTATTTCTGAATGTAAAATGGGAACAGTGTCAACTCAAAGTAAATGTTATTTAAATGATGATGAAGAAATTATAGAATTACCCAAAGACACAAAATGTGAAAATTATTGTGAAAATAATCAAACATGTGATTTAAATGAATTTGAAGAACCTTATTGTATTTGTAATGATAGTTATAAAGGATTATATTGTGAACTTAAAAAAGAAAATAATAAACTTGATGATAATTTTGAATTATTAAATAATTCTTATAGTAATCAAACAATTGATGATCAAGAAATAACTTATATTAGATTAAATGATATTAATTCAATTGCAGTTATTCGTAGTATTATTGAAACAGAAGTAACAAATAAAGATGAAAAATTATTAAGCAATACAGATGAAAACTATCTTAAAGATTATAAAAATTATGCATATAATACGAGAACTTTATTCAATAATAATTTAGATAAAACTATTGATGATGGAGATAAAAATAATTATAAACATATTTATGAGATTATAGAATTAGAATTATATATACGTTTATATAAATTAAATAATCTAAAAAAACAGCGAAGATTAGACGAAATTTCAGAAGAAGAAGACAATATTACAGCAATAATTAATGATGCACATAAATTTAATAAAATTATATTTGATAATAGAGATAGTAATTTTACAAAACGAATTAATAAAAATAGTTTAAATCAAATTTCTTTTACATCATACACAAAAAATTATTTAGAATCAAACAAAGATTATTTAATAAAAAATAATGCCACAGTGATTGATTGTGAAGGAAATTCAGATTGTAATTCACTTTACATTACAACAATTTCATCAGATGTTTTTAATTTTAATGATCAAATTAAAAAAGATAATATAGATGGTTTATATTTAAAAGCAAATGCAGAAAACGAAAATAAAGAAATTAATATTGTAAATTCAATTGATAATTACAAATTATACATTAATAATGAAATTATAGATATTAATTATGATTTATATAAAATTTATAAAGACAAAAATATAAATATTTATAAAAAAAATGATGAATGTTTTAAAGAAAAATGTTGGATATCAGATAATTTTGATTTTGATTTAACTCAAAATTATAGAAGATTTAATGTTTATCAAGGAAAAAATTTTTATGATAGTTTATGTGAAATTAATAATGAATATGAAGAAATTAGTTATGAATTAAAATGTGTTAAAAATAGTGATCCAAATTTAGAATATCTTGAAATTCTTACTGAAAAAGATCCTTATGAAAGTAAACATGTTGATAATTTACCAATGAAATGTGTAAAAAAAGCAAGAAAACATTTAAAAAATAATGCTGGATTTTGGTTATTTTTAATATCAACATTAATATTAATTGTATTATCTGTTATTATTCAAATTTGCACATATAAACAATTAGATATTCAAGAAGAAATGAATGAAAAAGCAATTGACAATGATAATTTAGATAAAAATGATTACGAAGTGGAAGTTGACAATAATTATGAAAATGATCTTTATAATTATAAAAATTATGATGATAATAATAATTATGAAAATAATAATAATAGCAATAATAATAATTATAATAATAATAATAATATTGATGATAATAATAATTACGATAATAATAATAATCAAAAATTATACACTAATACAATAAATGAAAAAAATACTGAAACTAACATTAAAAATTCTAATAATTTCAACAACGATTCAAATATAAAACACGTTTCAAATCCTCCATCGAAAAACGAAATAGACAAAAACTCAAATAACATAAACCAATCAAATAACATAAATCAATCAAATATTAATGAAAACCCCAAAAAAAGTGATTTAAATCCTTCAACTATTAGCCTAAGATACTTAACATTTTCCGAAATATTAATACACAATTTCTTAGAATTACACCCAGTTTGCACGATATTTCACGCTTCAATAATTTCTCCGATAATATTTAATTTGTGGGTGTTCGTTTACAATTCTTTATTATATTTCGGGTGGAACGCTTTGTATTACACCGAAACGAAGATAAAATTCCGAATAATTCGTGATTATAGACAAAATTTCGCTTATCCAATGCGACATGAATTTGATAAAATTCTTTTATCTTTAATTACAACGATGTTTTGTTGTTTGATTGTGCGATTGATTGTGATTGTTTCGAAGGATCGAAGAGATCAATTGAATATTGAAATAAAAAGTGGGAATAAAGAAGATAGAAAAGAAAGTAGAATTGAATTTGAGGTTGAAATGTTAGTTCAAAGATTGATTGCGATGTTTTTAATGTTTGCGTTGATAATATTTTTCTTTATTTATTGTGTTGTTTTTTGTGCGATGTATAAAAACACTCAAGCGAGTTTAATGTATAGTGGAATTTGGACTTTGTTGATTGTTTGGGTTGTTTTAGCGCCGATTTTTATTGTTGTTATTTCGATTGTTGAGTTTAAAGTTAATAGAGGAGTTGCTTATTATTTGAAGAGATTATTTTTATTTTAATTTTATTTTTAAATATTATTATTTTTAAATATTATTAATTTTATTATTATTTTTATTATTATTTTTATTATTAATTATATTGAAAAAATTATATAAATTTAATTAATATTTTAATTTGAAAAAAAAAAATTGATTAAATAATAATAATAATATTTTTATTATTATTATTATTATTTTTTTTTTTGTTTTTTTTATTATTTTATATTATTTTATTTAAATGTTGAGTAATGACAAAGCATCTTTTAAATATTCAGTTAATTTTGAAGATTTTTGACAAATATTTACAATTTCGTTCATATCTTTAATATCTAAAATCATTCCGGTGATTTTTCCGATATTATCCGCTTTTAATTTTTTTTCCTGCGCTAAAGGATGTTCTTCAATTAATTTGAAAATATTTTCTCCCAAATATTCTTTTTTTTCTTCTTCAGTTTGGCAATTATTAAACGCATTTAAATCAAATTGATTATTATCAATTTCATCATTATTATTATTATTATAATTATTATTATAATTATTATAATAATTATTATTATTATTATTATTATTATAATTATTATTTCTTTTTTTATAATTAAATTTTTGCATTCGATAGTTTTGATAGAACATTTGATTGTAAGGATTAATGAAATTATAATTATTGATATTATTATTATAATTTTTATTGATTAATTCGCTTCGGGGAATGAAATAATTAATAATTAGTGTTTTGTTCCAGCTTTCGTAGCCAGGTAAAAATCGATCGTTGTAAGTTTCGATTGCTTTTGCGGCGCTTTCTGAATTTTCAAATAAAATGTAGCCATAACCTTTTGAAGTTGGAATTTCTCTTAGTTCGCCGTTTTGCAATGGTTGCATGATTGTGACTTTTTCGATTTTGATTGAAATGATTTGGCCGAATTTTTCGAAAATTTCTTTTAATTTTTGTTCGTCGACTGTGTATGGAATGTTTTTTATTAGTAAATTGCAGTTTTTGTATTGATCGTTGATTTGTTGGTTGTAGAAATGTTTGTTGTAGTAGTTTTTTTTTAATGAAAAATCGTTGTTGTTGTTATTATAATTTTGTTTGAAAATTTCAGCGAAAATTTCATAGCCATTTAAATTTTTTCCGTTTAAATTTTTAATTGCGTTATTAGCATTTTCTAAATTTTTATATGTAACTAAAGCGTATTTTTTCCCTGAAATTTCGTTATAAATTTCAATAGAAAAAGTGTCTCCAAATTGTGAAATGAAATTTTTAATATCATCTGCATTAAAATTCGCCGGAAAATTAGTGACATATATTTTAACTGTATTAATTCCATATTTCATAATTCGATAATTTTTTCCTTCGAAATGTTTTACTTCTAATGTTGCTCCCCAAATGACTTTTCCATCGCAGTTTTTAATAGCTTCATCTGCACTTTCTTTCATGTAGTATGTTATGTATCCATAGCCTGAATAGTTACCTTCTTCGTTTTGGTTGAGTTTGGCGGAAAAAATGTCTCCGAATTGGAGAAAAAATTCATAGAATTCTCGAGCGGAAACATTTAAAGGTATGTTTTTTATGAATAGGTCTAAAACTGGATTGTTGTGTGATTTGATTTTTTCTTTGTCGTCCCACATTAATCGAATGGAATGATTTTTGAGTTTTCTGAGGTTTAAATCGATTCTTGCTTTGTTTGCGATTTCTGAGTCGTCGAAGAAAATTCGAGCGTATAAGTTTATGTTTTTGTTGGGTTGGTTTGGAATTTTTGAGAGTTGAATTTGACGGATGTTTTCTATGTAATTTGAGAAAAATTGTTTTAAATCCTCTTCTAGTGTGTTTAGTGGTAAGTCACTTACGTAAATTATGTTGCGATTTTCTGTTGGAATGCTGCGAATTGGAGGATATGTGTATTTTTTTTGAGGTTGAGAAGTGTTGAAATTAGTAGAGTTCATTTAAATTAATTTTTTTTTTTAGTAATAAATTAAATGATTTAATTATTTTTTAATTTATTAATTTTATAATTTTTTTTTAATGAATTGGATCTTTTTTGTTTTTGGTTTGGTGTCGTTTGTTTTGGCTCAAAATCCGTGGGATGAATATGATATTTATGTATTTTCAATTCAATGGGGCTACACAATGTGTTTGAAGAACAAAAATTCAGTTTGTTTAGAAAACCTCAAAAACATCGAAAAATATCATTTATCAATTCATGGACTTTGGCCTAGTTTATCTTCAGGTCAGATGTTAGATGAATGTAATCAAGGCGAAGAAATTGAAGTTGTTAATGATGGTTCTAAAACTTTTTCTACTATGGAAAAAATTTGGCCTTCTTTAAACAATCCAAATGTTGTTTTTTGGACGCATGAATACAATAAACATGGTTTTTGTTATAATAAAAGATTTGAAATTGATGTTAATGATTATAAAAGTTATTTTAATAAAGTGATTGAATTGTATAATAAATATAATTTTTCTACTTTGATTAAAGATTCTGTTGATGTTATGAAAGGCGATGTTGAAATTGATGCGAGGGAACTTAGTAATATTTTGAAAGAAAAAGTTGGAGGGGATTATTTTAGGTTGTTTTGTAGTAAGGTGGATGGAAAGAATTATTTAAGTGAGGTGAGATTTGCTTTTGATACTGAGTTTAATTTGGTTGAAGGTATTAATCAACCCGGAAAATATTGTAAAGATACTATTTATATTACTTACCCTGAATATGAAGAAGATGTTGAATCTTCTTCGATGGAAGATTCTGATGATTCATATTCTTATTCAGATTTTTATTCAGATGATTCAGATTCTTATTCTGATGATTCAGATTATTCAGATGATTCAGATTATTCAGATGATTCAGATTATTCAGATGATTCAGATTATTCAGATGATTCAGATTATTCAGATGACTCCGATTATTCAGATGATTCAGATTATTCTGATGATTCAGATTCAGATTCCTATTCAGATGATTCAGATTCTTATTCAGATGATTCAGATTATTCTGATGATTCAGATTCAGATTCCTATTCAGATGATTCAGATTCTTATTCAGATGATTCAGATTATTCAGATGATTCAGATTCAGATTCCTATTCAGATGATTCAGATTCTTATTCTGATGATTCAGATTATTCAGATGACTCCGATTCAGATTCCTATTCAGATGATTCAGATTCTTATTCAGATGATTCAGATTCAGATTCCTATTCCGACGATTCTTCCGATTCCTCTTCCTCTGATTCCTCCTCCTCAGACAATGACGAATACGATGAATTATACGATGCAATAGACTTTTTCGTAGACTCGGGCTACACCAGAGAATCGGCAACGGCATTAGTTTCCATTTTATATAAACTCACAAATTTCGACCCAGAATTCGTAGATTTAGACATTCTCCACAAAAACACAAAATTTTCAACTGTTTCAGAATACGTATCTAAAAGCATGGATCAAAGACTTTACAAAAACTTCACTAAAGATTTTGTTCCTTTTGGAGTTAATAAATTTACAACACCAGAAGAAAAAACAATTTTAAGAACTTTAGCTAATTTATATAAAGAAAATTTAAAAAGTATGAAAATTCAAATGAAAGCGATTATTCAATTATTAAGACATTTAGATTATGATAAAATCACTGATTTAGATTTGGCTATTAATAGTTATTTTTATCATTATTTTGAAGTTATGGAAAAATTCAAAAATTATGATGAATTTTATAATATTCAGGAACTTGCTTATGATTTATATTAATAAATATTAAATATTTTTATTAGTTATTAAATTAATTTTATTTAATATTTAAAAATGGAAAGAAAAAATTTTCATTATTCTAATAATGTTAATAATTATAATAATATTATTAATAGACCAAAACATTATTCAATTTCTAAAGAAAAAACTAAAAATGAAATTGCGTTGTTTAAAATCACTAATGAATTGAATAGAATTAAAAATATTACTAAAGTTAATATGGGAACTCATTCGTATTCTTTAACTAAATCTTATAATAAAAATTCTAGTCAAAAAAATATTTTTTCTAATAAATCTATTTCGCCGAAAAAAAATAATAATAATATTTTAAATATGATTAATAAAAATAATAATTATAATAATAATAATAATAATTATAATAATAATAATTATAATAATAATAATAATATTAATAATAATAATAATGTTAATAATAATGTTAATAATAATAATATGAATTTAAATAATTTGAAAAATAATAATAATAATAATATTAATTCAAATAATTTATTTAATAATATTTCTATTTATAATATCAAAAAAACTATTAATAATGTGAATCATTTAAATAATTATAATAATAACAATAATTATAATAATAACAATAATTATAATAATAATAATAATTATAATAATAATAATAATTATAATAATAATTATAATAATAATTATAATAACAATAGTAATTTTAATACAATTAATCATTCAATTAATAATAATACTATTAATAATAATACAATTAATAATAATACAATTAATAATAATATTAATAATATTAATACTAGAAATATTAATAATATTCAAGTTAAAAAAAACAATAGTAATATTATTCATAACAATAATTTTTTTCACACAAGTAATTTATATAATTTAAACATAAATCAAATAAAAAACACATTAAAAAAAACCTCAATGTCAAATTCAAATAGTTTAAAACAAATGAATAATAAAAATTATTTCAATACTCTAAATATAAATACAAAAACACATAATAGAACAAAAAGTGCAAATAATTCAAATGAAAGCAATAAAAATAATAACAATAATAATAATAATAATATTAATAATAACAATAATAATATTAATAATAATAATATTAATAATAATAATAATAGAATAAATAATAATAGAATGAATAATAATATTAATATTAATAATATAAATTCAAACATTAATAATAATAATAATAATATTTATGAGAATTTTAATACTGCTCCTAATAATAATCACAAAGCGATTAATAATATTCCAAAAAGTTTGGAACGCGAGAAAGAGAAAAATTACAAAAGAGAAATAGAAAAATTACGCAATGAAATAAGCAAAAAAAACGAAATTATTAACAACCAAAAAATAAAAATAAATTCTTTAGAAAAAAACATTGAAATTAATGAAAGTCACATTAAAAACATAAAAAACAAATATTTTAAATTAAAAGACGATTTTAATAATTTATTAACCGAAAAGAAAAAAATAAATGAAATGAACAATTCAATGAAAATTGAAATAGAAAATTTGAATAAAAAAGAAATAAAATTAATGCAAGTTTTGTATTTAATAAAAGAAAAAGGAATTAACATTGATGAAATAATAAATGACATTTCTCATTTGAATAAAAATAATTTTTATTCAAATGAAAATAATTTAGATTCTTCTAATAATACTGTTTATTTTACAGACAAAGTGTTTATGAATGATATTATGACTTTAAATAATAGTAAAATTGTTCCGAAATTGGATTTTAATCAAGTTCCTTCTTATCGAAGCGAAAGTGAATCTGATGAAAATAAAAATAATGATTTGATTCAAATGGAAAATATTAAGTTTAATAAAATTAATTTTGGAAATAATTTTTATAAAAAACATAATTTAAGTGGGTAATTTATTTTATTAATATGTATTTATTTTTATTAATATTTTTTTTTATATATTTAAATTTAATTGTAAAAATTTTATTAAATTTTTATTAATAATTTATTTTTAATTAAAATTTATTTTTAAATAAAAAATTTTATTTTTAATAAAATTATTTTTTTATTATAAAATTATTTTTTTATTATAAAAATAATAATAAAAATAATAATAAAAAATAATAAAAATAATAATAATAAAAATAATAATAGAAAAAAATAATAAAATGACAGATTATTTTCATTTAGATTTTGAATACAACAGTTTATTAAAATATCAATCAGAAAATTTAACATTAATAGAGAATTTATTAAAATTTTACAATTACATTTACGCAACTTCAAATTCATATTTAAATGACATTTCAAAGAAAAAAGACGAATTTATAAAAAATTATTCAATTTCTAATTATGAAATTTCGAATTTAATTTACAAATATTTAAATTCAAAATCGAATTTATTTTCATCTTATTTTAAATTATTTGATCACATTAAAAAAGATTTTATTTTTCCTTTAGAAAAATTATTAAATGAATTGAAAGAATTTTATAAAAATTCAAATAATAATTTAATGAAAATTAAAAATAATATTAAAATAAAAAAAGAAATTTTAGAAGAAAATTTAAAAAATTATTATGAACAATTTGAAATTTCACAAAGAAATGAAGAAAGTAATTTTAATTTAATTCAAAATAATTTTAATTTAGATGATTTTAAAAAAAATTACATTAATCAAATTGAAATTACGAATAATTATTATGATGAATTTAATAAAGAATATTTAAAAATATTTGAAGAAAATTTAATAAACGAAGAGAAAAAAAATAAACAATTAAAAACAATTTTTAAAAATTTATTCGATATTGAAAAAGATTTATTTTTAAATGAAAAAATTTCAAATGAAAATTTCATTTCGCCTTTTGTTTTGTACATTATTAATAAAGACGTTGAAAAATATAAAAATTCGTTTTATTTTTTTGAAGAGGAAAATAAAAGAATTTTAAAAGAAGAATTTATTTCATATAAAAATTATTTAAAATTACATTCAAAAAAATTCACTAATAAAGAAAAATTAGAATTTAATATTGCAATGAATGAAGAATCTTTTGCGAATTTTATAATTTTGAATGAAAATAAAAAAATTTTGAGTGATGAAGAAAAAATTTCGATTTTTAGTAAAAATATTTTAAAAAAAGAAGAAATTAATAATGAAAATTTTCATAATATTATTGAATTAATAATAAAAAATAAATTTAATGAATTTCCGCTGAAATTTTTAAGAAAATTTATTTCATTAAAAAAAGAGAATTTTTTGTTTTTTGAAAATAAAAAAAATTTAATTTATTTTTCAAAGATTATTGATAGTATAATTAACACATATTTTAATATTAACAACATTAAAAATTATGTTGATGAAATTAATAATATTTTAATTTTATCAGAAGAAAGTTTTTATTTAGAAGAAAATATTTTTTTATGTTATTTTTTAAGTGAAAATAATTTTTTTAAATTGAAAGAAATTTGGGAAAAATTAATTTTTTTTAGAATAATAAACAAAATAAATTTCGAAATTAATAATATTTATCAAAGAGATTTTTCTTACATTGACACATTAAATAATTATTTATTTAATTTTAAAGAAGATGAAAATAATAAAAATTTATTAATTTTTCAATACAAATTTGAAAATTATTTGAATAAAAATTATTTTTATTTCAATTTGAAGCAAAAAAATGAAATTGAAGAAAAATTGAATAAAATCATTAGAAAAATTATTAAAGATTTTATTAAACATTTGAATTGTTACAATTTTTCTAATACGGAAATTATTAATATTATTATTGATTTTTTTATGAATAAAATAAAAATTCCTGACAATGAAATTAATTTTTATATGAAATTTATAATTTTTGAAAGTTTTTCAGTGAAAAAAAAAGAAAATAATTTTGCGAATAATTTTTTATTATTAGAAAATAAAGAAAAAATTTCTGATATTTTAAGAAAAAATTACGATAAAATTAAAATGGATTTTCCTATTAATATTAATAATATAAAAAATAAATTTTTTATATTAAAAAGTTTATTAAATTACATTGATAAAAAAAATTTTTCTTCCTTTTTTTTATTGAATAAAAATTTTTCGAATTTCGTACGAAAAAATTTCTATGTGAATTTTTTATTGAATGATTCTAAAAAAATTTCAAATGAAAATCGAATAAAAATTTGGAATTTCATTTTACGCACACAAACAATAATAAAAAAATTCGAAAAAGTTGATTTGAAAAAAATAAAAGAAGAAATTTTAAAAAACAAAGAAAAAAACAAAGAAATTATTGAAAATTTAAAAATTATTGATTTAGATGTGAAACGAACTCATCCGAATAAAAATTTCATTTCAAACGATTTTAAAGACGCAATTTCAAACACATTAATTTTAATAACGAATTTAAATTACATTGAAATAGAAAATTTCGATGAAAATGACAAAATAAAAATTAATTATTTTCAAGGAATGAATTTTTTAGTTAGTTTTTTATTTATGATTTCAAAAGACGAAAAAAAAACGTTTTATTTAATGTTTAGTTTATTAAAAAACACTGAATTTCAAACGTTGTTTAAAGATGATTTAAAAACGTTGAATAATTGTTTTAAAATTTTCGATAAAATTTTGTATTTAAAACTTCCGTTTTTAGCGAATTATTTAAATTTACATCAAATTAAAGTTGAATATTATTTAAGTCCGTGGTTAATCACTTTATTTACGAATGTTTGTCATTTTCATGATGAAATTCCCAAAATTTTGTTTAAAATTTGGGATGAATTTTTGTTGAATGGTTTTAATTCGTTGTTTATTAATTTTCTTGTGTTGTTGAGTTTGCATGCGAAGGAAATTCTGAAAAAAGAAGGGGAAAAGTTGCTTTCGTTTTTTATTAATGATGTTAATAGCTCCGAAATGTTCAATGATGAAAATTATGATTTGTGGATTAATGAAAGAAAAAAATTCAATATTAATGATGAAGAAATTAAAATTATTAAAGATTTGATTTTGATGGAAAATTCTAATTAAAATTATTTAAAAATATTTATTAAAATTAATATTAAAATTATTAAAATTATTTAAAATTAATATTAAAACATTTGAAATTAAAATTATTATTTAATAATAAAAAAATTTAATATTAAAATATTTTTAAATTTAATAATAATTAGTTATAAAATAAAAAATAAAAATGGCTTCAGAATCAGAAGACGAGCATGAAATTTACAGAGTAATTTCAGAAGCTTTATTATCTTTATGTGAGGAGAAACCAAACGATCCGGTAGATTATTTAAGTCGAAAAATGTTAGAATTAATTGGCGACGACCCAAAAAACGCTGTTCGAAAAAAAGAAGAAGAAGAAGAAGAAACCAAAAAAATAAATGAAAACATAATAATTTCCCCAGAAAAATTAGTTTTAAACAATCTTCACAAGAATTTCAATGAATTTTACAACATAGTAAACTTAATCGAAGACAATGTTTATTTATGTGAAGATTTAAAATTAGGTGATTTAAAATGTGTTCGAATCATCGATAAAGAAAAAAATTCAGTTTTTTTAAGCGAAGGTAAAATAAAAATGTTAGTTAGTTTAGACAGTCCAAATGTGATTAAAATTTTCAATATTTTCGAAGATGATTTTAACATTTACATTGTTCATGATTATTGTCCAGAAAAAGACATTTTTCATTTCATTAAGAATCACAAAGAAAAAATTAATGAAGAAATTATTAGAAACATTATTAAAGAAGTTTTGACTGGAATTAATTATTTACATCAGAAAGGAATTATGCATAAAAACATTAATCCTTCGAAATTGTTAGTTTTCAATCACAATTTCGAAACGAATGAAATTCAGGTGAAAATTTCTGATTTCGCGACGAATTCTGAAATGTTCATTAAAGACAGTTTGATTTACAAATCATTTGGAAATCGAATAGAAAATCCTTTGTTTTTCGCCCCAGAATTTATCGAACAAAAATACGATAATAAAGTTGACATTTGGAGTTTTGGAATTGTTTGTTATTTATTATTTGTGGGAAAAGTTCCTTTTAAAGGAAAACCACAAGAAATTATTTATCAAATTGGACATAAAAATATTTTTTACCCTGAAAAATTGAATAAAATAAAAAAAGATTTTTTAAAGAAAATGCTCAATAATGATCCAAATTTACGTTATGATGCAAATGCGCTTTTGAAAGATGAATATTTTGAAATTGAAATTGATGAATTAGAAAGAGAAAAAAATGAAAATGAAGAATTTAATGAATTAGTTTCTGTAATGAATCAAATTTGTAAATATTCAATTGGGAATAATTTTAGAAGAAGCATTTTGAGTTTCATTGCGAATAGAAAATTGTATGAAGAAAATGATTTGAAAATTAAAAAGGCGTTTAATAAATTGGATGTGAATAAAGATGGTTCGATTGATATTGAAGAGTTGTTTACTTATTATAAAAAAGTTTTTCCGGGAATTGGAAAGGAAAAAATTATGAAAATGAGGAAATTTATTGAAAGTGCGGATTTGAATAATAATGGAAAAATTGAGTATTCGGAATTTCTTACGATTTTGAATGTTGTGAGAGCGGAATTTGATGATAAATTTTTGAGGGAAATTTTTGATTATTATGATTATGAAAAAAATGGGTTTATTGAAGCGAAAGATTTGAAGGAATTGTTTGAAGATACGAATATTTCTGATCAGCAAATTCATCAGATTTTGGATGAAGTTGATAAAAATGAAGATAGAAAAATTGATTTTGAGGAGTTTAAATTGCTTATGAAAAAACAGGAAATTAATGAGGAAAATAAAGAAAATGCGTATGTGAATTTTGTTGGATTTAGTGCGAAAGTTATGAAAGAAAAAAAAGATGAAAATAATGAAAATAATAATGAAATTAATATTGAAAATAATAATGAAAATTTTGATAATGAAAATAATAATGAAAATAATAATGAAAATAATGAAAATAATAATGAATATTTTGATAATGAAAATAATGAAAATTTTGATAATAATGAAGAAAATTAATAAATAAAAATAATTATTTTTAATATAATAAAATAAATTATTTTAAATATAAAAATTAAAATGGAAAATAAAAAATACATTTTAATAGAATTTTTATCCGCGATTTTTTCAATATTATTTTTAATATCATCATTTTTATCTTTTGGTTCATACAATTTCGATGCCCAAAAAATAAAAAAATACAAAGAAAATTGGAATTTAAGCCCAATTTCAAACATAATTTCAGTTTCATCAAAATGTCCAAAAAATTCATCTGAATTTTTTTCAAATTTTTTTCCCGGAAATTTCAAAGGCTGCGATTGTTTCAATGTAAAATCAAACACATACAAAAAGAAAATTTTCAATGAAAGTTGCAATTCAAATCAAATAGAAAACGAATGTAAAAACATAAAAGAAAATGACAATAAAAAATTGAATGTTTGGAAAGGAAAAAAATTATGTGTTGAACGAATGGAAAAAAAATACAATTTTTTTATGTTAAATCAATACAAATCTAAAAATAAATGTAAAAATGGATTTAAATTTTGTGGTTTTTTTGATACGAAAAAAAATTTTTTGTGTTTGCCACAAAATTTAAATTGTCCGATTTCGAATGTTTTTATTGACAATCAAAATGTGATTAATAATTATCAAACGATTGATTTAAATGATGATTTTTATTTGCATTTTAGTAAAAATGAAGGTGAAAAAATTTATTTGGAATTTTTAGCGAATGAAAAAAATTTTTGTTTTGATGGAAATGGAAATTTTGGTCAAAATGATTTTATTTTAAATAAAAATTTAGGCGAAAATGAATGTGAAAAAATTGATGAAAATGTTTTTGATTTTCGATATGAAAAAATTGATGAAATTTCGAAAAATGAATTTTTTGATGAAAATGAAATTTCAAATGAATTTTTAATTAATTCAAATGATTCTATTAAATTATTTAATGTTAATTATTTTAGTGTTGAAAATGAATGTTTGAAAAAAATTGATTTTGATGAATTTTTAAATCCAAATCTTAAAAAAAATAATAAAATTTTAAATGTTTTGTGTATTTTTTGTTTTAGTTATAATTTTTATTTAATTGGAATTTTTGCGATTTTTTTATTTGTTGATGATTCAAATGATAAAAAAATTTTGTTTTATTTTATTGATTTTTTGAAAATTATTTTTCTTTTGATTTTAATAATAATTTCAATGATTTTTTTGAATAAAAATAATAAAATTTTAAAAAATCAAAAATTTTTTGTTAATGAAAATTGTGCGGAAAATGCAACAAAATTTGCGTTTGAAAATGCGTATAAAAATTTAAATAATGTGAATAATTATGTTAAAATTATTATTTTTTTTGGTTTTTTTGATATTTTCATTAGAATTTTTTATTATGTTTATTATTTATGTTTTTATAATAAAAATAAAGAAAAAAAACAATAAAATTTTTATTTAATTTAATATTAAATAAAAAAAATTAAATTAAATTTTGATTTTCATCATCATTAAAATTTTTATCATTAAAATTTTTATCATTAAAATTTTCAACATTAATTTCATCATTTTCTTTAATTTCATCAAACAATCTTTTATTTTTATTTCCTTCATAATTCGAAATCAACGTTTTTTTTCTATTCAATTCAATTTTATTTCTCCTCACAATCAAAAAATTATGTGGCAACAAAGAACCTTTTTTTTTCAAATACTTTTTTTCATACAATTCCTTCAAATTTCTTTCTTCATCAAACCATTTCGGCAGCAAATTATAATTAATCGCGTATTGTAAAATCAACATCACATTTTCAACACCCAAAAAAACCCACAATTTATAAACCATTTTATTATTCATTTTAAACTCTTTACTAAACATCAAAATTCCCGCGTTCGTTAACATTCCAATGAACATTAAAATTTTAGCTAAATCATTGTAAATTTCTATTCCAGTCGCTTTGTTAATATTACTAACGCGAGTGAAAAAAAAGATTTTTATTATATCTAATATTTTTTCCATCCAAATCAAAATCATTATTATCAACGGCGTCAAAGGCGCAGTGACACTAAACAAACACACATACCCAAACAAAATGATCATTTCATTGTATTCATAAATTAAATTTTCCTCTTCAGAACACAATTGTTGATACAAAATCGAATGCATCTGAATTTCATGAATGACTCTAATAGAATTTTTCTTATAATAATATTCATTATACTTAAACCAAAAATACGGCATGAAAATCTCCACGAAATTCAATGCAAAATAAACTGCGTATGTTGTGTACAATTGCGTTTCTAATTCGTTTATGCACGTTCCTGTACATTCTTCATTCAACGCTGGTTTTACGAAACCGATGTAAAAACATGATGAATAGCTATTCATGAAATCGAAAATGATGATTTTCACTGACAAATCATTCAAACGATCTTTGTCTTTTTTGTAGTTTTCCCATTTGTTTAATTTCGTTGCTAGAATTTTGTAAATAAAATGAAAAATTTGGATTTGAATTGAATTTATGCATGCGTATAAAATGTTTATTCCTGTGTTGAAATAGTAATTTTCTTTTGTGTCGGGTTTTAATTTGGATTTTTTGTAGTAAAATAATAAATATGTTATTGCGCATGTGCTGCTGATCATTAGAATTAAAACGAAATATGAAAATAATTTTTTGATGTTGTAAATGTATGTGTAATTTAAACTTATTTTTTTTCCCAGAACAAATTCAATTTCGTAATCGGGATTGAAAAGTTCGCTGTCAGGTTCGTTTGAAATGTAATTTTCTGTGCCGAAAATGAAAGAGTATTTTTTTTCTTTTTGTTTCCAGGTTTTTAAAAATAATGTCGCCCAAATTATTACGAAAACTGTGAAAATCAGCAGAAAAATGTCTAATGATGTGATTGGTGTTGAACCGATTGGATTGTTTTTGAATGGACGTTCGAAGTAGATGAAAAATGTTACGATTATTCCGATTAAACCTGGAGCGATTAACCATTGAATGTAGTGCTCTAACCAAATGAAATAAAAAGCGAATTCTTCGCCGAAATAATTTCGAACTAAATTTATTAAATATAAAAAGTCTTTTAAATAGAAAATTTTGTATGATTTTTGGAGCATGTTTTTTAATGTGATTTTTTTTTGATATGAAATGTAATTTCGTTTGAAAATAAATGTATTTATGATTTTTTGTTTTTTTAAATATGTGAAATTTAAACATTTATCTAAAGAATCATATAATAATCTTAATTTATCAATGTTTCGAAATTTCGAACAAAAATCACACACGAATTCCTCATCAACAAAATCGCATTGATGAAAATCATCATTTTTTTCATATCTTCGAAATTTCTTCTCAAATTTTTCATTATATTCCACATAAGGCGGCCACAAATATGGATAGCTAAAATGAAGTTCTTCAAATTGAAACGCTCCTTCAGGAGCATTATTTAAATAATTCGCTTTATATTTTTCATCTTCATTAGAAAAATCCAAAATTTTATGTTGATTTGTTAATAATCCCGTTTCTAATTTTTCAACTTTTTCCAATTCTCTTCGATAATATTCGTATTTTAACGCGTAAGGTTTCAATTGCAGTTCGTATTGAAATAAAAATGATAATTTTTCGTATATTTTTTCATCGCCGTAAACAATCATAAAAACGTTCGTTTTTAAATCGCCTAATTCTAAATGAATGTTAATTTTCGTGTAATATTTTATTACGTCGCAGATTATTAATAACAAATCTTCAAAATCTAATTCGTAATAAAAATCATTTTTTGGCTGATTTGGATACATTTTTTCTTTGTATTTCAAACCTTCTTCGTAAATTTCGGGAAAATTTTGTTTTAAATAGTCGTTTTTTTTTTGACAATATTTGTTTATTAATTTATCAAAAATTGGGTCATCATCTGAGCCAAATTCGAATGTTTCTAAGCCAAATTTTAATAGTTCTTTTATTTCTTCGGTTTTTGCTTCTTTTATTTGAATTTCTTTTTGAGTTGGTGTTAAATCGATGTTTAAAATGTTTAATTTTTGTTTTTGAGCTTGAATGAAAATTTCTAGTTTGTTTTTTGAGATTTTTTCGGTGTTTTTTTCTTCTTCTGAGTTTGAAATTGAAATTGTGTTTATTTTTGATTTTCCGATTGTTTTGAATTTGTTGTAAAAATTTGGCGGACAATTTATAATTGTCATTATATAAACATCGTCTTCTTTTGGAATGGGAAATTCAAAAAGTTCGGTGATGTTTTTGTAGCAATTTAAAATATCATCGGAAATTTTATCAGGACTATAAAAATTAATATTTTTTTCTTACTCGATTTCTAGTTTGTCGTCGTTGGTTATGAATCTTCCTGCTTTTAATTTTATTTTATTTTCGACTTGTTGGGAAATGTTTGTCCAATTTTCATCATTTTTCATATAAATTTTTATTTTAATAATAAATTTTTAATAATAAATTTTTAATATTATTTTTTAATATTATTATTTTTTTTATTATTTTTATAATATTATTTTTAATATTATTTTTTAATATAATTTTTCATATAATTTTTTTTAATATTATTTTTATATTATTTTTAATATAATTTTTCATATAATTTTTTTAATATTATTTTTTTAATATTTTTTTAATATTATTTTTAAATTATAAAAAAATAAATATTTTTAATAATATTTTTAATAATATTTAATAATAATAATAATTAATTAAAAATATTTACAATTTTTAATTAGGCAACAAAAAATAAAAATCTTCATTTCCAATATAAATAACACTTTTATTAGTCAGAATCATTTCTTCATTATAATTCATAATTTCTCCATTGACTTTAATATTAAATTTCTTACTGATATTTTTAATTTCAAAGCTATTTATCAAAAAATTATACGCAATTAACGCATGTTGTTTACTAACTTTTTTTGCTTTTGGTCCTAAATCCAAATCAACTGCCCATTTTGTATGAATTGGATTGCTCGCGCGTTTGAATTTCATTGGACTTCTTCCAATAATGCAATGCAATTTTTTTATGTAATAAACCCAATTGTTGCCTTTTAATAAAGCGAATCCAACATCGTTATTATCATTATTGAATTTTTCTAAGGAAATTTTTGGTAGATTTTCTTCTAAAGAAATTTTTTTTTCTTTTGGTTCGATTTGAATGATTTGTTCTTTTTTTTCGGTTGTTTCGTTTAGGTGTAAATTTAGTTCTTTTTCTTTGTTGAGAATGTTTTCGTTGAAATTATTGTTGATTTCGTTTAATTCATCGTCGTTTAAATCTTTTGTGATGAAATCGAAAATTTTTCTGTCGATTTTGTATTGAATTTCGTTTTCGTTTTCTAAATTATTTTCTTTTTTGATGATGTTTATGAAACCCAAAAAATTTAAAATTAAATACATAATTTTAATTGTTTTTATATTATCAATTAATGTGCATTTTTCAAGAAGTTTTTTTCTTTCTTCGAATGAAATTCCCAAATTTTCGTTTATTTTAAACAATTTCAAACAATGCAACAAAAAATATCGCGTGTAAATTTGATTTCTGCTTTCTAAAGATTCGTTTATTTCAAAATCTTTAATGTCATTTTTATAATAATTATTATAAACTCGATAGAAATTTTTGATTGAATTCCATTTGAAATAATACGATTTATTTTCCATTTTTTCAGTGACTAAATTTAATTCAATTAAAATATTCAAAGTGAAATTTAATAAATTTTTATATTCTTCGTTTTTACTGTCTTTTCGAATTTTCGCTTCGATGTCCGATGTTAAAATGTTGTTTGAATAAAGATGCGACAAAGCGTATTTTAAAATTTCTAATTGCGATAAATAACCGTTGTTTATTATGAGAATTTTACAAATGAGCAAAATGAATTTTTTTTTGTAATAAATGTCATTATTCATTTTTTAAAATAAAATAATTTTTTTTTATTTATTTAAAATGGAAATTAAAAAAAACACTTTGATTTTGGGAATAATATTTTTAATTCTCGTTTATCTCGCGAATTTATTTATTTTCGTAACATTTTACAAAATAATCAACGTTTCAACAAATTTTTGGGAATTTTTTTTGCCTTTTTTAATAACAATTTTTTTCCCAATTTTAGTTTACATTTTTTACAACATCAACGAAGAAATTTATTGCATTACATATCAAATTTCAAACATTTATTTAGGATATTTATTATACACTTTTTTAGTTGCATTGCCATTAAGATTTTTCGACACTTTTATTAATTTTCGTCCTTTGATTGGACTGATTTTATTATTCATTCCCAGTTTGATAATTTGCATTTACGGTTATTTCAACGCGAAATCAACGAAAGTTCAAAAAATCACATTGAAAAATCAAAAATATTCCGGAAAAATTAAAATTTTGCACTTGTCAGACATTCATTTAGGCCCAATTTATCAATACGAATCTTCGCAGAAAATCGTGAATGAAATAAACTCATTGAATCCCGACATTGTAATAATAACAGGCGATTTTGTGGATGGAACATTAAAAATCAGCCAAGAAATGTTGAATCCTTTTGATACATTGACCATTCCCATTTTGTATGTGACTGGCAATCATGAAGTAATGTATGGCAAAGAGGAATTTTTGAAATTATTGGCGAACACGAGAATAAAACACATTGGAAACAGTAATTTTGAGTACAAAAATGTCAATTTCATTGGCGCAGATTGGGAAGATGATTTAGATGGTATTATTTATAAGAATAAAGATAATAATAATGTTAATGTTTTAGTTGCTCATGCGCCATTGAAATTTCCGAGTGATTTAATTGATAGTAATATTTTTTTAATGTTGTGTGGACATACGCATGGAGGGCAACTTTTTCCTTTTAATGTTTTTGCGTATTTTTTTAATAGGTGTTTTAAGGGTCTCTATTCGACGACGGATGAAAAAAATCCGAGATTCGTTTATGTTAGTGAAGGTGTGAATACTGCGATGGTTCCTATGCGTGTTGGAAGTCATAGAATTTTTGGGTTGATTACGATTGAAGGAGAAAAAAATAATTTTAATGAAAAAATAGATGAAAAAATAGATGAAAAAAATAATTTAATTGAAAGTAATAATTTCGATGAAAAATATTAATTTAATTTTATTTAAAATTAATATTTAAAACTAATTAATATAAATAATTAAAAATCATCTTTATTATTATTATTTTTAAAATCATCATTTTTTTGTTCATCTTTAAACGAAAAACCAAAAAATTTCTCTTTAAAAGAATTATTAATTTCCAAATAATTAATCAATCCATTGAATTCCATCACATTTCGAAAAATAAATCCAATTGTTAATGAAGGTTGAATGTGATTAATTTTAATTCGATAAATATTTTTAACAAAATAAGATTCAATTTGTTTTGAATTGCTAATGCACGTATTAATACTTTCTTGCGTTAAATGTGGATCTAAATAAACTAAATTTTGTTCCTGATCAAAACCAATAAAATAAAACGCTCGATTTGGTTTTCCGCCGATGAAACCCAAACAATTTTTTGATTGAAATAAAAATAAAAGTGGCTGAAAATAGCAAGATTCGACTTGATTTAAACCCAATCGACATGAAACGAAAATTATTCCGGAATTTTTGAATTTGTATGAAATTTTATTGTGATTGAATATTTTATTTTCTTTGTTGTTTATGTCAATGTTTGATTCATAATTATTGAGTTTTGTAAAGCAATTTTTTATTATTTCGTTTAAGTCTATTGAATTTTGGAAGGAAAAAAATTTTAAAATGTTGTTGTTATTTTCGTCTTTGAAAATTTCATAGTTGTTTAATATTTTTTCGAATATGTACATTATTGAAACGTCACTGAACCATTCGCCTGCGAATTTATTTACGATTTTTCCGACGTTGCAAATTGATTTTATTGAAATTGGAGCGATTATTTGTTTTATGTTTTTAAATCCTTCTGAATAGCTAAAATTTTTGAATTTAAACACAAATTCTTTAAATTTATTTAAAATCGGAGGAAAATTATTTTGTAATGAAATTGGATTGTCTAAAAATAAAAATAAAGTGTCAATTAATGTTTCAAATTTTCGATTTTTATTCAAAGGATTCAATTTTTTTAAATATTTATAAATGCCTCTTGCTAACATCATTTGACCCGAACGAACCATGCAACCCCACCCGCAATCTGAATTATAATTGTTAAAGGATTTTTGACTTAAAATGTTACAAAAATTTGTTCGATATGAAAAATATAAAATATTGCGCATCTTATTTTTAAAATTAATTAAAATGTTTCTGTCGTTTAAATTGTATTCTTTTGAATAAATGTTTATTATTCCTTTTATATTAATGTTATCATTTAGATTTATTACATTAAATTTCATTTTATCTTTGAAATTTGATAAACTATTTAAAATTCCTTTTGATTTATTATTGTTTGTTTCATTATAAATAATTAAATCGTTTAAATTACTTGCTAAAATTTTTGATTCTGATGGAAAAACATTAGGAAATGGTAAATTTGGTTTATCGTTTTTTTTATCATCATTATTCTTTTTTTCAATATTATTATTTTCATTATTTTTATTATTAGAATTATTATTTTCATTATTATAATTATTATTATTATTGTTATTAATATTATTATTATTATTATTATTATAATTATTATTATTATTATAATTATTATTATAATT
>JAEEGK010009941.1_pt1 | contig 22042 bp, 30 predicted proteins | sample 8958771 | NCBI WGS metagenome assembly JAEEGK01 (sample SAMN16246547, study PRJNA631951) | gut metagenome | biome: gut microbiome; feature: rumen; material: SC-attached | host: Bos | place: Iran: Karaj | collected 2018-10 | reverse complement strand
TAAGAGAAATACCATTTCCTATTCCTTTTTCAGTAATACGTTCTCCCAACCACATAATAAACAAGGTGCTGGACACTAATACGATTAATGATACGAATATGAAAGAAAATGGCAATCGTCCTACGATTACTTCTCCTGTCAAAGAATGGAACACGCCGGAATGAGTACCAACGGTATTAACCATATTGGCCAAATATGCCGGTGCTTGAATAGCCGTTACAACTATTGTCAACATTCTTGTCATTTGGGTAATTCTTTTTCTACCACTTTCGCCTTCGCGTTGTAAGCGTTGGAAATAAGGTACTACCAATGTCAACAATTGCACTACAATAGATGCAGAAATATACGGCATAATACCTAGTGCAAATATAGAAGCATTTGAAAAAGCACCACCGGAGAACATATCCAATAATCCTAACAAACCTTCTCGTGAATTAGACATAAAAGCTGTTGTTGACAATGCTTTTACATCAATTCCTGGTAGAGCGATATATGACCCTACACGATAAATTAATATGATACCTAAAGTATAGAGTATCCTCTTGCGAAGATCTTCTATATTATAAATGTTCTTGAGTGTGGTTACAAATCTTCCCATGCTACAATTTTGTTGCTACGCCGCCTTTGGAGGTAATCATTTCTTCTGCTTTTGCAGAAAAAGCATGTGCTTTTACTTCCAATTTTGCCGTAAGTTCACCTTTTGCTAATATTTTTACTAAGTCTTTCTTGCCAATCAATCCATTTGCTCTCAACACTTCTTCATCAATGACAGTTAAACCTTTGTTGTCTGCCAATTGTTGTAGTGTTGACAAATTAACGGCTGTATATTCTACTCTGTTAATATTTTTGAATCCAAATTTAGGCACACGTCTGTACAAAGGCATTTGACCACCTTCAAATCCAGACTTACGAGAATAACCGGAACGAGATTGTGCTCCTTTATGTCCTCTTGTAGAAGTACCACCTTTGCCTGATCCTTGACCTCTTCCTAGTCTCTTGCTCGATTTTGTTGATCCTTCTGCAGGTTTTAAACTATTCAAATTCATTTTAATTCGTTTTTGCTTGTTATTACAATTCCTCTACTTTCAATAGATGCTTTACTGTTTCTATCATACCCAATACTTGTGGGGTTGCCACTACTTCTATAGGGCGGTTCAATTTATGAATACCTAATGCTTCTATTGTTCTTTTTTGAACTTTCGATCTGTCTATTTGACTTTTAACCTGTGTTATTCTTAACTTCTTGTCCATCTCAATTCTTTTTTTTTGATTAAACAATTATCCATTAAATACAGTATTCAAGTCAACTCCTCTTGCTTGGGCTACCATATAAGGATCTCTCATCTTTGATAAAGCGTCGAATGTTGCTTTTACTACACTATGAGGATTGGATGAACCTTTTGATTTTGCCAACACATTTTTTACGCCTACGCTTTCCAATACAGCACGCATAGCACCACCTGCTATCACACCTGTACCTTCTGTTGCCGGACGTATCAAAACACGTGCTCCGCTATATGAACCTTCTTGTGCATGAGGAACTGTACCTTTCAATACCGGCACTCTTATCAAGTTCTTCTTTGCGTCTTCTTTTCCTTTGTCAATGGCAGCTGTTACTTCTTTTGCTTTACCTAAGCCATAACCTACTATGCCATTTTCATCGCCTATGATCACAATAGCTGAAAAACTGAAAGTTCTACCACCTTTAGTTACTTTTGTTACTCTACCTACATGAACTAATCTCTCTTTTAATTCTAGTTCACTTGCTTTTATTCTTTTATCTGACATAATCAAAATTTAGAATTTTAAACCACCTTCTCTAGCTGCATCTGCTAAAGATTTTACTCTACCATGATACAAATAACCATTTCTATCAAAAACAACAGTTGTAATACCGGCTTCGATAGCACGACTTGCCAATTGTTGTCCCACTAATTTGGCTTGCTCAATTTTCGGCAACTTCTGGGCAGAAATAGCTCCAACTGAAGAAGCTGATGCCAATGTATTACCTAAATCATCATTGATTATTTGAGCATATATTTGTCCATTACTTCTAAACACAGTCAATCTTGGACGAGCTGCAGTTCCGTGCAAATCTCTTCTAATTCTATGTTTTATTCTTTCTCTTCTAAAAACTTTACGATTTTTTGTTCCCATTTTTATCTATGGATTTTAATGTTTACAATCTAATCTTACTTTTCTGCTGATTTACCAGCTTTTCTACGAACCTCTTCTCCTACAAATCTAATACCTTTACCCTTATATGGTTCTGGTTTTCTGTAAGATCTGATTTTATTTGCCACTTGTCCTAACAATTGTTTATCAGCACTTGACAATTTGATTAAAGGATCTTTTCCTTTTTCTGTTACTGTCTCAACTGTTATTTCTTTAGGCATTTCAAAAATGATATTGTGGGAATATCCTAATGACAATTCTAATAATTGACCATTAGCTTGTGCTTTATATCCTGTACCAACCAATTGTTGGGTAATAGTAAAGCCTTCTGATACACCTTTTATCATATTTGCCAACAATGCTCTATACAAACCATGCATTGCTTTATGTCTTTTTTGTTCTGTATGTCTTTCTAAATGTAAAACACCATCTTTTTCAGACAAAGTGATACATGGATCCACATATTGTTTCAATTCTCCTTTTGGTCCTTTAACGGTTACAATGTGAGTTTTGTCATCCGATGTAACTGTTACACCACTGGGTAATGATATGGGTAATTTTCCTATTCTTGACATTGTACTTCCCTCCTATATTAACTAATATAACAAATTACTTCACCGCCGATTCCCATACTACGTGCTTCTTTGTCTGTCATCAAACCACGTGATGTGGAAATAATGGCTATTCCTAAACCATTCAATACTCGCGGCAATTCATCTGCACCTACATATTTACGCAAACCCGGACGGCTTACTCTTTTCAAATCTGTTATGGCACTTTGTTTAGATATGGGATGATATTTCAAAGCTATTTTGATTGTTCCGGGAACGTTAGTATCCACAAATTTATAATTCAAAATATATCCTTTATCAAACAATATCTTTGTTATTTCCTTTTTTATATTTGACGTAGGTATTTCAACTACTTTATGTTTAGCCATCACGGCATTACGTATTCTTGTCAAATAATCTGCTATTGGATCAGTATTCATTTCTTTTTCCTTTTTTATTTTATTACCAACTTGCTTTTTTTACTCCTGGTATTAAGCCCTTTGAAGCCATTTCTCTAAAATTGATACGAGAAATTCCAAATGTTCTCATATAACCTTTTGGACGACCAGTCAATTTACAACGATTGTGCAATCTGATAGCATTTGAATTTGGAGGTAATTGTTGCAATGCTTTGATAGCTGCTTCTTTTTCCTCTGTATATTCTAGTCCAGATTTTCTGATTATTTCTTTTAATTCAGCACGTTTTTTGCTGTATTTTTCAACTAACTTTGCTCTTTTTACTTCACGAGCTTTCATTGACTCTTTTGCCATAACTATTTCTTCTGATTTTTAAATGGTAAACCGAATTCTTTCAACAATGCCATACATTCTTCATCGTTACGTGCTGTAGTAACGAATGTAATATCCATGCCATTGATTTTATTAATCTTATCTATATCAATTTCCGGAAATATAATTTGTTCTGTTACACCCATTGAATAATTTCCTTTTCCGTCAAATCCTTTGTCGTTAATACCTCTAAAGTCTCTGATTCGTGGGATGGATACAGAAATCAATCTATCCAAAAATTCATACATTCTGTCGCCTCTCAATGTTACGCGAACGCCTATAGGATTTCCTTTTCTCAATTTGAAATTAGAAATATCCTTTCTTGATTTGGTTGCTACGGCTTTTTGACCGGCAATCATTGTCATTTCATTTATACCATTGTCTATCAACTTCTTGTCTGCAGTTGCAGCACCTATTCCTTGATTCAAACATATTTTTGTAATCTTAGGAATACGCATCACTGTTGTGAAGTTAAATTGTTTTTGAAGAGCTGGCATGATCTCTTTTACATACTTTTCTCTTAATCTCGGTGTATAGCCCATTATTTAATCTCCTCTCCAGATTTTTTTGAATATCTAACTAACTTACCATTTTCTGCTACACGTCTTCCTACTCTTGTGGCATTACCTTTTGCATCTACCAACATCAAATTAGAAATGTGTATTGCAGCTTCTGTTTTAACTATTCCTCCTTGTGGGGTTTTTGCCGAGGGCTTTGTGGCTTTGGATACCATATTCACCCCTTCTACAAACGCTCTGTAATTTTTAACATCAACTTTGAGCACCTTGCCAGTCTGTCCTTTATCATCCCCTGATAAAACTTTTACTGTGTCCCCTTTTTTAATACGTATCTTCGGTTGCATGTCTTTTTTTATTTTTCTTTTATTATAACACTTCTGGTGCTAATGAAACTATTTTCATAAATTGTTTTTCTCTCAATTCACGTGCTACGGGTCCAAATATACGTGTACCACGCAATTCATCTGTTGCTGTTAATAATACTACTGCATTATCATCAAAACGAATATATGAACCATCGTTTCTGCGAACTTCTTTCGTCGTTCTTACTACAACAGCTTTGCTAACTGTTCCTTTCTTAATATTTCCAGATGGAATAGCATCTTTTACTGTTACTACGACTTTGTCTCCTACTGTAGCATAGCGTTTTTTTGTACCACCTAATACACGGATACACAAAACTTCTTTTGCACCACTATTGTCTGCTACAGATAATCTTGATTCTTGTTGTATCATTTTATTTAGCCTTTTCTATTATTTCTACTAATCTCCAGCACTTATTTTTACTCAATGGTCTGGTTTCCATAATTCTTACAACATCACCTATACCACATTCGTTGTTTTCATCGTGTGACATAAATCTGGATGTTCTCTTTAAGAATTTTCCATACTTAGGGTGTTTGAATTTACGTTCAACTTCAACAATGATCGATTTATCCATCTTGTTGCTTACTACGATACCCTCTCTTTGTTTTCTAAAATTTCTATTATTATCCATACTTAGAATTTTCCTTATTTAACCGACTTTAATTCAGCAAGTTCTCTAGCACGTATTTCAGTTTTAAGTCTTGCTATGGTCTTACGATTTTCTTTTATCCTGTTAGGATTTTCTATTGCAGAAACTGCATGATGCAATTTTAATTTTGCTAATTGCTTTACTTCTTCATCCAAACGCTCTTTCAATTCTTTGGTTGTGAGCTCTGCTATTACTGACTGTTTCATTACTTTTACTTTATAATGTTTCTTCTGAATAATCTCTTCTTACCACAAATTTTGTCAAAATCGGCAATTTTTGTGCACCTAAACGCATGGCTTCTTTTGCAACTTCTAATGAAACTCCGTCTGCTTCAAAAAGAATTCTTCCCGGAGATACTCTAGCTACAAAATATTCTGGATTTCCTTTACCTTTACCCATACGTACATCTAACGGCTTACGAGTGATAGGTTTGTCAGGGAATATACGAATCCACAATTGTCCTTCACGTTTCATGTAACGAGTTATTGCTTGACGTGCTGCTTCTATTTGACGTCCCGTCATTAAGCAGTCTTCTGTAGCTTTCATAGCAAATGAACCAAACGCAATTTCTGCTCCACGCTTGGTGTTGCCTTTCATCTTACCCTTCTGGGGCCTTCTATATTTTGTCTTTTTTGGCTGTAACATTGTTGCTCTGTTTTTCTAGTTCTTATTATTTCTTCTTCTTTCTCCACCACGTTCTGAACGTTCTCCACGGAAACCTCTTCCATTGCCGCTTGGTCTTCTATTTCCTCTGTTAGAGTTTTCACTCATGGCTTGGAATAAATCTTTCTTTCCGTATATCAAACCTCTGCATATCCATACTTTTACACCTATTCTTCCATAAGTGGTATGAGCTTCTGCTTGACTATAGTCGATGTCGGCTCTTAAAGTATGTAGTGGTGTTCTACCTTCTTTATAATGTTCTGTTCTAGCCATTTCTGCACCACCTATACGTCCTGATACAGAAACTTTTATTCCTTCTGCACCCGATCTCATGGTTGATGTAATGGCTGTTTTGATCGCTCTACGATAAAACATTCTTCCTTCTATCTGTCCTGCTATCGTTTGGGCCACTAATACGGCATCCAATTCTGGTTTTTTGATTTCTGATATGTTGATTTGGACATCTTTTCCTGTAATTTTGCCCAATTCTTCTTTCAACTTATCAACTTCTGTTCCCATTCTGCCGATAATTAAACCCGGACGTGCAGCATTGATAGTTACTGTCACCAATTTAAGAGTTCTTTCAATATATATTTTGGAAATTCCGGCTTTATGCAAACGAGCATTTAAATACTTTCTGATTTTGTCGTCTTCTACTAATTTTTGACCAAAATCTTTTCCGCCATACCAGCTGGAATCCCAACCTCTTACGATACCTAAACGTATTCCTATTGGATTAACTTTCTGTCCCATCTATTCTTCTGTTTGATTTTCGTTTTTTACTTTGCTGTCTACTACTATTGTAATATGGTTAGAACGTTTTCTGATTCTATAACCGCGTCCTTGAGGAGCTGTTCTTAATCTTTTCATTACTCGTCCACCATCTACAAATATTTCTTTAACATACAAATGACTATCCTCTACTCTAGAGTTTTCATTCTTTGCTTGCCAATTGGCTACTGCTGAAAGAAGCACTTTACGAATCTTTTCTGCTGATTCTTTTTTGCTATACTTCAATACATTCAAAGCATAGTCTACGTTCTTTCCTCTTACCAAATCTGCCATCAAACGAGCTTTTCGAGGCGATGTATTATTGTCTACCAGACGTGCTACACATCTTGTGCGATTTTCTTCTTTTCTAGCTTCTGCAGCTTTTTTCTTTCTTGCACCCATCTTACTTTCTTATTTGACTATTTTTTCCCTTTATCTTTACTTCCGGCATGTCCATGGAATACTCGTGTTGGAGCAAATTCTCCCAATTTGTGTTCTACCATATTTTCGGTTACATAAACCGGTATGAATTTTATTCCATTATGTACGGCTATTGTTTGTCCTACAAAATCAGGAGATATCATTGAAGAACGACTCCATGTTTTAATAGTGACTTTCTTTCCTGATTCACGTGCCTCTTTTACTCTTTTTTCTAATTTATAATGAATGTACGGACCTTTTTTTAACGATCTACTCATTGCTCTCTACTTTTAAATTATTTCTTTCTTCTTTCTAATATAAATTGTGATGAAGCTTTCTTTGGATGACGTGTCTTGTATCCTTTTGCTATCAAACCTTTACGTGAACGAGGATGTCCTCCGGACGCTCTTCCTTCACCACCACCCATCGGGTGATCTACAGGGTTCATAACCACACCACGTACACGAGGACGTCTTCCCATCCATCTTGTACGACCGGCTTTGCCGGATACTTGCAAATTGTGTTCTATGTTGGAAACCATACCGATGGTTGCCTTACATGTACACAATATACGTCTCATTTCACCCGAAGGCATCTTCAAGGTTACATAGCGATCGTCCCTTGACATCAATTGTGCATAAGATCCTGCACTTCTTGCTATCTTGGCACCGCATCCCGGACGCATTTCTACATTATGGATAACTGTTCCTAATGGAATTTCTGACAAATACATGGTATTGCCCAAATCCGGAGAAATACCTTTGCCGGACAAGAGTGTTTGTCCTACTTGCAATCCGTGAGGTGCTACTATGTATCTCTTTTCTCCATCTACATAAAATAATAATGCAATACGAGCTGAACGATTAGGGTCATACTCAATTGTTTTTACTACTGCTGGTACACCTTCTTTTTCACGTTTGAAGTCAATAATTCTGTATTGTTTTTTATGACCTCCACCAATGTACCTCATGGTCATCTTACCTTCGTTGTTACGACCACCAGAACGTTTCTTTGTCAACAGCAAACTCTTCTCGGGGGTACTAGCTGTTATCTCGCCAAAGTCACTTACTAACTTAAATCTTTGACCGGGTGTTACCGGTTTGAATTTTTTTAATCCCATCTTTTTTCTACTTCTTAAATACCGCTATAGAAATCGATTTGATCTCCTTCTTTCAATTGTACTATAGCTTTTTTAAAACTACTCTTTTTACCTTTAATCATGCCGGCCTTTGTATATCTGGAAGTGTCTTTTCCTCTTTGAATCAAGGTGTTTACACTATCTACTTTTACACCGTACATATCTTCTACTGCTTTTTTTATCTGTAACTTGTCCGCCCTTCTATCTACGACAAAACCATAGCGATTGTATTTCTCGCTCAATGCCGTCATCTTTTCTGTTACAATAGGCTTTATTATTACGTTCATATCTCTACTTTTTTACGCGTTTTGTTTAAAAAATTCATCAAATTTGGAAGCAATTGGCTCAAATATCACCAATTTTTGAGCATTCAAAATTTGATAAGTATTTAAATCTGAAATAGTTGCCAAATTTACCTTTTGCAAATTTCTAGAGGACAAAAGTACATTTTTATTTAATTCATCTACAACTATTAACGTTTTTTTATCAAAAAGATTTGTGTCTTTTAAGATTTTAACAAAATCTTTTGTCTTAGGTGCCTCTAAATCAAACTTTTCCAAAACTGTGATATTTGATTCTTGTGCTTTTACTGACAAGGCAGACATTCTTGCTAATCTTTTTACTTTTTTGTTCAATTTGAAACCATACATTCTTGGTTGTGGACCAAAAACTCTTGCTCCGCCTGGGAACAATGGAGATTTGATGCTACCAACACGTGCACCGCCACCACCTTTTTGTTTTCTAAGTTTTCTTGTTGAACCTGAAACCATAGATTTTTCTTTGCTACTATGGGTTCCTTGTCTTTGATTGGCCAAATATTGTTTTACATCCAACCAAATAGCATGTTCATTGGGTTCTATGGCAAAAACTTGATCGCTCAATTGTACAGTTCTGCCTGCTTCGCTTCCATCTATTTTATATACTTTTAGCTCCATCTCTCTATTTTTAAATATGAACCATTATAACCGGGAACTGAACCTTTTACAACTAACAAATTCTTTTCAGGAAATATTTTTACTACTTCCAAGTTAGTTACTTTTACTTTCGCTCCACCCATTCTACCTGCCATACGCATTCCTTTGAATACTCTTGATGGCCATGAAGATGCTCCCATTGAACCCGGAGCTCTCAATCTGTCGCATTGTCCGTGAGTGCTATCACCAACACCACCAAATCCATGACGTTTTACTACACCTTGGAATCCTTTTCCTTTGCTAATTCCAGATACATCTACAAATTCGCCTTCGTTGAACACGGTTACATCCAACACTTCTCCGTATTTTTTTCTGTGTCCTTCCTCAAAACGAGTGAATTCTCTTACCACACGTTTCGGGGTTGTATTGGCTTTTGCAAAATGTCCTTGCATTGCCTTGGAGGTGTTTTTCTCCTTTTTGTCATCGAATGCCAACTGAATAGCATCATAACCATCTTTTTCTACAGATTTTACTTGTGTTACCACACAAGGACCAGCCTCTATTATTGTGCATGGAATATTCTTTCCAGCGGCATCAAAGATACTAGTCATTCCAATTTTCTTTCCAATTAAACCTGACATTTCTGTTTGTTTTTACTTTTAATTAACTCTTTTTTCTCGACAATGTCCTATTTTACTTCAATTTCTACTTCTACTCCGCTAGGTAGTTCCGTTTTCATCAACGCTTCAATAGTCTTTGCTGTTGCACCATATATATCCAACAATCTTTTATAAGAAGACAATTCAAATTGCTCTCTTGACTTCTTATTTACAAAAGTAGAACGATTTACAGTAAAGATTCTCTTTTGCGTAGGTAGTGGAATAGGTCCAATAACTGTCACATTGTCATCTTTAACGGTATTTACCGTTGATACGATTTTCTTAGCTGACTTGTCAACTAAAGTATGATCGTACGATTTCAGTTTTATTCTTACTTTTTGACTCACTTTTTATTTAATTTATGATTATTTAAAACAATTTCCATTTTGACAGCAAATCTTTCAATATATTGGCAGGCGGCTCGGCATAATTTGAAAATTCCATTGACATATTGCCTCTTCCTGATGTTAAGGAACGAAGATTGGTAATATATCCAAACATTTCTGCCAACGGAACTTTTACTTTTATATGTTGCAAGCCCACTTTTGCACTAATATTTTCTACGACTGCTCTTCTTCTATTTAAATCTCCGGTAACATTTCCTAAATATTCATCCGGAGTGATAATTTCTGCTTTCATAATAGGTTCCAACAAAGTAGGAGATGTTTTTTTTGCCGCTGCCTTAAAAGCTTTGTTGGCACATATTTCAAACGACATTTCATCTGAATCTACTGAATGGTAGGAACCGTCTTTCAATACTATCTTTGCATTCAACACCGGATATCCTAACAACGGACCATTCGACATGGCTTTTTCAAATCCGCGTTGGGCAGCTTGGACAAATTCTTTGGTTAAATTGCCTCCTTTTACTTCATTGACAAATTGTAAGCCTTTTGTACCTTCGTCTGCCGGAGAAATTTCAAATTCCAATTCTGCGAATTGTCCTTTGCCACCTGTTTGTTTTTTATAAATTTCGTGATGCGTGACAGTATCTTTCAATGCCTCACGATACGATACGATAGGATTGCCGGAATTGCATGCTACATGAAATTCTCTTCTAATTCTGTCTAACAATATATCCAAGTGAAGTTCACCCATACCGCTAATGATAGTTTGACCGGTTTCTTCGCTTGTATTGACTCTAAAAGTCGGGTCTTCTTCTGCCAACTTTTGCAAACTATTGGCCAATTTATCTATATCGTCTTGTGTCTTTGGCTCTACGGCAATGCTGATAACAGGTTCCGGGAATTGGATGGATTCAAGTACTATCGGATGTTGCTCATCGCAAATGGTTGTACCTGTTACCATATCTTTCATTCCTATCAAAACGCCTATATTGCCTGCCGTAATTTCTTCAATGGCAGTTTGCTTGTTGGCATGCATTTCAAATATCCTTGACACTCTTTCTTTGCGACCGGAAGTGGCATTCCAAACATAAGAACCTGCCTTTAAAGTACCGGAATATACTCTAAAAAATGCCAATTTGCCTACAAATGGATCGGTAGTAATTTTGAATATCAATCCGGCAAAAGGTTCATCTGCGTTTGGTTTTCTTTCTTCTTCCTTGTCGTTTTTCGGATTGGTGCCTACGATGGCAGGTTTATCCAAGGGACTTGGCAGATACATGGCTACAGCATCCAACAATCGTTGAACACCTTTGTTTCTAAAAGAAGAACCGCACAAAACCGGAGTTATCTTCAAAGAGATAGTTGCTTCACGAATTGCACTGATAATATCGCTGGTGGTGATAGAATTTTCGTCTTCGATATATTTTTCCAACAAATCTTCTCTTTCTTCGGCTACTCCTTCTATCAATTTCAGTCTATATTCGTTGACAGTGTCGATCAAATCTTCCGGAATAGGAATTTCTCTAACAATAGCACCATTAGACTCTTCATCCCATTCGTAGGCTTTGTTTTCTACCAAGTCTACTATTCCTCTAAAAGTATCTTCCGCACCTATAGGTATTTGAAGTGGAATAGGATTGGCACCCAATTTGGTAGAAATCTGTTTGATAACATCAAAATAGTCAGCACCCATTCTATCCATTTTGTTGACATAACTAATGCGAGGCACTGCATATTTGTTAGCTTGACGCCAAACAGTTTCTGATTGAGGTTCTACACCGCCAACGGCACAAAACAATGCCACTGCACCATCCAAAACACGTAGCGAACGTTCTACTTCTACAGTAAAATCTACGTGCCCCGGAGTGTCAATGATATTGATTTTGTAGGTGTTGTCATCCTTTTTCCAAAATACGGTTGTTGCAGCAGATGTTATAGTAATACCACGCTCTTGCTCTTGCTCCATATAGTCCATCGTCGCAGCGCCGTCGTGTACTTCACCGATTTTGTAATTCTTACCGGTATAGTACAATATACGCTCTGTGGTGGTGGTTTTGCCAGCATCAATATGAGCCATGATACCTATATTCCGTGTCAACTCTAAAGATTCCATCTATTTTGCTACGCCAACCTGCTGTCTGTTTTAGAAACGGAAATGTGAGAATGCCTTGTTGGCTTCTGCCATTCTGTGAATATCTTCTTTACGTTTAAATGCTGCACCTTCTTCTTTGTAGGCAGCCATGATTTCAGCAGCTAATTTTTGACTCATTGATTTCTCATGACGTTTGCGAGAGAAATTAATAAGGTTTTTCATACCTACTGATTGTTTACGTTCCGGACGAATTTCTGATGGAATTTGGAAGGTTGCACCACCTATTCTTCTACTACGTACCTCTACAGAAGGAGTTACGTTGGCTAATGCTTTTTTCCATACTTCCAATCCGTCTTCATTTGTCTTTGCTGATACAACATCTATTGCATCATAAAATATTGTGAAGGCAGTATTTTTCTTGCCACCCAACATGATATTATTGACAAATTTTGTTACCTGAACATCCCCGTATTTAGGATCCGGTAATATTATTCTCTTTTTTGGTTTTGACTTTCTCATGCTCTTTTTATTCTTTCAAGAACTGTTACTCTGTTAACTATGCTTTTTTGGGACGTTTTGCACCATATTTTGAACGTCTCTGCTTTCTACCTTCTACGCCAGATGTATCTAATGCACCACGTATGATGTGATATCTTACGCCCGGAAGGTCTTTTACTCTACCGCCTCTTATCATCACGATGGAGTGCTCTTGTAAATTGTGACCTTCGCCCGGTATGTAGGCATTTACTTCCTTTTGATTAGTAAGTCTTACTCTGGCCACTTTACGCATGGCTGAGTTAGGTTTTTTAGGTGTAGTAGTATATACTCTTACACACACACCCCTGCGTTGTGGACATGAATCCAATGCAGGAGACTTACTCTTGTACTTCATCTGCGTTCTTCCTTTTCTTACTAACTGTTGTATTGTAGGCATATCTTACAATTTATCCTTTTATTTTTTTAACTATTCTTTCCCAATTATTTGTTTATATACTTTTTGAGCCTGCAAATGTACAACTTTTTTTCTAAATATTGACTATCATTCAAGAATTTATTTAAAAAAATTCTTTTTTTTCTCTCCAAAGTAACTCATACACACCATTTATAAAACAAATAACTTTCATAAATTATTGATTATCATTATTATAAAAAGATTTTATAAAAAGATATTTTTTTCTTCATGGATGTGCTTTCCGTGCTATTTTTTTTCTTTTTTTCACATTTTTTTCAACAAGATAAAGTTAAAATTGCAAGTTTTATCAAAAAAATTATGGTTGAAATTGCAGCATTTTTGGATTTTTTTTGCAAAATGCATCAAAAAAAGCAATGAAAAAATATCCTATATATATAATAATGTATAATTTCAAAAAATCTCAATCACCCCCGCCTGCCTATAGATGAACAACAAAGACTATGTATTTTTGAATACATCTTATTATATAATACAAAAAAAGGGAAAGCCTTGCTTTCCCTTATGTCTATTTAATAATTGTTATCTACTAAACAATTCCCAACATTTGGTTATATCTACGCAAGGTTTCCAACAAATTTACTCTTACATGAACAAAGTCGTCCACACCTGCTGCTTTCAATGCTTCTGTTTGTTCCGGATTACCGGCTACTATGCATGTGGCGGCAGGAATGTTTTTCTTGACTTCACCTACCAATTGTTCGGCAAAATTCATGTATTCTTCGTCAGAACTACACAATACCACCAGTTGCGGTTGTGCGTTGATAACATCTTTCATGCCTTCTTCTACCGATTGATAGCCGGAAGTTTCCACTATTTCGTATCCGGCACAGCCGAAGAAATTGGTAACAAAACCCGCTCTTGCCTGACGCATGGCGACATTTCCCATTTTAAACAAGAAAACTTTAGGTCTGCCATGTTCTTTTGCCCAACGCTCTGTCGCCAAACGCAATTCTTCAAACGGCATGGCTCCACGATATGGTTTTAAATAATATTCTTTGTGACAACAGCAACCCGTTTTTTCCACTTGTCCCAACATTTCTTCTTTGATATTGGGATATTGGTTGGTACCCAAGAACACTTTTTTGCGGGTGGCAATTTCCATATCTCTTTGTTGGCAACTTGCTTCAATGCTTTCTTTGAGTTTACCACTGTTAATATACGCCGTAATGCCTCCGGAAGATTCCACTTCGTTGAACAAATTCCATGCCTGCTCACCGATATTGTCGGTAAGGTTTTCTATATAATAGGAACCTGCTGCAGGATCGACCACCTTGTCGAAATAGGATTCTTCTTTCAACAAAATTTGTGTATTTCTGGCAATACGAGAAGAAAATTCATCTGCTTGCTTATAGGTGACATCAAAAGGCGTTAGGGCAATTTGATCGGCACCACCCAAAGCTGCTGACATACCTTCGGTAGTGGTTCGCAACATGTTTACGTATGGATCGTAAATAGTTTTGTTCCATGTAGATGATTTGGAAAAGATATTCATCTTCAGCATTAGTTTCGGATGATATTCCTTTACAATAGTTGACCACAACAATCTGGCTGCCCTCAATTTGGCTATCTCCATAAAATAATTAGAACCGATAGACATGCAGAAAGCAATTCTTGGCAATATATCGTCAATAGACAAATGATTGTCTGTAGCATAAGCCAAATATTCATTGGCGATGGCCAAAGCATAACCCAATTCTTGTACAATGGTGGCACCGCAATGATTCAAGAAGGCGGCATTGACTGTCAAATATTTAAAATGTGGCACCGACTCCATCAAACGGTGCATTTCCAACAATTGTGACAACATGGCTTGGTCGCCTTGTTTGAATTTCAAAAATTCAACTATAGGATCCCATTGGAAACTGCCAATAATTCTTACTTTGTCAAAATGATGGCTTTCGATATATTGCATATACAATTTTGCCAAATGCAGATAATCATCGGAGCAGGAGAAACTAATAGTAGCTATACTTAAATCAATATCTTTGAGCAATACTGCCAAATCTTCGGCGGTAGTGATATTTTTGCTGCAAAAAACGATGACATTGGCACCTTTCATCAAAGCATCCAATGCAATGGCATTGGCTTTAGCGGCATCTTTTTCCTTTACTTCTTGCACTATATCCCATTGGTTGGAATGTGCATTGCCGCCTCTTGTAAACGGAGCCTCTGAAGGCACCGACCGGGTAAGATAGTCCAAATTTTGCAAATCTTCGGCTCTGTAATATGGTTTTACGATAAAACCTTCTCCCGTTTTCCATATCAACTTTTTATCATAATCGGCACCTTTTAAATCTTTATTGATAACCGCTTCCCATTCTTCTGTGGTGACAGCGGGGAATTCTGAAAACAATTTTTCTTCTTTTTCGCTCATAATAGCTATTCTTTGAATTTCAATTTTTTTATATTAAAAACAATTTGCAAAGATACAATTTTTTTTATTTATTCTTGACATTTTTTTTGAATATTGTGTTCACAATAATATTTCTTGATTGATTAACAAAAAAAATGCTACTTTTGCAAAAAGAAATTGTATGAAACAAATACCATTGGCGGAGCGTTTGCGTCCACAAACTTTAGAAGAATATATCGGGCATTCTCATTTATTGGGAAAAGGTGCCGTATTGCGGAATGCCATTGAACAAGGCAAAATTCCTTCCATTATCTTTTGGGGTCCTCCGGGTGTAGGAAAGACTACACTTTCTTATTTGATAGCAAAAAGTCTGGATTGTGAATTTTTCAAATTAAGTGCCATCAATTCCGGTGTGAAAGATGTTCGCGATGTGATAGAAAAAGCCAAACTTTCCACCCGCACCGCCATCTTGTTTATAGACGAAATTCACCGCTTTAACAAATCCCAACAAGATTCCTTATTGGGAGCAGTGGAAGAAGGTGTTATCACTTTGATAGGTGCCACCACGGAAAATCCATCGTTTGAAGTAATTTCCCCGCTTCTGTCCAGATGTCAGGTATATGTGCTGGACCATTTGTCCAAACAAGAATTGGAACAAATACTCTCCACTGCCAAAACCACTCTGGAAAACGACTACCACCAAAGCATACAACTACAAGAAACCGATGCCCTGTTGCGAATTTCCGGCGGAGATGCCCGCAAGCTGCTCAATGCTTTTGAATTAGCCTGCCAATATTTAGCCGACAAGCACCAAGAATTGCTGATCAACAACAAAACCATAGAAACCGTCATCCAACAAAATTTAAGCATCTACGACAAAAACGGAGAAAACCACTATGACATCATCTCCGCTTTTATCAAATCCATGCGTGGCAGCGACCCCAACGGAGCCGTCTATTGGCTTGCCCGCATGATAGAGGGCGGCGAAGATCCTTTGTTTATTGCCCGCCGCATGGTGATATTGGCATCGGAAGACATCGGCAATGCCAACCCCAATGCCCTATTGCTGGCACAAACCTGCTTCGACACCGTCAAAAACATCGGCATGCCCGAAGGCAGAATTCCGCTTTCGCAAACCGCCATCTATCTGGCTTGCTCCCCAAAAAGCAATGCTTCCTACATGGCTATCGACACTGCCTTGGCAATGGTTAAACAACATAAAAATCTGCCCGTGCCGCTGCACCTCCGCAATGCCCCCACCAAATTGATGAAAGAAATCGGCTACGGCAAAAACTACCAATATGCCCACGATTTTGAAAACAATTTTGTCAACCAAGAATTTCTTCCTAAAGAAATTGCAGGACACACTTTCTACAAGCCGGGCGACAACGTTCGCGAAAACGATATGCGTAAACGCCTGAAAGCCTTGTGGAAGGAGAAATACGGGTATTAAAACTTCAAAGACAAACCAAACCCGTTTATGCCGGATTGCAAGTTCAAGGACAACATTTTTTATAACTTTGTTTGTTGAATTTATAACTCTTAAATGTAATAACCTATGACTAAAGACATAGAAACAGTTGCTGCTACTACCGAAGACGCATTATTCAAACAGGTATCAGCCCTTATAGAAGAAAGTAGAAAACATGTAGCCAAGGCGGTAAATACCGCAATGGTTTATACGTATTATAGCATAGGTCAGTACATAGTGGATTACGAACAAGGAGGCAACTATCGTGCTGAATATGGAAAGGGAGTGTTGGCTCGCCTGTCTTCCAAACTGACAGAAAAGTATGGTAGAGGTTGGTCGGTAGAGACATTGACCAAATGCAGAAAGTTCTACAATGTCTATGCAATTTCGTCTGCGTCGCAGACGGAATCTGTAGTTAAGGAAAATTCGTCTGACGGGCAGACGAAATCTACCTCGGAGTTTTTCCTTTCATGGAACCATTACCAGATACTGATGCGCATTGACAACCCCGAAGAAAGACATTTTTACGAGATAGAAGCACAACGGCAAAATTGGGGATATAAGTGGCTACAGCGGCAACATGCCAGTAGCTTGTATGAACGTATTGCTTTAAGCCAAGACAAAGATAGTGTTCTCCGTCTTGCTGAACAAGGACAAGTAGTGGAAAAGCCGGCTGACATTATCAAGAATCCTATTTCGCTGGAGTTTTTAGGATTAAAGCCGGATAATTCCTATAGCGAAAACGCATTGGAAAATGCTATCATTAACAAACTGCAAACATTCCTGTTGGAAATGGGAAAAGGCTTCCTGTTTGAAGCACGGCAGAAACGTTTTACATTCAATGAAGATAATTTCTACGTTGATTTGGTGCTCTACAATCGTATTCTGCAATGTTATGTGCTTGTCGATTTGAAAATAGACAAACTGACCCATCAGGATTTGGGTCAGATGCAGATGTATGTGAATTATTTTGACAGGTATGTGAAACTTGATTTTGAAAAGCCGACCATAGGTATATTGCTCTGCAAATCAAAGGAGGATGCATTGGTTGAACTCACTCTTCCTAAAGATGCAAATATCTATGCTTCGGCATATCAACTCTGCTTACCGGACAAAGCGTTACTTCAGGCTAAGGTGAAAGAGTGGATTGAAGAATTTGAAGAAGAACACGAACTATAACCGCAGAGCAACTACAAAACAGCATTCTACAAGTAATATAAAGTATTTTTGGCAACACTTATGTACATATATTGCTCTATTATACAGAAATTCCAAATATAAAAAGAAAACTATCTCGGACTTCTTGTGGAAGGAGAAATACGGGTATTAAAACCTCAAAGACAAACCGAAACCGCTTTTGCCGGACTGCAAATTCAAGGACAAACGGCCGATGTTTTACTTTTTTTGGCCAGCAACATATCCTGCGCTATAAAAATATTCATGAAAACCTTTTTTTCTGAAGGTAAATACGGATATCAGACCACCTACTGCATTCGTCCTATTCTCACACCTAAGTTGAGATAAATTGTATGAGTGGAAAGAAATTCCGTGAAAGACAAAGACAGCAGAGCATCATAATTTGCACTGCTCAAAAAATCATATCCCATTCCAACGGTAAAACGTTTGATATCCACACCAGCTCCGACTTTTAATCTAAAATGCACCGGTTCCAAATATAAAGGGAATATAATACTGCATCCGCCGGAAATGCTTAAATAAGGATATAATTTAGGTTTGACGGGTAAAAATATTCTCACATTGGCTAGTGCCGTTATAAAATGAGCATCTTCATACCCTTCTTGACCCGAAGGGAAAGAACAAGTTCGAATAGGCGAAAAGAAATCGTAACCTATGCTTCCACCCACAAAGACATATTCTTTTATTCTACAACCGAATGTAAAATTAGTTGATGCACCTATAGAAATCCTCAGCCCATTGAAAATGTATCTTATTTCTGCATCTGCATACATATTAAAAAAAGGTTCTTTGATAAAGGGACGAGTGTTTTCATTCACCTTCCTGTCTCCGAACTGTCCGCCAAACTCTTTCTTTTCACACACGGTATCATCCTGAACAGCAACAACATCCTTCTCCCCTATATTTTGCTTGTCCGCCTTATCTTCAAACACCTGCACTTCTCCATTGGCATAAATGATAGAATTGAGTTCTTCCACCCCCAGAATAAAGGTCGGTCCTTCCAAATTGCTCTGCTTTTTGTATTTGATTTCACTGCCGGAGACTTCCAATATTTTGGCTTCTATCTTTTGGGCATCTTTGGTGATAATAATGTCTTGGGCATGGAGCGTGCCGAAAAAACATATTAATATTATTACAATCAAATATACTTTACTCATAATTAAATATTTATCAATTATATTAAAATTTTAGTGCCAAACCAAATCCGTTTTTACCGGATTGCAAATTCAAAGACAACTTTCCCGAACATTGTTGATTATATAATTCATGCGAAGAATGTCTTCGCTTGGCTCCCACTATCCATAAAGGAATGCATGCCGCAGTAAAACAATCCGAAGCAAATGCACAACCTATACCGGCATACAAGTAAGCATCATCAAGCGATGAATAGCCTATCACCATTAAAGGAATTGCGGCAACAAAACAGCCGATTGCCAACCCGCAAAACACCTTTCCTAAGCGCTCTTTTTCCATTGCATCTATGTGATATTGATAGACTGACGGACAATGGGTTTTTAGATAATAAACATATTCACCTTCTGAGATTCGCTTCCCGTCCAAGTAATAATTGTTGGCAACATCTCTTGCAATAACGCCTCCTCCTATATTTTCATTATAGCTTGCACCGGTTTCCCATATTACTTCTGACTGAGGCTCATTTGCTTCAGGTTCTTTTGTCGGAAACACCTGCACTTCTCCATTAGCATAAATGATAGAATTGAGTTCTTCCACTCCTAAAATAAAAGTCGGTCCTTCCAAATTGCTCTGTTTCTTGTATTTGATTTCACTATTGGAAACCTCCAGTATTTTGGCTTCTATCTTTTGGGCGTCTTTGGTAATAATAATGTCTTGGGCTTGTACTGTGCCGAGAAACGCCATCATCAATAAGCCCGATAATACTTTCATAAATGTAGTTGTTTGCATATTTTTATGTTTTAGTTTTCAATGGTGCAAAGATAACATTATTTATTAATAATCTAACCTATTTGAGAGTTTTTTTTATTTTTGGAACATCTTGTCATTTTTTTTTATATTTTTGCATTTTCAACCGAAATTTGCATTTATGAATTGAATGTAACTTGGTATTTTTTGTAATTTTGCAAATAACAACAAAAGATTTCCAAAAATAATATGGAAGGCGTAGATCTTTACACGGGTTCAGAAGAAGATGTCAAGGGTATGTATATTACCCCTGCCATTAACAACAAAGGATGGCAACATGGTCCATCTTATTGTATGGAATATGCTTTTACGGAGGGACGTGTGTTTGTTTCCGGAAATTTTTCTACCCGTGGAAAGAAGAAGTCGGCAGACTATTATCTATATGATGGAGCTAAGTCGCGTCCATTAACTATCATTGAAGCAAAAAAAGCCTCCAAAGATTTATCCGTTGGCATTCAACAGGCAATTGATTATGCTAAAATTCTAGACTTATCTATTGCTTATGCTTCTAATGGTAAGATGTTCCGTGAATATGATTTACTTACCGGAAAGCAACGAGATTTTCCATTGTCGGATTTTCCGACTATGGATGAATTGAAAGCACGTATCAGAGCAGAAAAAGGCTATACACAAGCACAGCAAGCAGTTGTCGACCAACCATATTATTATAGTCAAAACTCACACGAACCTCGTTATTATCAGCGTATTGCTATTGACCGAACAATAGAAGCGATTGCTAAAGGAGATAAACGTATTTTGCTTGTTATGGCTACCGGCACAGGCAAAACATTTACAGCTTTTCAAATTCTTTGGCGGCTACGTGCTTCCGGCTATTTAAAGAATAACCGCATACTATATATTGCCGATAGAAACATTCTGATTGACCAAACCATGAATCAGGATTTTAAGCCGTTTAAAACAGTAATGACCAAGGTAACTAATAAAACGATGGATTCCTCTTTTGAGATACACATGGCTTTATATCAGCAACTTGTTTCTTATAAAGAGAATGTACCGGACACCTTCACACAATTTTCTAAAGACTTTTTCGATTTGGTTGTGGTGGACGAATGTCACCGAGGTTCAGCAAAAGAAAACTCTGAATGGCGCCGTGTGTTGACCTATTTTTCTTCGGCTATCCATCTTGGCTTAACCGCTACTCCAAAGCAGGCAGCTGAAGCCAACAATTTTGATTACTTTGGTGAACCAATTTATACTTATTCTTTAAAACAAGGTATTGAAGACGGCTTCTTGGCTCCATACAAGGTTACAAAATGCTACATTAATGTGGACAAGACCGGTTACACTCCAAACACGCGAGATATTATCAGTTTGGGTTCGGAGGAAATAAAGGACTATTATACACGTCATGATTTTGGTAGAGAAATAACATTATTAAATCGTCAACGTATTGTAGCAAAACGAATTACCGAAAAATTGAAAGAAATAGGTCGCATGAAGAAAACCATTGTTTTCTGTCCCGATATAGAAGAGGCTGGCACTATGCGAGATTTGCTGGTAGAAATAAATCAGGATATGATGAGCAAAGACCCCCGCTATATCATGCGTATTACTTCTGAAGACTACGAGAACAAGAAACAACTTGATAATTTTATTGACCCCGATAGTCCATATCCGGTAGTTGTTACAACATCCGAATTGCTGTCTACCGGAGTGGATTGTAAAACTTGTGCTCTTATTGTCATTGATAAAGAAGTCAGTTCTATGACAATGTTCAAACAGATGATAGGTCGTGGAACACGCCTATATGAGGATAAAAACAAGTATTTCTTCGACATTCTTGATTTCCGTGGGGTTACTGAACTTTTCTCCGACCCTGATTTCGATGGCGAGGGATGTCTTGTTGACCCTCCATTTGGTCCTGATACACCAAAACCAAAAGGTGGAAAGGGTCCAACCGGAGGAGGTGGTCCCGGTGGAAATCCTCCTATTCCTCACAAAAAAACTATCTTCAAAGGCAGAAGAATTCGTCTTGAAGGAGAACGTTTATTGGTGCTTGACATGGACGGCAAGGAATTAGAAACAACAAATGTG
>JAEEGK010009939.1_pt1 | contig 22043 bp, 23 predicted proteins | sample 8958771 | NCBI WGS metagenome assembly JAEEGK01 (sample SAMN16246547, study PRJNA631951) | gut metagenome | biome: gut microbiome; feature: rumen; material: SC-attached | host: Bos | place: Iran: Karaj | collected 2018-10 | reverse complement strand
GCAGTCCGTGATGAAACAGTGAATCATTCTATGCCCAACGTATCGTAGAATCCAGTCATCTCGAGGATTGCACGGACGTCGTTGTTGACGCCTATCAGCTTGATCCCGTTCCTGTCCTGCATGATCTCGTCCGCCAGATACTCGGCGTAGATGTCTTTCTGAACCTTGTTTAACGGCTGTCCCATCGCTTTCACCCACTTATTGAATTTATTGTATAATCAGAGAGCATTCGACCAACTCATTTCCGGCACCGCTCACGAATGATCTGAAGATGATATTATGAGAATCTACCCAATAATCGCTAAGATCAAGCCTATACAGAGAACACATACACTCCCCGTACGCCGTCTCTATCATCGCCCTCTTATTCCCATCTTTCACAGCACTCTTGTCGTTGAGATATATGCGTTGAAGGTATTGTTCCGGAGTAAAATCGTAATGCTTCGGATCCGTGTCTTGTGAAGAGACCTCCACATCCAGAGTGCCGTCGTCCCTTATTTCGGCAATTTGATACCTGATATCTGTTTTCCCGTTTACTGAATGCAAAATGTAGTAATCTCCGACCTCCAGATCCGTTCTCAACTCACCGGTGTGTTCAGGAACCATCAGAACCAGGGCAGCCACTACCAATGTGGATACTTCCGTGATTGCCAACAGTATTGAATAAGGCCTGTTCATCAAGAAGAAATCTCATCTATCAATTATATCGATTCCCTTGATACAGTCAGTTAATCCGTCTTCGATTGTTTTTCGAACTAGAATATACGCCCCTGTAAAATATGGAAACTGTAATCCAAGAAGCATGAAGATGTATCAGGTCGATGCATTCACAGACCGTCCGTTCTCGGGAAACCCTGCTGCTGTCTGCGTTTCAAAAAGAGCTCTGAAAGATGACGTCATGCAAAGTCTAGCTATCGAGAACAACCTATCTGAGACGGCCTTCGCAGTCGGAAGCGATGGAAGATACGAACTGAGATGGTTCACTCCCGGCGGAGAGATCGACCTTTGCGGGCATGCTACTCTGGCGACAGGGTTTGTCATTCTGAACTATATCGAACCTGATGCGTCCCAGATAGAATTCAGCACCAAGAGCGGCGTCCTAAAGGTCACCAGAGAAGGGGTCTGCTATTCCATGGATTTCCCGCTTATCGAGACCCGGCCCATAGAAGTCACCGAGGACTTCATCGATGCAATTGGGTGCGACATAGAAGAAGCGGCAATAGGTTACAGGGACCCCATATTGCTGCTAAAGACTGCAAAGGATGTCATCGAACTCGATCCTGACATGGGAAAGGTGAAAGGACTCGAGGATGGACTCGGCCTTTTCGTCACCGCCCCCGGATATGATGGATTCGATTTCGTCTCCAGAGCATTCTGGCCCAAATTGAATGTGGATGAGGACCCGGTATGCGGTTCTATGCACTGCAGCCTGGTCGATTTCTGGAGCAAGAAACTTGGAAAGAACCGTATGGTCGCACGCCAGGTATCAGAACGTGGAGGCACGCTCACCGTTGAAATTATAGGAGACAGGGTTAAACTGAGCGGCAAAGCGGTTCTGTTCGCCACTTTCGAAGTAGATGACTCGATCCTGTTCTGAGCATCACTCGATCTTGCGTATCACGCGGGCCGGCACCCCTCCGACCACTGTCATCGGGGGAACATCCTTCGTCACGACCGCGCCTGCAGCGACCACGGAACCGTCCCCGATGGTCACACCTTTCAGGATGGTCGCGTGGGAACCGACCCATACATTCTTCCCAAGGACTATCGGGGCCACATGATTCTCTGCCCTTCTTTTCGGATCGAGATCGTGGTCTATGGTAGCGAATACAACCTGGTGTCCGATGAAGCAGCCATCTCCTATCCTGATTCCTCCTTGGTCCTGGAAACAGCATCCGGAGTTGATGAACACGCTTTTGCCGATCGTGATATTCTTACCGAAGTCCGCATATATGGGAGGGAAGAGACAGAAATCATCGGGAACATCCTTGCCAATGAGCTCGGACACCATCTCCCGGAGCTCCTTATCCTCATGGAATCCCGTATTGATCCTGGCAGTGACCATCTGTGCTTCTCTCGCATATTTCCTGAGAACACTCATACCATTGCCGTCGGGACCTATCGTCTGACCGGCATTGAGTCTTTCCAACAATGCGTTCAATTCCTGGTCCGGTGTTCCGTCTGCCATATCAAGTCTAAGGATATTCGATTACATTAATTGTTGTCAAAGACCGATATCCGATAGGCTCGCCCAATCGTCATGGATGCTCGATCAGAATGCATGTGAAATCCGTCCTGTATTCCTTGCTGTAGGCGTTGATGATGACGTACTCGATACTGGAGATGGTATAGAGCGCACAGTACAGGATGAACGTCAGATCGAATCCCAACAACAGCACCATGAACGGCAAGAAGTATACGATGAATCCTGCGGTCTTGTTGATGTATGAATGGACGGATGTGAACTTCTTGTATCTGACGTAGCCGATTATCATGGCCAAGAGACGGATCGCTGCAAGAATGATGATCCATGCGATCATCCATGGCTTGAGTTCGTAGTACAACAGGAAACTGACCACCAACGATACGACGAAGGCGAAATCTCCCAAACTGTCCAAATGACTTCCGAACTCGCTTACCAGATTGTACTTTCTGGCGAGATATCCGTCCAAGAAGTCCGTTATACCGCATAGGCAGATCACAATGAAGAACTCCAGAGTGAGAGGTTCGAACAGGAGCATCGATAAGGATAAGATTATCCTCGAAAATGAGATGATGTTCGGTATTGATTTGTTCATCACAATTCCCTCAGATGGGTTGCCAGAGTGCTTAGATGATACTAATCAAACCGAACAATATAATGTCTGCGTTATTTCAGTCAGTTTCCTTATCCTAATTCGACCGTTCAGCCTTTGAACTTCACTTCTGCGAAAGTCATCGACCCCGTCCTGAGACACCTTTTGAAATACCACTTGAAGAACAGCGGAATGCAGTTGTAATCCTCTGGAAGGCGATCAAGAACCGTCACGGATTCCACTGTATCGGAAAATTCCTTGATCTCCTTCTTGCCGTCCTCCATGCTGAATGGCATGTATGCTCCCTTGTTACCTGTCTTCCTGACAGCTCTGTTAGAGCGGGCCAGCATCTTTGCGTTCTCATAGTCGAAGCACATCACGGCGCCCGGGAACCTCTTTCCGATCGCATCTATAAGCCTCTGTACATCTTCCCTTTGGAAATAGAACAATACGCCGCAACTCATAATGAAGACGCTGTCCCCTTCGTTGTATCCGACGTAATCCATCCAATTATGATCATTGGCGTCCATACCTATGTTCACTGTCCTCTCTTTGCGGTCGAATAATCTGGTTCTGAATTCTATTACCTCAGGAAAGTCCACATTCGCAAAACGGCATCTTCCGTTGTCTATGTGGTCGAAAATCGTGTCCAGACCGCAACCTATGTTGATGATCAGTGCATCCGGATGTTCATTGAGGAACTTTCTGGCCACCCTCTCGGTGATGTCCTGTCTCATACCGTAGACCAACTGTGGTCCCTTGCCCATATCCGCCTGCTCGATATCATAGTCTATGCGATCGATGATTGTTTTTGCCGTCGTGTCCCTGAACAGACGGGGGTATCTCTGATTCGCCTTGTATCTCCCGAACAAAGGAAGCATCAGAGTTTCCTGGACGCTTCCTTTCTCGATCAAGACTTTCTCTTTCATACAAGGTCATATTACTTTAGATTAAAATAATTTAGGAATTCCTAATAATTTATCAATGACAAAAAGTACCTAGAGAGGACGCGACCGGATTCCAAATTCACCGGTCGATGAAATGTAGTGTTTGGCGCCGGTCACGCATCCATTGCTTTCTTAGCGATCCTCACACCCAATTCATAGGAGTTCTTGAGATCCGTCTCAAAATGGCTGTCGCGATAGGCCCTCTTATCTTCTTCGTTGAAAAGGGTGATATCATAGCGCGAATAATCCTTGAACTGATATGTATTGCAGACATTCAGCGTCTCGCAGTATCCCATGATGAGATCCATAGAGGAAGGTGTCTCCTTCAGAATCTGGGCATAATTCCAGTCCTTATACATCTCCTCCGGCAGATTCATGGTGTAGATCATACCGCAAGGTACCACCTTATCCCTGCATACCTTCGGTTTACCATCCTCATAATGATATGAGTAGATTGGGAAAAGCCACCTCTCGACGAACGATCTTACCTGACCCGTCGGTTGGCTGAAATAAATCGGGGAACCCAGAATCACAGCGTCCGCCTCTCTGAGCTTTTCCAGGACGGGGCGGAGCTCGTCCTTCATCGCGCAGACACCGTTTGTTTTGGCGTTCTTCAACTTGCATGCGAAGCAACTGGTGCAACCCTTGAAGGTGTAATCGTAGAGATTGACCTTCTCCACTTCGAATCCGTTATCGGCAAGACCTCTGCCTGCCTCTTCGACACATTTGTCGGTATTCCAATTCTTCCTGGGGCTGCCGTTGATGATGATGGCCTTCATATTCACAATAAGGAATTAAGAGTTAAAAAAAGGGCATGTGGACGAAAACCGTGCAAGTGGATCCGATACATTTTTTGTATCCCAAATTAGTCCGTATCTATGGACGAAAATACCTCAGGCATCATGAGAACACAGATGTCCATTCTGATCCGGAGTCTTAAACTAGTTCACTTCGACAAGATTCTGGCGGTCTATCTAGTATTCTACTTCATCTTCTCGCTGTTCATATGGTACTGCGACCCCGATATCAAGGACCTATCCGATGCCCTATGGTTCACCTTCCAAACCGTTACCACGATTGGTTACGGAGACATCCAGGCCACATCCGTCCTGGGAAGGATATTGACTGTGATCCTAGCCATCTACTCCATCGCCATCGTCGCGATCTTCACCGGGATCATCGCCGGATTCTATGTGGAGGTTGTGAAGGCCAAGGGCAACGAGGAGGTCATGAACTTCCTCAACACACTCGAGAGACTTCCTGAGATGGACCATGACGAATTGGTCAGAATATCGGAGCGCGCAAGGGAGTTGTCCAACAAGACGAGAAGGTGAGAGTCAGAATCGAGATCGCTGCTTCAGGTTGCTCAGGGCTTCCTTGTTGTTGCCGATGATCATCGATACCTTGCCGCAAGTATCCAACTCTGGACAGGATCCGCACGTCTCGTATCCTTTAGAGACGGCGCATTTCCTTATCGGACAAAGGGTGCCGCAGTAAACGGTCTTGACTCCTTCCATGCGGCATCCTGTACAGTTAATCATGTCCGGAGTGATCTCCACCTGATTAAGTTCAGACCATTCCCTTGAAACCTTTCTGCGCAGATCGTCATCGTCATTCAGGGTAGCGATGCGTGCCTCGCATTTCTCGCAATCCAATCCACAGTATGCGATGAATCTATTCATGCACCTGGAATGAATGTGTTTGTTGATAATACGTGTCTTATTCCGCCTTGTTTTGAACCAGTTCTCCGGAATGGCCTACATCATCTATTTCAACCGTGGACATCGTCAGGGGCTTGAAGACCATGGAGAAAAGACCGCTCCTCAGCAGAGATTTCGTCATCTGCTCGATGATCGCATTCTTCTACATCATGATGTTCTTCATGACGTATACCGGGATGACCGCATACGTCAGGGACGAATTCCAGACGGACAGCATGATAGCAGCGATAGCGGTGAGCGTCTTCATCGTCGGCGACCTGATCGCCAGATTGTTTTCCAACAGGATCATCGACAGATTGGGCCTCAGGATGACCGTGGTCGCGTCCCTCTTGGTCAGCAGCATCCTCTCCATAATGTATCTGGCTGCGTGGGACGTGGTTTCTATGTGCATCCTGAGATTGGTGCACGGAATGGCCTACGGCGCCATGGGAACGGCTGTGAACACCAAGGTTTCGCTGTCGATACCGTCCGAAAGGATGGGCGAAGGCATGGGATACTTCATGATGAGCGTCAGCATAGGCTCGGCATTGGGTCCGATGGCCTGCATGATGCTTTCCGAGGACGGGGTGTTCACAGACGTGTTCCTGCTGGGATTCGCGATGAGCCTCATGGGATTCCTGTGCTCGCTTTTCCTGACAAAAGACGTGCCGGTCGCAGAACGTCATGACAGGCCCAAGGGATTAGTGGAGCGCAGCGCCATCCCCATCTCGGTCGTCGCGCTGGTGTTCTTCTTCTCGTATTCGGGCGTCCTTTCGTTCATATCGTCCTACGGGAACGAGATAGGTCTTGCGGAATTCGCCACGTTCTTCTTCGTTGCATTGTCTGTCAGCACATTGGTATCCAGGATGTTCCTCGGGAAGATGTATGACACCCGTGGGGAGAATGCACTCATGATACCATCGTTCCTCCTCTTCATTCTGGGAATGGCCATCTTCGCGACCACCGACAACGGATGGCTGCTCCTTCTATCAGGAGCGATGATGGGTGTCAATGTGGCCCTAATGCTGTCCATCGGCAACGCAGTGGTGATCAAACTCACCAAAAGGGACAGGGTGGCGGTCGCCATCTCCACATTCAATATCTTCGTGGACCTGGCCTATGTGATCGGTCCGATAGTAATCGGAATGCTGATAGATGATATGGGCTACCGCGACAGCTACATGGCCATGGCCGCCGTTGCGACGTTCTCCCTTATCCTATACTATTTCCTTCACGGAAGACTGGTCACAGCCGGTAAGATACCTAAGGGATCGTTCTGAGGAAAGGTTCTTGACTTTCCGCATATCACCTAAAAAAACAAACTTTTACTAATCAAAACGCTCTACACGACCGCATGGGAATTCGTCTCTCCGTCCTGTTGATATTGACCGCTTCTATCATCCTATTCCCGCTTGCGTTTAGTTCTGTCGACGGGTACAATAGCTTCGAGGACGGGGATTTCGAATACTCTGTCGAAACCTCCACAACTGTCTCGATAATCTCAGTTTTAGAAGATTCCACTACGGAAGATATGATCGTACCGTCTACCGTGATGCACGATGACAAGGAGTATACCATCGTATCGATCTATGCGACGTTTAGAGAACCTGTTAGGACCGTACATATCCCCGCGACGGTGGAATTCATCGATGTCTGGGTGTTCACATCATCGGATTTGTATTACATCTCCGTGGATGAGAATAACAAGAACTATTGCAGCGTGGACGGAGTCATTTTTACCAAGGATATGCGCACGCTTATAGCATATCCTGCATGCAAAGAGGGCAGCGCTTATGACATTCCCAAAGATGTAACGACGATCGACACAGGTGCGTTTTGCAGAACAAATCTCGTCGCCGTGGTTATGCCTGTGGGACTCAAAGAAATCAGATTCGAAGCGTTCGCTTACTGCGAGAATCTGGAATCGATCAACGGCATTGGAATTGCTAACGAGTTGCCGAGCTCCGTGAGCATTCTGGACTCCTCAGTGTTCGAAGGATGCAAGAAATTAACCAACCTCAAACTGCCTGATGATCTGAAACTGATGGGCGACAGCGTATTCGCGGAATCGGGCATAGAACGGATCAACATACCTTCGGGACTGTATTCGATGGGCGAGAGGGTTTTCAGCGATTGCCCCAACCTAAAGAGTATAACATCTGACAATTACAAATATCAGGAGGAAGAGGGAATCCTGTACGATGTATCCCACAACAAAAAACTGATGGCCTATCCAGCAGCCAGTGAGAGGACCGAACTATACATGGATGAAAATGTCACGGAAATAGAACCCATGGCATTCTCCGGATGCTCCAATTTGAAGAAGATAGTCCTGCCCAAGACCATGGCCGTCATAAACGAAGATGCGTTCGAAAACTGTCGGTCCCTTGAAGAAATCGATCTGAGTAATGTCTCGGTCGTTGAATACGCCGCATTCAATGGATGCGAATCTTTGACCAATATTACTTTCGGTGAACAAATAACGGTGATCGGACTCCTGGCGTTCAAAGGAACAGGCCTGGATGAACTTAACGTCCCGAGCTCCGTAACATCCATTGGTCTTTCGGCATTCAACGATTGCAAGAATCTTAAGAAAGTCACAATACCTGAAAATTCCAGGGTTGATGTGGGTTACACTGCGTTTATCAAATCCTGTAATCTTACCGAATTCATAATCTACAGCCCCGACGTGATTCTGAATTCATACTCGTTAGATATCGGAACTGAAGAGGATCCCGTCATCCTTAACCTGACGGTTCCCAAAGACCTTTTCATCCCCGAAAATGTGAATGGCGATAACACAACATTGGACATACACATCTTGGGAGAGCGCCCGTACCCCTACGAGAATCTGCTCGGAGTACTGGTCTGCATACTTGTCGTACTATTCATCGTCAGAATGTTCAGAGGTGTGTGAGAATGATCAACATCTTTACCAGATTAGCACAGTCCGTCAGAGACGTCCGTGCAAACAAGACGATCCTGCTGGCGATGATCAGAAGGAACACTGCCGGACGTTACAAGAGCACATACGTCGGATTCGTATGGCATCTGCTTCTGCCCGTCCTGATGATCGTCGTGCTGACGATAACGTTCACTTACATCAGACCGCGTGCCATGGAAGATTTCTGGATCTACTTGAGTGCAGGAATATTCCCCGTCTATTTCATCTCCAGCTGTCTGAGGGGAAGAGCCATCACAGCCAATGCGAGCTATGTCACAAAGATGAAGATCCCCAGAGAGATCATCGTCTTCTCAACGGTCATCACAGAGTTCCTGAGCGTGGTCTTCGCTTACATGGTCATAATCATCGTGATCCTGCTTTCAGGACAGTATGTCAACTGGTTCGGTATGGCCATGCTCCCTGTCGAATTGTTCCTGATGTTCGTATTTTCATTGGGAAGCTCGTATCTGGTATCGACGATCACAGTCTTCATCAAGGACGTGGGATACATCATGAGCATAGTGATGAGATTGGTCATTTGGATAACCCCCACATTCTTCCTGGCCAGCGAGGCCAAGGGCCTTCTGGGAACGATCGTGTGGTATAATCCGTTCACTTATTATGTGGAAACTTTCCATGACATCCTGTACTATGGAATCTTCCCGCACACGGAGTATCTCCTGATGAGCCTGATATTGGCGGCAGGGATGTACCTGCTCGGAGCGTTCGTGTTCTTCACATATGAGAAGAAGTTCCCGGAGGTGCTCTGATGGAGGACGATATTGTCATCAGGATCAGAGGGCTGAAGAAGTCCTATACGATCATCGATCCCAACCTTAACGACAGCAGATTCCTGTTCAAGAAGAAGATACAGTACCCGATCTTCGACGGAATCGACCTGGATATCAAAAGAGGCGATATCGTCGGTATCCTCGGACGCAACGGATGCGGAAAGAGTACATTCCTGAAGATGGTCTCAGGCATCCTGGAACCCGACGAGGGGACGGTAGAGGTCAAAGGCAAGGTCGCCAGCATTCTCGAGCTGAGCATGGGATTCCACGCGGACCTTTCCGGAAGGGACAACATCATCCTCAGGAGCGAATTGTACGGCATCCCCAGGGAAGAGGTCATGGAACATCTGGACAAGATAATCGAATATACGGACCTAGGAGTGTTCATCGACAATCCTGTCAGGACGTACTCGTCAGGTATGAGGTCTCGTCTCGCATTCTCCGTCATGGTCAACGTCGATGCGGACATATTCCTGATCGATGAGGCACTGAGCACCGGAGATGCTGCATTCGCCTCCAAAGCATCGGAGCATCTGAAGGACCTTGTCCGCAGCGGCAAGACCGTCCTTTTCACATCCCACAGTATGAACACCATCAAACGCACATGCAGCCGTGCGGTTTGGATCTCGGACCGCGTGATAAAGATGGATGGTCCGGCAGATGATGTCGTCGACGAATACTCGCGTTCCATCAACGACTCGTTCGAAGAGACCCTGGGCCTTGCGAACGACGGCTCATCCTCCGCACAATACAGGATCGCCATCTTCTACAGGGACGGCGTAGGTGTTGAGAAGAACAAGGATGAGTGGTTGCACTGGCTGAATGAGGCTGCATTGAGGGATCACCCAATGGCGCTCAACGACCTTGCCGACATAAAGATGTCTGAGGGAAAGACGGAAGAGGCTATGGACCTCTATCAAAGAGCGGCTGAGAACGGCAGCATCGAAGCCAGAAGGAAATACGCCACACTCCAGGGAGAGACGATGGATGAGATCAGGGAGTTGCGCTCCATCCTGAAGGACCTCTGCTCCTCCGGCTACCCCTATGATTATTGCAATTACGGCGAACTCATGCTCAGATCTGCCCTGTCTGCTGAGGACTATGAAGAGGCCAAAGAATACCTGACAAGGGCCTCGGAAATGGGATGGACCGATGCGGATCTGCTCCTTGGACAGATGTACCGCGACGGTAGTAACGGTGAAAGGAACCTTGACAAATGTATCTCATACCTCACCAAAGCGGCTGAGAATGGGAACAACAAGGCAATGTACATGCTGGGCGACCTGTTCTATGACGGAAAATACCAGAAAAAGGACTATGAACAGGCATTCAGATGGTATCTGATGTCAGCATCGGTGGGCAACGCCAGATCCCAGTATCAGGTAGGACTGATGTATGCCTCCGGACAAGGGGTGGAAAAGGACGAGGATCTGGCCAAACAATGGTTCGCCAGGTACTCCAGCACAATGGTTAACGATTCCCGCAAGAAAGCAATGGATACACTGAGGGCCCGCAAAGGGGACATTGCCTTGTCCAACGACATGCTGAAGGCCATGTCACGCAGCAACCAGCCTCCGTCCATGACCACTCTGGCCCTCAAATACCAGTCCGGAAAGGGATTCAAGAAGAACGAGAAGGCCGCCATGGAACTCATGAGGAAAGCATCCGTTGCAGGAGGTTCGCCCCGTGTGAAGCTGGCCGAGATGATCGAATCGAAGAATGAATCCGAACAATTCCCGCAGGAGTCGCTCGATCTCATCAGGAGTGCTGCGGAATATGGCGATGCCGGAGCCATGTACAAGATGGCCCTGCTGTACAAGGACGGAAAGGGCGTCGAACAGAACATGGACCTGTATCACAGATACATGGTGATGGCTGCCGAACGCGGAAACAAAGATGCCAAAGATACCGTCAGACAGTGGAAAGCCCGTACCGTTCGCAGACAATCTGAAAATAAAACTAAGGGTAACCGTCCGAGGAATAAAGAGGTCAAGAAATGATCACTTGGGCTACGCTTCTGATGTGCGTAGCGATCTCAGCAGATGCTTTCGTCGTATCGCTTGGAAAAGGACTAGCTCTGAAGAAGATCGATAAAAGAGCTGTTCTAACTGTCAGCATATGGTTCGGCGCGTTCCATGCCATTATGCCTCTGATAGGGTGGCTGGCAGGAACGACTTTCCACGAATTCATTGACATATATGACAATTGGGTTATGTTCCTGGTGATGCTCATCCTCGGGATTATGTTCATCAGGGAAGGCCTCCAAGATGATGAGGATAATGGCAAACTGTCGAAGGACCTCACAGTCAGGACCATGTTCCCTCTGGCGATAGCGACAAGTCTGGATGCGCTCGCTGCGGGGGTTTTCATTTCAGCAAGTGCGACAGATGTCATAGAAGGCATCATCGCGCTCGGAGTAATCGCCGGATGCGTAAGTGCTGCCGGACTGTTCCTCGGCGGAAAGTTCGGTATAAGATACGGGAAAGCCGCCACAATTGCCGGAGGCTGCCTTCTATTATTTATCGGAATATTGGCGCTTCTAGAGGAATTCGGTATCGCTCATTTCATGAGCGCTTGATATATCTGGGCACGAAAAGTATCGCTACCCCGATTAACGCCAGAACGATACCGGTCACAATTGTAAACGTACTGTCGGATTCATCCTCGAAATAGGTGTTTTCCTTAGCTTCCTCTATAAGCTTGTTCATAGCCTTGCTTCTTCCTTCAGAAGCCATGTTGATGAGCGACTGGTCATAATCCAGCTTCCTCTGGTTATCGATAACATCATCTCCAATCAGTCTTATGAGGATACCATTGAAGACCGCTGCCAATCCGCTGCCCTTTATCTCGGTACTGTCTTCAACGCCATCGATGCTCATCCCATAATAGAAATCGAGATCGAAATCATTCAAACCGAGATATAGCGTCTTATCCGGACTGCCGGGATTGATCATGGTCAGATTGATATCGAGTAGGATCTCCCTAGCTGTGGTGGTGGTGCTAATATTCTTAGGTCCGGAACCACTAATCAGTTCCATATCCTCTTGGATCGAACCTTTTCCTTTGAATATCATCCTAATGTCCAATATATCCTCTTTTTCATCATAATAGGCATTCATACCGATGTAGATGTAGGCATTGAGAGTTGTATCTACGTGATACACCGAACCCTTCTGGATCGGGTTCTCAAGATCCTTTCCGTATAGGATGCTTGTATCATCCACCTTAAGGAGTCTGAAGATGACGCCCCCATAGTCATTTAGGAACGATCCTGCCCAGGACATCCCTCCGACATGGCCGATATCTCTGAATGTGGTAGCATTGACTGAAATGGAATCTGAGAGAGCTACTCCGAGCTCTCCGTACTGACTGTCGGACCCCTCTTTCCTGTCTTCGATCTTGAGTGCATCCCTCAAAGGTTGCGGAAGATCAAATCCGGCGCTCAGATGTCCTTTCGAGAATTCGGGTTTTCCTTGAGGCAGAAAATGCGATGCGACAAGCTTTGATGTAGCAAAACCGGCAAGGATGCTTGCCAGGGCCTCGAAATTCCTCTCATCCATCGTGAATGAAGGCAGTATGGGTTTGATGATCTCATTCAGTCTTTCCATCAGTATCTTCCTGTTCTCGTCCGAATCATCCGTAAGCTCAAGAACAGCCGATGTATCAGCGATTGCCCTGATCACGACGTCGATGATATCGCTCTTGGACTCCGAAGAAGATGATGATGAATCGGCATCCACCATGGGCGCGGCTGCTGTGGCCAGAAGCACAGCGATAATGAGTACTGCTATTGCCGCCTTCTTCATTCGGACTGCCTCCTGTCGATAACCAAGACAAGTATCGAATACATCAATACAGCCCATCCGAGGAATAATATGAAGCTTGCCAGAGGATCCAAGGGGAGCCCAGATGATGCCCTCACTACAGACATTATGCTGAGTGTTGTTAGTCCGCCATGACCGCTGGCATTCACTGCGGCTATCATATCGGGCACCGGTATCACTGAACACATGGCCTCATAGTCCACCAGGCCCGTCGCAGGTCCGAGGATGTATATTACCAAGGGAACAACTATGAACACAGACAGGATCGTCAGCGCTACGGCATGCTCCGAGCGGGTGTTTATAATCATGGCCACTGCGATTACTATCGCTGCAAAGACCACAGCTAGAGCGAATGACTGCAGAGACGCAGCCTGATCCCCCGTACCATGCATGATCTGAGCGACGATTATCATCACATACACCGGGATCATGAGGATGGATGAGACCGCGACCGCCCCCAGATATCTTCCTGCAACGGCATGTTTTCCTGATATCTTCAAAAGTCCTTCCTTCTCTGTTGCTACATACGCTGCGCCGATTGTTGTCAGAAGCGGTATGAGCTCCATGAGGATCGTGCTTACGGAGACATGAACAAGATATCCTCTGCTAGAGATGAACTCTGTTAGCAGGTATGTAAGCAGATACATCATGAATGTGAGCGCCAGCGACACAAGGATGAATCCCAGAGCGCGCACGGTGGTCAATTTATCGAGCATCGCTCTGAACTGAACGGAGAATTCGTCTACAGGGTCATCTGATGTAGCATCATATGACTGGTCCGCATCACAGACTCCGCTCATACATCCGAAACCTATTGGGAATTATTAAGGATTTTTTTCAGAATTGTCAGTGAATGCATCAAACGATAAATTCTCGCCATGTCATTCTATGATGATATCATGGAGTCGGACCACAAAGTGAACGAGCTGCTCGAAGGATTCGAGTCAGGGAGGATCCCTCTTTTGGAATTCATACGTTCTGTGAACCGTCTCCGCGAGGAGGGCGATGTGATAATCTGCGACCCTTCTCTGGGAAAAGCCGTGGTGACATGTTTCGGGAGGCACAGCGAAGGAAGGGACCTCATGGCCGCTCTCCTGACCATGCAGGGGTTCTCTGTGATTGTGGTAGACCGTGATGCCGAACTGAAGGATATCGTAGAGGAATGCATGGATCCTGAGGTCACGGTACTATGCATGTCGGTACAGACCACCTATGACTGCCCGGAGGTCTTGGACATCTCCGAGATGCTGAAAGAAGCAGGGATCAGGGAACGCATAGTGCTCAACATCGGCGGTGCCGCCATATCGGACAAGATAGCGGAGAAGGCGGAATGCGATATCTACTCCAATTCAGCAGGCAGATCCGTCAGACTGATCAAGGAAGAGGTCCGCAGGAGATCCTCTGCCCGAGCAACATCTTTTTATCCTTTTAGTTTGTAACAATTTTTATGACACACGGAGTCCTGGGCCTGATTGTCTGTCCTATGGTCGACGATAATCTGATCTACAGTCTCAAGAAGGATGACGAAGAGAAGAACATCATAGTCGTCCAGAACAAGAACAACGGTTCCATCAGAAGGAAACTGGAAGAAGCCGGAATGAAATACGAACTGGTATTCTGGAACGATATCCTGTCGCGCAATTATGATCTGCCCAAAGATAAGTTCACACTCCTGATCTACATGACGGACCTAGGCCTTCACTCGAGACCGGAGGTCCTCAAATCCACTGTCGAGGAGATAACGACCGAGATGCAGCCCTTCGTGGACGGCATAGGCTTCTATCTGGGGACCTGCGGCAACTACGAATGGAACATTCCGAAGTGGTGCGAGGAGAAGCATTTCAAACCCGGTGCGATGTTCTGCGACAAGAACGGATGCCTCTGCCACGACTGCGTCGGAATTAACATCGCTGGAGGCCCCAAATACACTCAGATGCAACAGAAGTACACGGGACACCTGTATGTCTTCCCAGCGATGGCTACGAACTTCGACGACTTCATGGAAGCGGACCAGGCGGAATCTGCGGCCACAGAGGCCAGCCTCACTCCCGAGATGAGAGAGGTGCTGGGGATAGAACCGGGCCGCGACGGCTATCTGAGATGGCTCCTTCAGCTGGGCAATTACGAATACATCCTCAAGCTGGACACCGGCATCGGAGACAGGGAGAACTTCGAGAACGATCTTCAGAAGGTATCCGAGAGGACACATCTCAAGATCAAAGAGGCTGAGGCCGGATGGGTGGATCTTCAGCCGACCGATGACATCTACAGCAAGTGCAAATCCTTCCTTCAATCCTGACCATGCATGTAGACTCCGAATTCACCGTAGGCATCCATACTCTGCTGGTCTACGCTTACTTCAATGAGGACAAGGTCACCAGCGAAAACGTATCCAGGAGCATAGGCTGCAACCCCGTCATCGTGAGGAAGGTCTTCAGCAAGCTATCCAAAGCCGGGCTTCTGAATCCCGGCAAAGGGAATGCCAGAACCGTTCTTGCGAAACCAGCTGACCGGATCACACTGAAGGATGTCTTCATCGCTACTCAGGAGGAATCCGTTGAAGAAACATTCAACATGTACCCTGCCAATCTCCAGTGTCCTATAGGGAAGGAAATCCACAGCCTGCTGGATTCCCATTTCACCTCAGCGATGGACGCTATGCTCGAAGACCTGTCCAAAACGACCATAGCGGACCTCGTATCAGAACTGCCCGCGGACAGGAAGCTTCCTGAATCTCTCAGGAGCCTCTGATCAGAACCTGCTGCCGATCATCTGTGCACTACCCATTCGCCTCTGGTCCCCCCTACGCGCTCGATCATCCCCTTCCTTTTCAGATGCTCGATCTCGAGGGATATCTTGGTGGCGGACATGCCGGTGATTTCCCTGATCTTAGCTATGGTAACTTTGGAATCGTTCTCCATCATGGACATGATTATATCAGCATCGGTGACCGTTCCATCCTCCTTGGACTTTGTGAAGCCCAATATCGTTCTGACCAAAGGAGGGTCGTTCTCCTCCGCCATCATGAAATCATACAGCAAGCCTGAATCATTTGCATCGCTCATCGCCCTGATACCATACCCCGTACGCTCCACATACCCTATCAGCATGAGCATCCGTACGATGATTGAATTACGAGGGTCAGATGCACCTCCGCGTATGGCCTTGGAAAACGGAACCCTCATGTTACCTGGATTCGTGATCTCTAAATGATCTCCCTCTAGGACAATGGATATTCCGCACCTCCCTCTGTAGTCGGCATGGACAACGGCGTTGACAACCGCCTCTCTAGAAAGACCATAGGATTTGGGCATCGTCTGGTTCATGGACGCCATTTCGAATCTAGATCCAAAGTGTTTGATCAATCTCCCCTCAACCTCATTCAGGAAATCGAAAATGTTACCGCTCCAGTCGCCTGAACCTGAGAATAACCTATAATCCCAACGTGCGGATGATGACACTTCGCGATAGTCCAAGAAATAATCAGGACATTCCAGAACTATGCTCATGTTCCTTCCGAACATCAGTAATCCAGCCATCGTCAGTTTGAGTACGCCTCCCATCTTCAAGGCAGCACCCGTTTCTATGAGAAATTGCTCGGTATCAGTATTCAGCAGAGGGTGATTTGGTCTGAATGATCTTAGCGCATCCAAATACCTCCTAATTGTATCTTGACTGATGACTGCTTCCCAATCGGCATCGATGGTGGTACTATCCGGCGATTTCTCTGACGATTCGGAGATCATACTCCTTATCTCATATTTTGTGCAGTGATAGTCTCCTTCATGATTGCGTTTGAATGTGCCGCTATTCACATTGCCATTGATGTACACAGGCCTGAATTCACGAGGTACTTGGGGGACGTTTATGACGATGTAACACTTCCCGTTCGACTCCAGAACTTGTACATCGCTATCCTTCAGACAGCAATAACTCACCTTGCTGCTGTCATTGACGATATCCCAAAACTGTTTTAGCATCTTGTTCGGATCTTCAAGCCCTTCGATTGAAATCTTGCGGGTCTTCTTATCCTCGATTGCGCCGAGAATTATCCTCCCGCCGTTCGTATTGCAGAATGCAGAATAAGTCTCCCAAAGGCTTTTTGGTAACCCTCCTTTAGCTGATTTCGCTTCTAAAACTAGAGATTCCTGCATCCTTCTCATAAACGATCAACTATCGTGTATATTTATATTATTTTTGTATTTATTATTCTTAAATTGATATTTTTTATTATTTTTTAATAATTAATTTCTACAAATATTATATTTATTTCTCTTATTATTAATTTAATTATTATTGAAAAATTGAAATATAATTAAAAAAAACTAGAGCGGGGTCTCCCCCGCCGATTGTTGTTTATTTCTTTCTTCCGTACATGAGGAGCAGTGCCGAGTTCACAACCACTGCCACCGAACCTACGTTATGAACCAGGGCACCGGTCACAGGCCCCAGTACTGCAAGCATGGACAGTGCTACGGCCAGGCAATTCCAGCACAGGGAGAACGTGATGTTGAACTTGACCTTGCCCATCATCTTCCTGGAGATCGATACCAGATGCGGAAGCGACTCGAGACCGTCCTTGACCAGGACCATATCCGAAGCATCTGCGGCTATATCCGTTCCTGTGGATCCCATCGCGATACCGACCCAGGCTTTCCTAAGGGCCGGGGCATCGTTCACTCCGTCCCCTACCATACAGACCTTGCCACCGGAACCCTGTCTCTCCTCTATGGACGAGACCTTGACCTCAGGAGTACAGTCAGAGACGATATCCTTGATCCCTGCCTCCGCAGCCATATGCGATGCTGCACGGCTGTTGTCACCTGTTAGGAGGATGCTGTTCACCCCTAGAGAGGACAATTCGGATACGGTGTCCTTAGATGTCTGACGGATGGAATCCGAGAATGCTACGAATCCTTCGTAATTGCCATTGATCGATACATAGACGACGGTGCATCCCTCTGCATACAAGTTTGCGGTGCGTTCCGCGGCTTCTGCCGGGATCGAAATACCCTTCTCCTCCATCATCTTTGAATTGCCTATCATGACATCCTTTCCGCTTACCTTTGCGGAGATACCACGGCCTACGGACATGGAGAAGGAGTCTGTTTTGACATGCTCTATGCCCTCCTTGTCAGCAAAGGACACGAACGCCTTGGCCAAGGGGTGCTCGGAAGCGGATTCTGCCGAAGCGACGAGTGATACGAACTCGGACCTGTCATTGACTGATGAAACCTCTTGGATCTTCGGTCTTCCTTCCGTTATGGTACCTGTCTTATCGAAGGCTACGGTATCGATCTGCGACATCCTCTCCAGGGAGTCTCCGTCCCTGACGAGCACACCGCGCTTTGCAAGGTTACCGATGGTCGCTACGACGGCTGTGGGAGTCGCAAGGATGAACGCACAGGGGCAGAACACGATACATACTGTCACGGCACGATAGATATCTTCCGTGAGGAAGTACGTGACAACCGCCAGCACCATGACGGTGGCGACCAGCCATGTTGCCCACTTGTCCGCTACCTTGACCATACGCGTCTTGTCCGCATCCACGGAGGAGACCATTCCGACCATCCTCTGGAACGAGGAATCCTCTGCATTCTTGGTGACCTCCATGTCGAAGGATCCCATCTGGTTGATCGTTCCACTGAAAACTGTATCGCCAACAAGCTTGTCCACAGGGAGGGATTCGCCTGTGATGACGGATTGGTCGATCGATGTCTCTCCCGAAACGACCTTTCCGTCCACAGGCACGGCCTCTCCCGGACGTACCCTCACGATAGCCCCGACCTGGATTTCCTCGACAGGGACCTCGCGCTCGGTATCTCCATCTACAACCCTTCCGGTCTTGGGGGACATGTCCTGAAGGGCTTCGATTCCTTTGTTGGCCTTTGCAGCCGAGTAATCCTCGAGGAATCCTCCGATCTCCATGATCAGAGCGACTTCTCCGGCAGCGAACCATTCGCCTAGATACAGGGCGGCGATGATCGCTATCGCGACCAGGACATCAGCTTTGATGTCATGGTGGAGGATCAGCCCGGTTACGGCATCCCATATGATGGGTGCTCCGCATATCACGATCGCGATCCATGCAGGATCGGCGTGGAATGCTTCTGGGATGGTGAGGGACAGAATCAATGATATGCCTGCGATTATCAGGACCAGCAACCCTTTCTTCACTTCATCTTTGATGAAATCGAGAACGAGCAGAATGATCGGGACAAGACCTACGACGAGATAATGGCCGTTGAACATAACGTAGATCAGCATCAGAGCGACCATCGTGTTGGGATCAATCTCCTCCTTCTCAGCTACTCCGGTCAGAATATACCAAAGTGCGAGCAGTCCGCACAGTACATAGACTGCCCAAGGCAGATATTCGCTGACCGGGTCATCTCTCATTAGGAATGTGACTACCGAGATTACCGCTATGAGCAGTAACACGATGCGTTTTACGTTATCACTCAGAATACCTTCGCCTGCATCCATCATATCGAATCATTTACATCGATTGGTAGGATTAATAGGGTATGCATCATGATGACCAAAAGTAACACCAATTATGGAATCTTGCTACTCTGGTAACAACATATCTGGATTGTTGGTAAAGTATGCTAAAAATAATCAATTCGTGTTACTAAGGAATTCCCCTAGTAACACGAATATAGTTTTGTTATTCAGGTCGTGTTATTATTCAGATGACATCGATATTGATCTTGCCGAACCCGTTCTCATTGATGAACGTGGCTGAGGATACAGCCTTATCGAGCATCATGGGATCGCAGATCAGAACTGAATCCTGTCCGTCCAGACACTTCATGGTACAGTTCTCAGGACCGTTGTACAGGAAGTCCGCATCCAATGCCGTGTTCCTGACTGCGAATCTGGCGCTCATTCCGTACACACCTTTGGGCATCTTACCGAGGTCGTATTCCTCGATTATCGCATTGAGATCGGTTTCCCTCTCGGCCTTGATGACATGCAAGGCACCGAGATTGACATCCTTGTGCTGTGCTGTCTTGAGTGCCAACTGAGATTGTGCCTTGGGATATGGCTCCAGATCCATCTTCCCGAGACTTGCCAGGGTACGGTTCATCATGAACACAGTAGGCAGAAGCAATCCGGCTTTCTGAACGCTCTCGTAATCCGAATAGAATGGTTCAGGCTCTCCGCTGTATGCGCACTTACCGCCGTAAAGGACACGAAGCTCATCCGCCCACGAATATGTCAAATCGGTATCGTGCGAAGACATGATGACAGTGACACCGGACGAATGCATCTGCTCAGCGATCTCCATGACCTCATAGGCCATCTGGGGATCCAATCCTGCGGTAGGCTCATCCATGATGATGACGCTGGGCCTCATCGCGAGGACTCCGGCGAGCGTGACCCTCTTCCTCTGTCCGTAGGACAGCTTCATGATCGGGGACTTGCGGTACTCCTCCATACCGACGGCGAAGAGTGCCTCCTGGACCCTCTCCTCCACTTCCTCCTTCGGGAGCCTCATGTTCTCGGGCCCATAGGCCACATCCTGCTCGACATAAGGTTTGAACATCATATCGTTCGGATTCTGGAATAGGATAGACACCTCGGAACGCATCTTGATGATGTCCTTATGCCTGTATGTCAGAGGCTTATCCCTGAAAAGGACTTTGCCATGGTCAGGCTTGTAGAGCGCGTTCAATACGCTGAACAGTGTGGACTTACCCGCACCGTTGCATCCCATAATCGCTGTCTTCTTACCTTCCTCGATCTTCATGCACAGCTCATCCAGGACCTTCGGTCCCTTCCTGCTGTAGGAGTAAGTGACCTTATCCGCCTCTAAGAGTGTTCCCATCAGATCACCTCCATATCAACTTCGAAACCGAATTCTTTCAGCCTATCGCACTGTGCTTGGACCGTTGGAGCGTAGATCGAATCGTAGAACAGGACGGAGTCCTTGCCTTCGACCGCTTCCGTGAAACATGTGTCGATGGCATCGAAGCGGTAATCGACATGTTTCTCTGTCAGAGCATACCTGGCATCAGAGCCGTAGACTCCCGAGGATACATTGCTGAGATCCTTCATGACGTCCTCGTATCTTCCCGCTGCAGTCTCCTCTTCGACCGGTACACAGACCAGTCTGCCCGACTTCTTCGGCTGACCGAACTTGGCCGTGAACTCGCAGCTGTTGCGCGGATACGGAGAAACGGACAATCCGTCTATGGCGCAGATGTCCCTGTTCATGTTGAACACTGATGGCGTCAGCAGACCGCATCTGTATACGCGCTCGGAATCACTGTAGAACTCCTCCACAGCCCCGCTGTATTCGAACTTGCCATTGTAGATTATATCTGAGGTGTCCGCCCACTTGTACACGATATCGATGTCGTGAGTGGATATCAGAACCGTGACACCCTGCAGGTGGAGCTTTTCGGCCAATTCCATGACCTCCATGGATGCCTGGGGATCGAGACCCGCTGTAGGCTCGTCCATGATCATTATCTTGGGATGCATCGCAAGGGCACCTGCGATAGCGACCCTCTTCCTCTGTCCTCCGGACAGCTGCTGCAGAGGACGCCTTGCGTAAGGGGTCATCCTGACATCCCTGAGGGCCTTGGCAACCCTTTCCCCAACCTCATCTCTGTCAAGACCGAGGTTAAGTGGCCCGAACGCTACATCCTCCTCGACCAGTGAACAGAATATCTGCTCATCCGGATTCTGCAGGATGACGGCCACTTCGGACCTCAGATTAAGGAGCCCCTCCCTGGTGTATTCGACGGGCTCACCATGATTGTAAACAGTACCGCTCTGAGGCTTGTAGACACCTGTCAGCGTGTAGAAGAATGTTGTCTTGCCTGCACCGTTGGCTCCCAGGATAGCATTGCGGGAACCATCTTCGATGCTGAGGCTCATATTATTGAGGACTTTCCTGGTGCTGTTGGGATGAGCGAAAGTCACGTCCTCCAATCTGAATATCTCGCTCATAGATCCCACCCGAAGAGAGGTGCGAACAGCTGCGCCATGTTGACCCAATCGCTGGAATACTCCCCGATGAAGTAC
>JAEEGK010009935.1_pt1 | contig 22054 bp, 15 predicted proteins | sample 8958771 | NCBI WGS metagenome assembly JAEEGK01 (sample SAMN16246547, study PRJNA631951) | gut metagenome | biome: gut microbiome; feature: rumen; material: SC-attached | host: Bos | place: Iran: Karaj | collected 2018-10 | reverse complement strand
CGTCTTTTCGGATATCTACAAACTTGACCGTAGCGCCGCAATGAATGGCGGTAGAGGCCGAAGCGGAATAGGTATATGCCGGAACGATCACCTCGTCGCCGGGGCCGATTCCGAACAGCCTGAAATTCAGTTCTTCCGCAGCAGTTGCGCTGTTCAGGCATACGACCCTGTTGCTGTATTTTTCAGTATTTTCCTCAGTATCGCAATCAATATCTGCTCTTCCGGTTTCAATGAATGCTGCGAGCCTGCGCTCCAAAAGCTTGGTCCGCGCACCGGTAGTGATCCAGCCAGAACGAAGCGTCTCGACAACCTCATCGATCTCAAGTTCGCTGATGTCCGGGGGATTGAAACTGATCACTCTTCTTTCCATGAGCTTTCCTCTTTTCCTTGGTTTCGTACAGGATTGCCTCTGTCTTATTCCCATTTCGGCGGATAAGCATATTGCACCGTATAATTTCAGATAAATATACAGGCTATATTATACGGCAAAGGGTCTCTGACTTCAAGTCGTTTCAGGCCAGAGATAACAGATTCCAAGCAGACAGCCTGGAATCCCGGCCGAAAAAAAGCTTGCATTTTATGTCTGGCTGTCGTACTATTTCGAAGTATGAGAGACTAAAAAAAACCCCCTTCGAGCACCATCGGGTTTTTACAGTCTCTTTTTTCTTTGTTCGAAGGGGTTTGCGGAAAGGAAGCGAAGCCTTATGAAGTACATTTTCGTGACAGGAGGCGTGGTCTCCGGGCTTGGAAAGGGCATTACCGCGGCGTCTCTCGGGCGGCTTTTGAAGCAGCGGGGGCTCAAGGTCATTTCCCAGAAGCTGGATCCTTACATCAACGTCGATCCGGGTACGATGTCGCCGCTGCAGCACGGCGAAGTGTTCGTCACGGACGACGGAGCCGAGACGGATCTCGACCTCGGCCACTATGAGCGCTTCATCGATGAGGATCTCAACAAGTTCTCGAACCTCACGACCGGCAAGGTGTACTGGAACGTGCTCAACAAGGAGCGCAGAGGTGAGTACCTCGGCTCGACGGTACAGGTCATCCCCCACATCACGAACGAGATAAAAGAGTTCGTATACAGCCTCAGCAAGAAGACGGAAGCTGACGTCGTCATCACCGAGATCGGCGGAACGATCGGTGATATCGAGTCCCAGCCCTTTATCGAGGCGGTTCGTCAGATCTCGCTCGAGGTCGGCAGAGCGAACAGCCTCTTCATCCATGTAACGATCGTGCCCTATCTCATGGGCTCGTGCGAACATAAAACAAAGCCCACACAGCACTCCGTCAAGGAACTGCAGGGCATGGGCATCAACCCGAACATCATCGTGCTTCGCTGCAACGAACCCCTCGAGGATTCGGTATTCAGAAAGATCGCGATGTTCTGCAACGTCCGCGAGGACTGCGTTATCGAGAACATCACGCTTCCGTGCCTTTACGAAGCACCGCTTATGCTGGAAAAGATGAACTTCTCGAGCGTTGTCTGCAGGGAGCTCGGTCTTGAAGTTCCCGAGCCGGATCTCACGGAGTGGAAGGCGATGGTCGACAGGGCCAATTCATCGAGATGCAAGACCGTAACGATCGGTCTCGTCGGAAAATATGTTGCCCTTCATGACGCATATCTTTCGGTGGCTGAGGCCCTTCATCATGCAGGCATCCACGAAGGAGTTCATGTAAATATTGACTGGATAGATTCGGAACAGATCACAAAGGAAAATGTCGGCGAGATCCTTGGGAAAGTTGACGGAATCCTTGTTCCGGGCGGCTTCGGTGCAAGAGGCATCGAGGGTATGATAACAGCCTGCGAATATGCTATGGAAAAAAAGGTTCCGTACCTCGGCATCTGCCTCGGCATGCAGATAGCGGTCATCGCGTTTGCGAGAACCGCGGCAGGTCTTACTGATGCGGATTCGGGCGAGTTTAGCGTCGACACTCCCCACAAGGTCATCGATTTCATGCCCGGCCAGAGCGACGAGATCGACAAGGGCGGCACACTCCGTCTCGGCACATATCCGTGCGAGATCAAACCCGGTACGGTCATGGAGCGCTGCTACGGCAAAACGCATATAGACGAGCGTCACCGTCACCGTTACGAGTTTAATAACGATTACAGGCACATGCTTGAAAATGCGGGCCTTACGCTTTCGGGAAGCTCGCCGGACGGAAGGCTCATTGAGACTGTCGAGATCGAGGATCATCCGTTCTTTGTGGGAGTTCAATTCCATCCCGAATTCAAGAGCAGACCCAACAAGCCTCATCCCCTTTTCAAGGGACTTGTGGAGGCGGCTAACAAGCAGTGATAAGGAAGGATAATAAATGAGCAATATTCATGAGGAATGCGGTGTGTTCGGTCTGATGGCGCCTGAGCCCATCGATGCGGCGGGACTTGTTTACTACGGTCTCTACGCGCTCCAGCACAGAGGTCAGGAGAGCTGCGGTATCGTCGTCAATGACGACGGGCTCTTCACGTCCCACAAGGACCTCGGGCTTGTGAGCGAGGTCTTCCATAAGGAAACGCTTTCGTCGTTCCCGACGGGAACCATCGCAGTCGGCCATACGCGTTACGGCACGACAGGCGGTACGAACCGCAACAACTGTCAGCCCATAGAAGTCAATCATCAGAAAGGCAGGATGGCGATCGCTCACAACGGCAATCTTTCTAACGCCGCAGAACTGCGAAGCGAGCTCGAGCTTTCGGGCGCGATCTTCCACACAACGAGCGATACGGAAACCATCGCATATATAGTTACACGCGAGCGCCTTTCGGCACCCTCGATCGAGGAAGCCGTAAGCCGCGCGATGAACAGGCTCGAGGGAGCATATTCGCTGATACTCATGTCTCCCCAGAAGCTTATCGCAGCCCGCGATCCCCATGGATTCAGGCCTTTATGCTACGGCCAGAGGGAGGACGGAACGTACTGCATCGCATCCGAGAGCTGCGCACTCCGCGCGGTCGGAGCGAAGTTCGTGCGTGACGTCGAACCCGGCGAGATCGTTGTGTTCACGAGAAACGGCGTGATCTCGAGAAAAGAGCATTGCGGCGAGAAGCCAAAGAAGCTTTGCATCTTTGAATATATCTATTTTGCAAGACCCGATTCCGTGATCGACGGGATCGCGGTTCATGCCTCCCGCAACAGAGCGGGCGAGATCCTTGCAAAGAGTCACCCCGTGGAGGCCGACATCGTGATCGGAGTGCCCGATTCGGGACTTGATGCAGCCCTCGGTTACAGCAGGTTCTCGGGAATCCCCTACGGGATCGGACTTATCAAGAACAAGTACATCGGCAGAACGTTTATAGCCCCCGACAACAGAACCGATCAGGTCCGCATTAAGCTGTCGGCTGTCGAGGAAGAAGTTAAAGACAAGAGAGTTATACTCGTGGACGACTCGATCGTCAGGGGAACAACGAGCGGACAGATCGTCAAGCTCCTCCGTGACGCGGGCGCGAAAGAGATCCACATGCGCATATCGTCACCGCCCTTCGTTTCGCCCTGCTACTACGGCACGGACATCGATTCGAAGGAAAACCTGATCGCATGCAAATACACGATACCCGAGATCGCGGAGCTGATCGGAGCAGATTCGCTCGGATTCCTGCCGCTCGAAGAGCTAAAGGGTCTCACGGGCAACACCGAGTTTTGCAGCTCCTGCTTTGACGGAGTCTATCCGACCAAGATTCCCGAGGGTGTACGTAAGAACCGCTTCGAGCAGAAACTCTCGGAGAAGAATAAGACGGAGTGACAGAGTAACAATAAATTAAGCGTATCTCGACAGAGCGGAAGCAACCGGTAATGGCAGCGATGCGACTTCTTTTTAAAAAGAAAAAGGAATACCATGGGTGGATCGGGCATAAGCATTAAGAAAAGGATCATAACAGGTCTGCAATATAAGCGTTAAAAGCAATCCGAAACAACATTTCGGAAAAACAGGTAAGTCAAGGAAGAGAGGCTCAAAAATGTTTAGAGGATCAGAAGCCGGGATCATTACGGAAGAAGGCGAAGTTTTTACGGGACGTTTCTTCGGGGCGCGGACGGAGAAGGTGCTTGAGCTCGTGTTCAACACCTCGATGGTCGGCTACCAGGAGATCCTTTCGGACCCTTCTTATACGGATCAAGCGGTCGTCATGACATATCCGCTGATCGGCAACTACGGTATGGCGGATGACGATTATGAAACACGCCGGCCCTCACTCGGAGCCATGATCGTTCATGAATATAACGACGAACCCTCGAATTTCAGATCTGCAAGGACACTTGCGGATGTAATGAAGGAATACGATATAACAGGCGTTTGCGGGATTGACACGAGGAGGCTCAACCGCATGATCCGTGACAAAGGAAGCATGCGGGCGCTCATCACCGACAGGGACATTTCGGTCGCTGAGGCGCAGGAGATCATAAAGAACACCCCGGTGCCCACAGATGCGGTTTCCAGAGTGAGCTGCAGGGAGATAAGGGAATTCGTTCCGGCACGCAAGCGTTTCCACGTAGTAGCGATCGACTGCGGAATGAAGGAGAACATCCCGAGGTCGCTTGTGGAGCGGGACTGCCGCGTGAGCATCGTTCCGTGGAACACACCCGCCGAAAAGATCAGAAGCATGAGGCCCGACGGACTCTTTATCTCGAACGGTCCGGGCGACCCCAGAGACGTGACGCCCGTCATCGAGACGGTGAGGAGCATGCTCGGCGAGCTTCCGGTGTTTGGTATCTGCCTCGGTCATCAGATAATCTCGCTTGCCTACGGTGCGAAGATCTACAAGCTCAAGTTCGGTCACCGCGGCGGCAATCATCCCGTACAGGACGTAAAAACAGGAAAGATAGAGATCACATCGCAGAATCACTCATATGCGGTCGATCCGGAAAGCATCAAGGACACACCGCTCACAGTCACACGCATCAACATCCTCGACAACACAATCGAAGGTGTGGAGTGCGTGCGTGACCGCGTGATGAGCGTGCAGTACCATCCGGAGAGCGCCCCCGGCCCCCGCGACAGCGGATTCCTTTTCGATGAATTTATTAAACTCATGGAGAAACCGGGCGCTACGCGCTGAGAGGAAGATCCGAGAGAGAATAAAGCCCGACAAGCCGTCGAAACTCTTTGGAGTATGAGTCATTTAAAAGAGCAACAGATCAGGGAACAAGACGGGACATGTGATAGAGAGGTAAGGATATGCCGAAAAGAACGGACATAAAAAAGGTTTTGGTCATCGGTTCGGGTCCGATCGTCATCGGACAGGCCGCCGAATTTGATTATGCGGGAACGCAGGCCTGCCTGGCTCTTAAAGAAGAAGGCTACGAGGTAGTGCTCTGTAACTCGAACCCCGCGACCATCATGACCGACACGAAGATTGCGGATAAGGTTTATATGGAGCCGCTGACTCTTGAATATATAGCAAAGATCATCCGTCACGAGCGTCCCGATGCGATCCTTCCCGGGATCGGCGGACAGACCGGACTCAACCTCGCGATGCAGCTCGAGAAGAAGGGCATCCTTGCTGAGTGCCGTGTAGAACTGCTTGGTACAAGAAGCGAGTCGATCGAAAAAGCCGAAGACCGCGAGATGTTCAAAGAGCTCTGTGAGTCGCTCGGTGAGCCCATACTCCCTTCTGACATCGCTCACAGCGAGGAGGAAGGTCTTAAGGTAGCTCACGAGATCGGATATCCCGTTGTACTCCGCCCCGCATTTACGCTCGGCGGTACGGGCGGCGGATTCGCATCCGATGACGAAGAGCTTCATAGCGTTATCAAGAACGCACTTGAGCTTTCACCTGTTCACGAGGTTCTTATCGAGAAGAGTGTGAAGGGCTACAAGGAGATAGAGTACGAGGTAATGCGCGATGCGAATGATACCGCGATCACCATCTGTAATATGGAAAACCTCGATCCCGTCGGTATCCACACGGGAGATTCGATAGTTGTCTGTCCTTCGCAGACGCTTACAAATAAAGAATACCAGATGCTCCGTGACAGCGCTTTGAGGATCATCCGTGCGCTGAAGATCGAGGGCGGCTGCAACGTTCAGTTCGCACTTGATCCGAACTCGATGTCTTACTTCCTTATCGAGGTAAACCCGAGAGTTTCGCGTTCCTCGGCACTCGCATCGAAAGCGAGCGGTTATCCGATCGCCAGAGTTTCGGCAAAGATCGGTATCGGCATGAGACTCGAAGAGATCATGCTCGCCAATACGCCCGCATCTTTCGAGCCCGCACTCGACTACGTGGTTTCGAAGTTGCCGCGCTTCCCGTTCGATAAATTCGCGGACGCGAACAATTCGCTTTCAACGCAGATGAAGGCAACCGGCGAAGTCATGAGTGTCGGCAGGACATTTGAAGAGAGCTTGCTCAAGGGCATCCGTTCTCTTGAGACCGGTGTTTTCCACCTTTACATGAAGAAGTTCGATACCTGGGACAGAGGAAAGCTCCTCGACTACGTCGCTATAGGTACCGATGACCGTATATATGCTATAGCTCAGATCCTCAGGATGAGCACCGACAAGGATAAAGCGATCGAAGAGATCTTTGAAAAAACAGCGATAGACCGCTTCTTCCTGAGAAAGCTCCGCAACATCGTGCTTGAGGAAAAGAAGCTTGAGGCTGCAAAGGGAGATGTAAAAGCCCTCTACGAAGCAAAAAGAATGGGCTTCTCGGACAAGGAAGCGGCGCTTCTCTGGGGCATGGACGAAAAAGACATCTTTGAGATCAGAAAGAAAGCAGGTCTCATGCCTGTTTACAAGATGATCGATACATGCGCGTCTGAGTTTGAAAGCTATGTTCCGTACTTCTATTCCACATACGAGAGTTTTGTGATCGGAAAGAAAGAGGACGGCGCATCGGAAGAAGCGACAGCTCTGTACGGCTCCGAAAACGAATCACGTGTTTCCGACAAGAGGAAGATCGTGGTTCTCGGCTCAGGCCCCATCAGGATCGGACAGGGTGTCGAGTTCGACTACTCGACCGTTCATGCAGTGCAGACCATCAGGGATGCCGGCTTTGAGGCCATAATCATTAACAACAACCCGGAAACGGTTTCAACTGATTACACCTGTTCCGACAAGCTCTATTTTGAGCCGCTCTGCACGGAGGATGTCATGAACATCCTTGAGCTTGAAAAGCCGGAGGGCGTTATCGCAACACTCGGCGGACAGACCGCCATCAACCTTGCGGAGCCGCTTGCAGACCGCGGTGTGAAGATCATCGGAACGGACTGTGAAGCGATAGATAAAGCGGAGAACAGGGATTCGTTTGAAAAGCTTCTCCTCGAGCTTAACATCCCGCAGCCCGAGGGTCGTGCGGTGACAAGTATCGAAGCAGGCGTAAGAGCAGCCCAGGAGATAGGCTATCCCGTACTTGTCCGCCCGAGTTTCGTACTCGGAGGACGTGCGATGCAGATCGTCGCAAAAGAAGAGTCGATGTGGGAATACCTGAAGAATGCGGTTGCAGTCGATGAGGATAAGCCGGTCCTCGTTGACCGTTACATCAGAGGCAAGGAAGTTGAGGTCGATGCAGTCTGTGACGGAGAGCAGGTGTTCGTGCCCGGTATTATGGAACTCGTCGAGAGGACGGGTGTACACTCGGGCGACTCTATAAGCGTTTATCCGCCCGTGAGCCTTTCGGACAAAGTTCGTGAGACGATCCTCGACTACACCGAGAAGCTCGGCAAAGGGATCGGCATCAGAGGACTCTTTAACATACAGTTTATTGTGGACAGGAACGACAAGGTTTATATCATCGAGGTTAACCCCCGTTCTTCAAGAACCGTTCCTTTCCTTTCAAAGGCGACAGGCTGGAGCCTTGCCGATATCGGAACACTCGTCATGCTCGGCAAGAGCCTCAAGGACCAGGGGATCACGGTTCGCTACCCGAAGGAGCGAAGCCGCTACTACGTTAAAGTTCCGGCATTCTCGTTCTCGAAGCTCGCCGGTATGGATGCGTACCTCTCGCCCGAGATGAAGTCGACCGGCGAAGCGATCGGTTATGACAAGAAGCTCCACCGTGCGGCATACAAGGCGCTCATCGCTTCGGGCCTTAAGCTCAAGAACTACGGAACGGTGCTTGTGAGCGTTGCCGATGAGGACAAGGAAGAAACAGTACCGATCGTAAAGCGCTTCTACAACATGGGCTTCAATATCGAGGCAACATCGCTCACAGGCGAGGTCCTCAGAAAGCATGGAATAAAGACCAGGATCCTCGGGAAACCGAGTGAAGGCAGCGGTGAGGTACTCGAATCGATCAAAGCCGGGTACGTCAGCTACGTAATTAACACGAGAGCGGTCCTTTCGGGCGTCCACTACGGCGACGGAGTTGCCATCAGACGCTGCGCGGCCGCCAACAACATAACGATGCTCACATCCCTCGACACGGCATCCATGGTGCTTGAAGTGCTTGAGGAGATGACACTCGGGGTTTCGACCATCGACGAAGTGGAGTGAGTTGACAGAGTTTGAAACTGTTTTTTGATCCGGATAAGGTCGAAAAACGTGTCTATTGGGCAGATCGATGAGACTGCAGAAGAGGAGGAACATATGCATTTCACAAAGATGCACGGACTCGGAAACGATTATCTGTATGTGTTTGGGGAAGTACCCGGAAATATTGTCGAGCTTTCGCAGAAGCTCTCCGACAGGCACTTCGGTGCGGGTTCGGACGGCATGATCTACATCAGCCCCTCGGAACTTGCCGATTTCAGGATGAGGATATTTAACGCTGACGGCAGCGAGGCGAAGATGTGCGGCAACGGCATCAGGTGTGTCGGCAAGTATGTCTATGATAAAGGATACACCGACAAGAGCCGTATCACTGTCGAGACGCTTTCGGGCATCAAGACGCTCGCACTCGAGACTGCGAACGGACGCGTGAGGTCCGTTACGGTCGACATGGGCAGCGTGATCGTGGGTGAAGACGAGGAGATCGAAATCCTCGGCCAAAAGGTTAAGTACGTGCCTGTAAATGTGGGCAATCCGCATATCGTCATCTTTACGGATGATGCCGAGAACGCACCGCTCACCACACTCGGTGCGGCACTCGAGAAGGCCGACAGATTCCCCGGTGGAACGAACGTTGAGTTCGTGCAGAAGGTTGGAGAGGGCAGGATCCGTATGCGCGTCTGGGAACGCGGCAGCGGCATCACTATGGCCTGCGGAACCGGAGCATGCGCCAGCGCAGCGGCATCGGTGAGCAGAGGCCTCTGCAAGTTCTCGGAGCCCGTCGCTGTCGATCTTGACGGCGGAACCTTAAAGATCACGATCGAGCCCGATATGAGCACAAGGATGACAGGCCCCGCAGCGACAGTTTATGAGGCTGATGTGGCTATGTAAGAAGCAGAAAGAGTGATAAAAATGACAAAACCCAACATGCATTACGCAGAACTTAAGGATTCATACCTTTTCTATAACATCTCCCAGAAGATCAAGGCGTATCTTGCCGAGCACGAAGGCACGCACCTCTACCGCATGGGTATCGGCGATGTGTCGCGTCCCCTCTGCGACGAGGTCATCAAGGCCCTCCACGGGGCGGTTGACGATCAGGCAGGTGCGGACACCTTTCACGGTTATATGCCCGAGCCCGGCGCTCCTTTCCTGAGGGAGACTATCGCGAATTACTACCGCTCAAGAGGCATCAATCTTGCCGACGACGAAGTGTTCGTATCAAGCGGTGCGAGCGATGAGCTCGGAGACATCCTCGACCTCTTTGACAGGGAGAACAGCGCGCTCGTTATCGAGCCTGCGTATCCCGCATATGTGGATGCAAATATCATTGCCGGCAGGAAGATAGTTCACCTTCCTGCGGGACGTGAGAACGGATTCCTTCCTGATCCTTCAGAGGATGCGGTTGCGGACATCCTCTATATCTGCTCGCCCAACAACCCCACGGGTGCGGTTTTCAGCAAAGCACAGCTTAAGAGGTGGGTTGATTTCGCAAATGCTCATGAGAGCGTGATACTCTTTGATGCCGCATATGAGGCATTTATTGAGGACGACTCGCTTCCTCGCAGCATTTTTGAGATCGAGGGAGCAAAGACCTGTGCGATCGAGATCTGCTCGCTTTCAAAGACCGCGGGCTTCACGGGCACAAGACTCGGCTACACGGTGATCCCGAAGGACCTTGTTCGTAACGGCATGCGTTTCAATGACATGTGGGTACGTAACAGAACAACGAAGACAAACGGAGTTTCCTACATCATCCAGCGCGGCGGCGCGGCAGTCTTCACACCCGAGGGACGCCGTCAGATCATGGAGAACATCCGCTATTACAAGAATAACGCAAGGATCCTCACCGACACTCTCGACGAGCTCGGCATCTGGTACACGGGCGGCAAGAACGCACCTTACGTCTGGATGCAGTGCCCGAATGGCTTGAAGAGCTGGGAACTTTTCGATCTCCTGCTCAATAAGATTCAGGTTGTCGGCACCCCCGGCGAGGGCTTCGGTGCCTGCGGCGAGGGCTACTTCCGCTTCTCATCTTTCGGAAGTGTGGAAGATACTACGGAAGCTGCAAGAAGAATAAAGGAACTTTTTAAGTAGGTTTTATTTTTTGAGACATCTATTTCACGTTGAAACAAAGTTTAAAGTGTTGTATCATAATCGTACAGAGAGAACGGATACTGACCACTTCAATGTGAAAGGAGCAGTTATATGGAGATATTGAACGTTACAGCTGAGAACTTTGACGAAACAGTCGGAACTTCCGATGTTCCTGTGCTTGTTGATTTCTGGGCTCCGTGGTGCGGACCCTGCAAGATGCTCGGACCCGTGATCGAGGCAGTGGCAGCTGAAGCTGACGGCTTTAAGGTCGGAAAGGCGAATGTGGACGACGAAGAAGAACTGGCCTTGAGATTTAAGATCGCTTCGATCCCCTGCATGATCCTGTTTAAGAACGGCGCCGAGGCAGACAGACTGATCGGAGCCACGACCAAGGAGAAGATCCTTGCGTTCATTAAGGGTTGAGCGTAAAACAAAAACTGATAATTTCAAAAACGTGATATGAGAAGTCTCACATTTATGGTATTCTATACTGTAAAGAGAGACTTCTTTTTCGTACGAAAAATGTCCCTCGGCATGTTTGATCGTAATAAAGGAAAGTCACCGGCGAAGTAGGACGTGGTCCTTTAAATTGCAAAAACAAAGAAGGGAGCTACATATGGATAAGGTAAAATGGGGAATTTTAGGAACTGCGAACATTGCGAAGAACTGTACGATCCCCGGCATGAAGCAGGCGGAGTGCTGTGAGGTCTACGCAATTGCGGGGCGTGACCTGAAAAAAGCACAGGATTTCCAAAAGGAGTTCGGGATCGAGAAGGCATTCGGCAGCTACGAGGGACTTCTCGAGGATCCCTCGATCGAGGCTGTCTACATCCCGCTTCCGAACAATCTTCACCTCAAGTGGGTGAAAGCGGCTCTTGAGGCCGGCAAGCATGTTCTCTGTGAGAAACCGCTCGCTTTGAGCGCCGAGGAAGCACGCGATATGTTCGAGACGGCGCGGAAAAACAACCGTCTTCTCATGGAGGCATATGCGTACCTGCACAGCCCTTATATCAGAAGGCTGAAAAATGATGTAAAGAGCGGTGTTATCGGCGATGTCAATTACATTGAATCTGCATTTTATACTCAGGGATATAAGGAGGATTTCCGCCTTCATAAGGAACTCGGCGGAGGAGCGATGTACGATCTCGGATGCTACTGCACCACTATGATCCTGTCGCTGATCGACTCGGAACCTGATTTCATCAAGGCGGATGCCGAATTTTCGGATCTCGGCGTAGATCTCATGACGGGAGCGATCATCCGTTTCAAGAACGGAGCGCGTGCTGCGTTCAATGTCGGAATGATCCTCGGTGAAGAATCGAATTTCAGGTTTGACAGATTGTACATTCACGGCAGCAAGGGTTCCATCCGTTCGGATGTTGAGTACAACAGAGAGGGAGACGTGGGGTATAAGATTTACACGACCGATGAAGGGATAATCGAAAGACGTATCCATGTTCCCCAAAATTATGCACTCGAGATTGAACAGTTCAGCAGATGTATCCTGTTCGGAGAAGAGCCCAATATCACACCCGAGTTCTCGATAAAAAACTCTGAACTCATGGACAAGATCCTTGAAAGGATCGGATACTTTTTTTAAAGGAGAAAACGATGAGTATTGATCTGAGCAAAATGCCCAAACTCGGCTTCGGACTGATGCGTCTGCCCGAGAAAGACGGAATTATCGACCATGAGCAGGTCTGCAACATGGTTGACAAGTATATGAGTGCCGGGATGAATTATTTCGACACCGCATATGTGTATCACGGCGGCAAGTCCGAAGTGGCTGCGAGGGAGGCTCTTGTTAAGCGTTATCCGAGGGAGTCCTTCATGATCGCCACCAAGCTCCCTGCGTGGGAGATAAAAAAGCCCGAGGATGTCGACAGGATATTTAACGAGCAGCTTGAGAGGGCCGGAGTCGAGTACTTCGATTTTTACCTCCTCCACTCCGTTGAGGACGGCAACAACTACGACACCTACGAGAAGTACGACTGCTTCAGCTGGGGTCTTAAGATGAAGGCCGAAGGAAAGATCAAGCACCTCGGATTCTCTTATCACGGAACGCCCGAACTCCTCGTAAAGGTGCTTGATAAGCATCCCGAGACGGAGTTCGTACAGATTCAGTACAACTACATCGACAGGACAAACCCTGTCGTTCAGTCTCAGGCTCTTTACGAGATACTCGCCGAAAGAAAGATCCCGATCATAGTCATGGAACCCGTCCGCGGCGGAATGCTCGCGAACATGACTCCTGAGGTCGAGGCTCAATTTAAGGCCAAGGATCCGAAACGTTCGATCGCGTCATGGGCCTTAAGGTTTGTCGGAACACAACCGGGCGTCATGACCATACTTTCAGGTATGTCGAATGAGGAACAGATGGACGACAACATCGGGACATTTAAGAACTTTGTTCCGCTTGATAAGAGCGAACTTGAGCTTGTCGATAAGATCACCGGAGAGATCCTCTCGATGCCCCAGATAGGCTGTACGGCCTGCAGATACTGCGTTGACGGATGCCCTCAGGGCATCGTGATCCCCGATGTGTTCAGGACGATCAACACCCTTCGCCGCTATCCTGACGACTGGAGATCGAAGAACTTCTACAGGGGCCTCACAAGCCGCAGCGGCAAGGCGTCTGACTGCATCGGATGCGGACAGTGCGAGGGAGTCTGCCCTCAGCATCTCCCGATCATAGAGCTTATGAAGGAAGCCGCAGAAATCCTTGATACACCGCAATAAGGGCGCACAGAAAAAGGCATCATGTCCGGCGTAAGCAGACCCGGGCATGAGAAAAGTCGGCCTAACGGATGTACACAAAATCGAAAGCCGCCCACGTGACAAACACGACAAACAGAACATGGATTGTTACTTAAGAAAACGCTTGCATCATAAACGATGATTCGATAAAATAAATTTCAGAGATTCCAAAAGGATCTCTGAAATTTGTTTTTTTGGGCAGTTTCGCTGCTGCCGGGCAACAGAGTCTGATTGCTTTACGGAGCGGAAGAAACAAAGACCTGCCACATATACGTTAAAAAGGGGCGGGCAAAAATCTGCGGCGAGAAGCCGCTTAAGAGGAGCGAACTTATGGAAGAATTAGCTACGAGAGAAGCCAAAAGAGTTAACAGCAGGCTGTTACTCTGCTACCTTATCATCTTTATTGTTCTTGTCGCAGCTTATGTGATGGAAGTCGTTAAGGGAAGCAGATCGGTTCTTTATGTCGTCGCATTGATGATGACGGGTCTGATACCTCTTTTTGTCGCATATATCTGCTACAGGATCAAGCCCACGGCCAACAGGATCCGCTATATAGCAGCGATCGGATACGGCATCTTTTACGGTGCGATCCTCCTGACCGGAAAGGACTATACCTATGTTTATATCTTCCCTATGATGTTCGTGCTCATGCTTACTTGTGACATTAAGCTTATCATGGCAACTAACTCCGTGGTCATAGTGGCCAATATAGTCAGTGCGGTCCTGACCTACATAGGGGCCGAGGATAAAGAAGGAACACTCACAATGCTCGAAGTTCAGCTTGCGGTAGTGATCGTGAGTGCGATCTACTCATTCCTTGCGATAAAAGTCATTAAAACCAACAACGAAGAGAAAGAAAAAGCTCTCAGCGAGGGTAAAGCGACTGCCGATGGGCTTGTCGAGAAAAATGGCAGGATCATCGAGGTGGCAAACAAGAAGATCACCAATGCCGTTGCCGCAGCGGATCTTCTGAATGAGAATTTTGACAATGTCCAAAGAGCGATCAAAGAAGTCAGTGAAGGAGCACAGCTCACAGCCAACACAGCAGAGAAGCAGATGTCGGCCATTCAGGAACTTGACAAGTCGATCGGATCGGCAAGGGAAGGTGCGGCACTTGTTGATGAGAGCATGAACGGATTCATGAAGACCGCAGCAGACTGCTCTGAGAAGAGTAAGGCGATCGGAAGCGGTATTGAGACCATCGAAGTCGAGACGGACGCTATCCTTAAAGGCGCCGAAGCACTTGAGGCGATGGCACTTGAGCTTAATGAGATCATCGATATCATCAGCTCCGTATCGAAACAGACAGCTCTGCTTTCACTCAACGCATCCATCGAGAGTGCGAGAGCGGGCGAAGCGGGCAGAGGCTTTGCGGTTGTAGCGGGTGAGATCGGAAGCTTAGTTAGCCAGACGAATGATGCAACGGCCAAGATCTCCGAGCGTGTCGGAGGCCTCCAGAACGAAGTCAGGACGATGAAGGAGAAGGTCGACATCATCGATAAGAGCGTTATCAACCAGAAGCAGATGACCGCCGCCATCATCGAAAGTCTTGACGATATGAGTAAGATCGCCGGAGAAGCCAAGAAGCAGATGGAAGAACAGCTCAGACACATGGATCACATAACGAACGACAGTTCAAATATCTCAGACAGCATCAGTACACTTTCGGGCATCTCGGAAGAGACGACAGCCGAGGCAAGCACGACTTTCGAGCTTGTATCCGACAGCGTCGGAAAGATGGGTGAGCTGACAGGTGAAGTCAAAGCGATCCTTGAAGTCCTTAATTGATCAAGTCGTTTACTTTGACGACCCGCGCAGGAAGCCGAGCAGGAAGCAGATCCCGAACACCACGGCATCGGCTACGACGATAGTCGAGCCGGTAGGTGTTCCGAACAGGATCGAAACAATGATCCCGCCGAGCGAGCAGATCACGGAGATAACGGCCGCACAGACAGTTACGGCCTTGAAGCTCTTGAAAAGTCTCATCGCCGAAAGCGCCGGGAACACGATGAGAGCCGAGATGAGCAACGATCCTACCAGGTTCATCGCTACAACGATGATGATCGCGGTGATGATCGCAATAAGGAGGTTATATGCGTTGGCATGGAGGCCGGACGCCTTTGCAAAGTCTTCGTCGAAGGTCACGGCGAAGATCCTGTTGTAGAACACGATAAAAAGCACTACGACCACGATCGAGAGGATGGCGCACAGCAAGACCTCGGTCGAGCTGAGTGTGAGGATCGAAGCGGATCCGAAGAGACTGCTGCAGACGTCTCCCGAGACGTTGGAGGTCGTCGAGAAGATGTTCATAAGCATGTAACCGAATGCAAGTGAGGCGACCGAGATCATCGCAACCGCGGCGTCGCCTCTGACACGCGCGTTCTTGCCGGTACGAAGGAGTAGCACTGCGCACAGCACGGTCACGGGGAGAACAAGGAGCATGTTGTTTGAAAGGTTGAGCACGGCAGCCACGGCCAGCACTCCGAAAGCAACATGCGAGAGCCCGTCTCCGATGAAGGAGAAGCGTTTGAGAACGAGCGTGACTCCAAGCAACGAAGCGCAGACAGCGATCAGGACGGCAGTAATGATTGCGTACCTGACAAAGGAATATTCGAGATAATAAAACAGATCCTCCAGCATTGCCGGCCACTCTCCTTTCCGTTTTAACGCCTATGCCCAAACGATCAGGGTAATTCTATCATTATCATACATATCCTTCAACAGAATCTTTTACTGTGGTGTTGTTTTCTGTGTTATTAAGTCGTAAAATTAAAATGATATTGTTTTGGGTTAGGTCAACTTCATGAGTGGGGGTATGATAAAAAGCAGCGCTGAAATGCCCACGGATTCATATAGATGGCCGGGATGCGGATATGATCCGCAGCTAAAAAGGGAGGACTTTGGTTTTGAAAGGGAGAAAAGCGAGCCGACTGATCGTATCGGCCATACTTATCTTATCACTTGCCGCATGTAACAAGACCGATTATTTCGACAAAGGGGAAAAGCGGGAGACTCAGGAGAATGAGGTCAAGCACGACCCCAATGCCGAGCTCATCGTCGAAGGAAAAACGGCTGGTGTTTCTGATATCTGTGAGATCACACTCGATTATCTGAGCATTACCGAAGATGTCAAGCCCAAGAATCCCGGACCGGTGTACTCCCAGTACAGTGCCGATTCCGGCAAGGTGTATGTCGATCTTTGCCTTGCATACAAAAATCTTGACACATCGGCGATCTCCGCGTACGATACCATGAAGTGTACGCTGGTCTATGCGGACAAGTACGAGTACTCCGGTTTCTCCATGATGGAGATCGACGACAGGAAGGATTTTGAGTACTCCAAAAACGCTTCCATCCCTCCGCTTACCACGGAGTACATGCACTATCTCTTTGAGGTTCCCGACGAGGTCAGGACCGGGGGAGACGGTATCGACATTTATATGACGATAGGCGGCAAAGAGTTCAGACTCGAGGCCGACCCCAAGGCAATAGATACGGTCGGGCAGGAAACTCACCCCGGTGAGGATGCGCCCGAGGTAAAGAGTAAGCAGGTTACTGTTTCCGACACATGTGAGTTCAGCATAGGTTCGGTAGTCATCACGCGCGATGTTGTGCCGAGTTCACCGGGTGAGTATTACTCGCATTTTGAAGCCGAGCCCGGCAAGGCTATCGTCGACATGAGCCTGTATTACAAGAACACCACAGGCAACAAGATCGGCGTTGATTCGATCGGCAGATCGACGCTTGTTCTCGCGAACAGGTACGAGTATTCGGGATTCGTGGTTGCGGAAAGGAACGACGGAACGGAGTTCACCGACGCGGACGCCACAGCCATCCTTCCCCTTGAGACAGGGACCATACATCATCTCTTCATGGTTCCCGAGGAGATCAAGGGCGGAAACGACCCCGTTTACATCTGCTTTACGATCGACGGCAAAGAGTATAAATACGTTATGAGGTAATCATGAAATTCAGTATCATCACTCCATTTAATCGCGGACTCGATCATCTTCGCGATAATCTTGAGAGCTTAAAGGACCAGAGACTCAGGATCTACCTTGACGAGGTGGACGGGGCACAGGGCTTCTCACGTGTTGACAGACTGCTCGGACTGTGCGGAGCCGAGAATATCGACGGCATCAACGCACTCATCGGGAGCGGCGATCTTGAAGGCGTGGAAGCACTTGCTGACATAAAGGGAGTTGATGATCTTTGGCCGCTGCTCACTTTTGACGGCCTTGGAAATATTGTTGCGGTTACGGACAAGAGTGAGCTGAAAGCAGCTTATACCGCGGAACATGCCGACGAGACCGGTCAAGGCAGCGAAGAGGATCGCGAGGAAAAGAGTTCCGACAACGAGAGTGATGAGGAGGAAGAGCTTCGTCCTTTCGTTTATGTACATTACAGGGATTTTGAAGTAATCATAGTGACGGACCATCCCGATGAGGACATCAGCGGGCTGGTTGATGAATATAAGGATCTTTTCACGATCAAAGTGGTTGCGCTCACTGACAAAACAGGTGTTGCCGCAGCACGTAACAGAGGTATCGAGGAGGCTTCGGGAGAGTACATCATGTTCGTTGACAGTGATGACTACCTTTTCCCGAGGGCTCTTTATTTCATGGACAGAGCAAGCCACACGGCCGGTGCTCCCGACATCATATACGGAATGAAGGTATGGACCTGGTATTCGAGAAACGGGTTCATCGCCACATTCAACAAGCAGCAGGAAGAAGAGGAGAACAACGCTCAGGCGGACGATTCGGCCGACGATGCCAGTGCAGCCGAAGAAGCCCGCGAAAAGGAAGAACGCATGAAGAGCGAGCTCTCCGAGCAGGACTACATCGAATACAGACGTACGAATGCAGCCACGAGACTTATCTCGAGGCGTAAGGGCATCCGTAACGTTTCGGCACTCGGCATCTCGTATAAGAGGTCGCTCCTGCTTGACAACAACATCCGCTTCCCCGAGCAGTTCCGCTACTACAGCGATTTTCCGTTCCTTTGCCTTGCTCTCGAGAAGGCCACCACATTCAGGAAGAACTACAGATCCTGGTACATAAAAAGAAAGCACGCAGATTCGATCAACTTCCCTTCGCTCGCGCAGGAGAAGAGCGAGCAGCGTTTCCCCGAGCTTCTCGAAAGCTACAGGTACACCAAGTCGATCCTTGACCCCGAGGGTATCATAAGAGTCAAGGCCGACATCAAATTCATCGGTTACTACACGGGATACTTTGTTTCGAGACTTCGCAGGAGTGAGAACGACTTTTGGAGGGAGGAGCGTTTCGAAGCGTGCAGGGAACTTGTGGGAGACATCCCGAAGAGCACTCTTAAGCGTGTTTCGCACTACAGAAGACATCTTATCAAGCTCCTCAAGAAGGGCGATGTCAAAAAGACTTACCGCAGGGTTTCCTTAAGGCTCGCACGCAAGAAGATCCTTCGCTGCCTCACATCGAAGTACGCGATCGTCCAGAGCTTTTACGTGCACGTGTTCCTGCGTAAGCCCGTCAGAAAGGAAGTCATCCTTTTCGAGTGCTTCTTCGGCAGGAGCTACGGCGACAACCCCCGTGCGATGTACGAGTACATTTCGAAGACCTACCCCGACAAGTACATCTGCGTCTGGAGTATGGCGAAGGCACACGGCAACAAGATCCCTTATAAGCATAAGACCGTCAAGAGGTTCGGCTTCCGCTACGCGTACTACATCGCGCGGAGCAAGTTCTTCATCTTCAACACCAAGCAGCCGGGCTGGATGAGAAAGCGCGAGGAACAGGTATTCCTTGAGACCTGGCACGGAACCCCGCTCAAGAAGCTCGCTTTCGATATGGAGGACAACTTCAGCGCCTCACCCGGATACAAGAAGCACATCTACAGCAAGACCCGTTCGTGGGACTATCTTGTTGCGGCCAACAGCTTCTCTTCGGAGGTCTTCAAGCGTTGCTTTATGTTCGAGAACAAGATGCTCGAGTACGGCTACCCCCGTAACGACGTGCTTCACGCACCGGACAGGGACGAACGTGCCGCAGCGATCAGGAAGAAGCTCGGCATCCCCACGGACAAGAAGACCATCCTCTACGCCCCGACGTGGCGTGACGACGAGTTCTACGCAGCGGGTGAGTACAAGTTTACTCTTCAGCTTGACCTCAAGCTTTTGAGGGAAAAGCTCGGTGACGCATATGTGATAATCCTGAGGACTCACTACTACATCGCCGATAAGCTCGATGTCACGGGGCTTGACGGATTTGCGTACAATCTGAGCAAATACCCGGATATTGCGGACATCTACCTGATCTCCGACATATGCATTACGGATTACTCATCGGTATTCTTTGATTATGCGAACCTGAAGCGCCCGATGCTCTTCTACACCTACGACATCGATAAGTACAGGGACATCCTCCGCGGCTTCTACTTCGACATGGAGGCGACAGTGCCCGGACCGCTCCTTTACACGAGCGAGGAGGTTGCCGATGCGATCCTCAACATCGACGATGTGAGCGCGCGTTTCAGCGACAGGTACGACGCTTTCTACGAGCGTTTCTGCTCATGGGAAGACGGACATGCCTGTGCCAATATCTATGAAGATGTATTCGTGAGAGGCGAAGAAGAAAGAGCCCTCGCAGCAATCGAAGCCCGTAAGGCTCTCGAAGCGGAGCAGGACGAGACTGCGGAAGATAACAGTCAAGATATTTGATTTTTATTTTATGGGTGACACAAATCTTATATAAGGGGATTTGGGGTCACGGTTGTTGTAAACGCCTTCAAGCTGGCGCAGTACGACCTTCATGGGACGTACGAAATGCCTGTCATGACTCAGACCGCAGCGTGTGGCGGGCAGACTTTTGAGCTGATCGATCTGATCTTTAAGGAGCTGGACATTGTAATAGTCCGGCTCTTTGTCGTATCCGAGGCAGGGGTATGTAGCGTCACCGAGGAAGATGAAGTCGTCGTTGACCATAAGCGCTAAAGATCCGCGTGCATGGGACGACCTCAAGGGTATGATGTCGAGTTTTACTCCGTCGTGAATGGTGATCGGTTCGGTCACAAGCGTCGCCTGCGGAGTGTAGTGCACGATGTGCGAGCCTGCGTACACGGTCTGTGCCGGGATCGGCTTATACGAGAGCGAGATCGTATCGTCCGGAAGCATCTCGCCTTCACCGGGATAGTGCTTGGTGAGCCACCAAGTGTGATCCCTGTGGAAATGCGACACGATTATGATCGTGTCCTCGGGGAGGCTGTAAAGGAAGTCGAGATCGTCAAACGAGCTCCCGACGTCGAACAGGTAGGTGTGCTTCTCGCCCTTGATGATGCCGATGTCTGACGAAAGCGGATGCTCCATGCAGGGGATGTATGAAATGATGTCGTCGATTTTGATTATTTCCGGTATGCTCATAATATTAAATTGCGAAGCAATTCGCGAGTTTGACTACATGTTGAGAAATACTATAATAAATGCGATACATTTAGTCAAACATTAAGCACAATTTGATTGGTATAAAACGCCAGCAGTTGTAGACTCTTTTTAGAGATTTTGGGCTATAATACCATAACAGAGCGAAAGCACAGATACATCCAAAGAGGAGGATACATCCATGCAGATGACATTTCGCTGGTACGGAACCGGCAATGACACGATCACACTTGAGCAGATAAAGCAGATCCCCGGTGTGGAAGGGATCGTGTGGGCACTTCATGACAAGATGCCCGGGATCGTATGGGAAGAGGACGAGATAAAGAAGGCCACGGACGAGATCAAGTCCTACGGCTTCAATGTGGACGTTGTGGAATCGGTCAATGTCCATGACGACATCAAGATCGGGCTTCCGACCCGCGACATGTACATCGAGAACTATAAGCAGACGCTCCGCAATCTCGCGAAGTTCGGCGTGAAGGTGGTCTGCTACAACTTTATGCCCGTGTTCGACTGGACAAGGACTGAGCTCTTCCATCCCAACGAGGACGGCTCGACTTCCATGTACTACGAGAAGGACAAGATCATGGCCGACCCGAAGGAAATGGCCGAGTACATCACAGAGAAGTGCAAGGGCTTTACGATGCCCGGATGGGAGCCCGAACGTATGGCTCACCTTTCGGAGCTCTTTGATGCATATAAGGACGTGACGAAGGAGAAGCTCTGGGCCAACCTTGAGTACTTCCTCAATGCGCTTATGCCCACCTGCCGCGAGACCGATATCAAGCTTGCGATCCATCAGGACGATCCGCCCTGGGATATCTTCGGGCTTCCCAGACTCCTTGTTGACGAGCCTTCGATCGACCGCTTCCTCAAGATGGTCGATGACCCTTACAACTGCCTGACGCTCTGCTCGGGCTCCGTAAGCTCCAACCCCGCGAACAACACAGCGGCGATCGTTCGTAAGCACTGTGACCGCATCGCCTTTGCACATATACGTAACGTCAAGCATTACCCGAACGGTGATTTCAAGGAAGTTTCCCACCGTGACTGTGACGGGGACACCGGAGTCCTCGATATCGTCAAGGCATACCATGATATGGGCTTTAACGGCTATGTGAGACCCGATCACGGACGCCACATCTGGGGAGAAAAGTGCAGACCCGGCTACGGTCTCTATGACAGAGCGCTCGGTATCATGTACCTGCTCGGAGCGTTCGATATGCTCGATAAGGTGGATGGTAAATAATAGACGGTTTAAAGATTCGGCTCAGAAATAAAAACTGAGCCGAAACAAAAAACAGACTGAAGTAAAACAAAACAGACAAGCAGAACAAACAAGCAGAACAGACAATAAGACGGAAG
>JAEEGK010009934.1_pt1 | contig 22055 bp, 20 predicted proteins | sample 8958771 | NCBI WGS metagenome assembly JAEEGK01 (sample SAMN16246547, study PRJNA631951) | gut metagenome | biome: gut microbiome; feature: rumen; material: SC-attached | host: Bos | place: Iran: Karaj | collected 2018-10 | reverse complement strand
CCACACGTCGACAGTCGGATGCGACGGGGGAAGGGTCGTTCCCGCGATGTACAAGGTGGTCGTATGCTGAGGGACTCCCGCGGCATCACCGCGTTCCTCGACGCCATGGTTTTCATGGGGATACTGGTGGTGGCGTTGTCGATGCTATCTCCCGGGCTCAGCCATGCCGATGACGGGTCCCCCTCCGCCTCCGAGGTCCTGGACGCCATGGCCGCCTCGAAGGTGAGGATGAGCGACCTCTCATCCGACGGGGACGACTCCCCCGTGTTCCTGACCGACATGGCGGCCTATTCCGTCCATACCGGGGACAGGCACGCCTTGGAGTACATCGACGCGATAATGAAGGCGCATTGCAGGGGGCATCCCTACAAGGTCACGCTGTCTTACGGGGATTCGACGGAGGTTCTGGGAGAGAAGGACGTCAGAATAAGCTCAGGCGCTTCCGCCGTCTATCCGGTGACGGCGGGAGGCCAGTTGAGGATGACGATCGCGATAGGGGAGCGATCACGCCGGGACAACGTCCTTCCTGCGCTCCTCTATCTTGTCTTTGATGGTGGATTTGATGACCTTGGTGCACGGCCAGGTGTCGTCCATGTAGGCTATCAGCTCGAGTATGTCGGCCTCCGGGTTGGTCAGAGCGAGGTAGACCCTGCTCATGAACATGGAGACCGCGTACGGGAAGTCGTCGCAGATCTGCGGGCGGTCCTTCCATATCCTGCACCTGTTGTCCTTTCCCAGGAAGGCGCACGGAGACGTCTTCGACAGCAGGAACCTGCCGTCGGGGGTGCGATATAGGTATCCGTCGATGAACTCCGCGATGGTGAGGTCCGCGGCGGAGGCGATCCTCTCGAATTCCTCCGGCTTTATGACTATGTTCGGCTGGTGGCAGCATTTGCCGCACATCTCGCACGGGAACTCCGGCCTGTACGACATGCATATCTCGTAGGCGACGTCGAGGTTCCTCTCCATCTCGGGGCTGATGGTGCCCAGTCCTTCGAGGACGTACTTCCCGCGATATACCGCCATCAGAGCACCGCCTCGTAGAGCCCCAGCATGAATCCGACCATGCTCAGCATGAGGCCTACGCCCGCGATCAGAGTGAGGAGCGTCTTCTTGTCCCCTCCGAGAAGGCGCGGGAGGTTGACCGCATACCCGCCCAAGACCATTCCGGCTGCTCCGAGGACGACTGCCGCGATGGCCGTGTCGTCCTTGATGCATAGCGCGGCGGCTGCGATTCCTATGACGAGGGCCAGCGCGCAGAACATGGCGGCGTTCGGCTTCCTTTCGGGCACGTACGGGATATCGGTCCTCCAGTCGCATTCCTTACAGAAGAGGACGTCCTCAGGGTTGTCGAACCCGCATTTCGGACATTTCATGATTCGACGTAGAGCAGGGTGGTTCATATCAGTTGCGAGCGTCCGTTTCCTGCGGAGGCTTCCTGAACAGGCACTCCGCCCTTGATCTGATCGTCCCGAACCGGGTGGGCTCGTCGTTCTCCGTGGAGCGGAGCGCGTCCAGACCTTCGAAGCGCCGAACCAGTTCGTCGGCCGTGAAATACCTGTAGTACAGGCCGTTTCTGCTCGTTCCCGCCCTCATGTCGCGCGGCGTGAAGCATCTGACGAGCAGGCGGCCGTCGTCTTTCAGGACCCTGCGGATCTCCTGGACGGTCGTTTCCAGCTTCTCGTCGTCGAGGTTCTCGAGCACATGGATGGCGGTGACGAGGTCGAAGCATCCGTCCGGGAAGGGAAGGGAGGAGACGTCGCAGACGACGAAGGTCGCCCCGGGATACTGCCTGCGGCACTTCTCTATCGCCGTCTCCGAGAAGTCGACCCCCGTCGTCTCCATCCCGGCATCCAGAAGGGCCGCCACCGTCTTGCCGTTGCCGCATCCGAGGTCCAGAGCGCTTCCGGAGCACGGGACGTCGATATCCGTGATCCCTCTCCATGCCATCGGATTCTTTTGGTAGAACTCCTCCCAGAGCTCCCTCTGATCCATTTCGGCGTCCCCTGTGGACGGACATGAGCCATCTGTAGAAGAGCATCAAGGTCTCCGAGGACAGGATGACGAATGTCGACGGGGGCCCCTTCATCATCCTGTTGGGGCGCATGGAGATGCGGAGGTCCCCGAGGACGAACACGTCCGACCTGTCCGACACGGAGTTGTTGTGGATGGTGAGGTTCCTCATGAGCAGGATGCGGTCCCAGGCCTCCAGCTCCTCGCCGTCGATGTATCCAAGCTCCCTCGAGGCCCCCATTATGTCGCGCAGGTACATCCTCCCGCCTTGTTCGGACGCCTTGGTCTTGATTCCGGAGGATTCGTAAAGCCTCATGCAGTCCCTGGCGGCCTTCTCCACCGATGACACCACGTCCACGAACATGTCCCTGGTGACTACCATCATCCGCTCCGACATCTCGTCCCCGGTGGACTCGTCGCCGTCCCACGCCTTTCCGTAGAAGCCTACGATCTCCTGGGTGATCAGCGCCCTGTTGCGTATGTTCCAGAAGCACATCGACCTGGGGTCGTTCTCCCTGTCGGCCACCTCGGAGTCCACCTTCGAGGCCAGGTCCGCGGCCGCGGATACGAACGCGTCCAGGCGGTCCGCGACGTCGCTCATGGGACTGGTCATGAAATACCGTATAAAAATCGTATTCTCTGGCAAATTAATATAGAAACATAATGATGCGGGCCTATCAGGAAGTCAGCCGATGTTCTGGAACTCGAAAATCGAATGCATGCGCAAAGAGGACCTCAAGGCCCTTCAGTACCGCGAACTCAAGTCCCTGGTCAACAACCTGTACTCGTTCAACAGGTTCTACCATGACAGGATGAAGGCGGCCAACGTCCATCCCGACGACATCACGTCCATAGCGGACGCCTCCAAGCTGCCGTTCATGTACAAGCAGGACCTGAGGGACAACTACCCGACCAACATGTTCACCGTCTCCAACAGCGAGGTCGTCAGATACCACGTCTCATCCGGGACCACCGGCAAGCCGACGCTGGTAGGATACACCCGCAACGACCTCGAGTACTGGACCGAGGCGCTGGCCAGGTCCCTGACTTCCGTGGGCATAGGAGCTGACGACACGATGCAGGTCTCGTACGGGTACGGCCTGTTCACTGGCGGCCTGGGGCTCCATTACGGGGCCGAGAGGGTCGGGGCCACCGTCCTTCCCGCCAGCACCGGCAGCACCGAGCGCCAGATCGAGCTGATCAAGGACCTCGGCGTGACCGCCATCGCATGCACCCCGTCGTACCTCATCCACATGGGCGACGTGGCGAAGAGGATGGGCATAGACTTCCGCAGGGATACGAAGCTCAGGAAGGCGGTCCTCGGGGCGGAGCCCTGGTCCGACGGGATGAGGAGGCACATCGAGGATTCCATGGGAATCAGGGCCTTCGACATCTACGGGACGTCGGAGATGGCCGGCCCCATGTTCACCGAATGCGAGGAGAGGAACGGCATACACATGGCCGGAGACCTCGTCTACTGCGAGATCATCGATCCCGACACCGGCGAGAACCTGGAGCCCGGACAGAAGGGGGAGCTGGTGGTCACCATGCTCAAGAAGGAGGCCATGCCCATGATCCGCTACAGGATCAAGGACATCACGTCGATCGACGAGGAGGAGTGCCCCTGCGGCCGCACCTCCCCGAGGATATCCAGGATCTCCGGGCGCTCCGACGACATGCTGATCATCCGCGGAATCAACGTGTTCCCCTCCCAGATCGAGTACACGCTTCTGCAGATCCCGCAGCTGGCCGGCCACTACATGATCATAGTCACCAGGGAGGGCGCCTTGGACAGGATGGTCGTCCAGGTGGAGATCAAGGAGGAGGCGTTCAGCGACAAGGTGGAGGACATGAACAAGCTCAGGTCCTACGTCGAGTCCCAGCTCAAGAAGTATCTTAACATCGCCGCCGAGGTGGAGCTCAAGGCCCCCGGCGAGCTGCCTAGGTTCGAAGGAAAATCCAAGAGGGTAGTCGACAAGAGGGTGATATGATGGCAGACAGCATAATCAAGCAGCTTTCGATCTTCGTGAACAACGAGCCCGGACGCCTGGCGTACATCGCCTCCGTCCTCCGCGAATGCGGGATAAACATGCAGGCTTTCAATCTCGCCGAGTCCACCGACTTCGGGATACTGAGGGCGATAGTGGAGGATCCGGAAGGGGCGTACAGCAAGCTCAAGGCGAAGGGGGTCATAGTCCGCAAGACCGACGTCATCGGAGTCATCCTGGAGGACACTCCCGGGGCCCTGTTCCAGGCGGCCGACGCCTTCGGGAAGGCCGGGATCAACATCGAGTACGGCTACGCCTATTCCGGCAAGACCGGCTCGGTTTTCTACATGAGGGTGAACGACCCCGAGAAGGCCGTGGAGGTCCTGAAGCGCGACGGCATCCGTCTTGTCAGCAGCGGTGGGATCCGATGGGCAATCTGAACGTGGCCGTCCTCGGAGCCAAGGATCTGGCCGGAAAGATAGGCAAGAAGGGCACGGTCACCGACATGACCTTCTACGACCACAAGGAGGGAAGGGATTCGTTCACCCTCATCGAGCCTTCGAAGTATCCCGAGAAGCTCTCCTCCCTGTTCTATTCCGCCGCCATGTCCGAGTTCGCCATACTCGTGGTGGAGAAGGTGGACTCGTTCCTCGGCGAGACCATCGTCATGGCCGATTCCCTCGGCCTAGACAGGGGATGGATCATCCTCAGGAACTACATCCAGCCGGAGCAGGTCAAGCCCCTCCTGGCCGGGACCTCGCTCGAGGGCTACGAGCTCAGGGAGGAGGACCCGATCAAGCTGAGGGAGGAGCTCATAGCCATGGCCAAGGCCGAGTCCAAGTCCGCCGGGGACGGGACCTGCGGCTCCTGCCCGGTGGATTCCCACTTCAACGTCAAAGGGGTCGGGACTGTGGTCCTCGGGTCCGTCATAGACGGATACTTCAGGAAGCACGACAAGATGATCGTGTTCCCCATCAAGAGGGAGGTCATCCTGAAGTCCATCCAGAAGCACGACCTGGACGCCGACGACGGCGTCAAGGGAGACCATGTCGGCCTCGCCCTCCGCGGGATCGAGTCCGACGAGCTCGACAGGGGGTTCGTCGTCACCACGGACCCGTCCGTGAAGATGACCAGGTCCGTCTCCGGAAAGGCGACCCTTGTGAAGTACTGGGGATCTCCCCTCAAGGAGGGCATGGTGCTCCATCTCGGCCACTGGATGCAGATGGTCCCGTGCAGGGTCGTCTCCGTCTCCGGGGAGGATTTCAGGTCCCCGGACGTGGTCATGGAGCTCGACTCCGACATGATCCACAAGCCCGGCGACAGGGCTATTATAATGTATCTCGAGGGCGGGAAGCTCCGCGTCGCGGGCTCCATAGTCCTCGGGTGATTCTTAAGGGGGTCCGCCCCCTTCATTCACAGTTCTCGAACTGGCTGTCGTACAGCTCCTTGTAGAATCCGCCGGCCGACAGGAGCTCCTCATGGGTTCCGCGCTCCACGACGGAGCCGTTCTTCACCACCAATATGACGTCGGCGTCCTTGATCGTCGAAAGCCTGTGGGCTATGACGAATGACGTGCGGCCCTTCATGAGCACGTCCATGGCGTCCTGCATATGCTTCTCGGTGCGGGTGTCCACGGAGCTCGTCGCCTCGTCCAGTATCAGCAGCGGCGCGTCCCTCACCAGCGCCCTGGCGATGGTGACCTGCTGGCGCTGGCCGGCCGACAGGGACTCGGAGTCTCCAAGGACCGTGTCGTATCCGTCGGGAAGGGACTATATGAACCCGCATATCCCGACGGCCTCGCAGGCGGCGTCCAGGGCATCGTCCGAATAGTCGCGTCCGAACGTCAGGTTGTCGCGTATGGAGCCGTTGAACAGCCAGGTGTCCTGCAGCACCATGCAGAACATCTCGTGCACCTGCGGGCGCCTGATGTCTCTCAGGCTGATCCCGTCGACCGTGATGTCTCCGGAATCCGTCTCGTAGAACCTCATGAGAAGGTTGGCAATGGTCGTCTTCCCGGATCCGGTGGGCCCGACTATCGCGACCTTCTGGCCCGGCTCGACCGTGAGGCTGAAGCCGTGGATGACCTCCTTCCCAGGCTCGTACGAGAAGCGGACGTCGCGGAACTCCACCTTGCCGCGGACGGCCCCGGACACATCCGGCTTTCCGCTCTCGTCCTCCATTTCAGGGGCATCGAGGAACTCGAACACCCTCTCTGCGGATGCGGCTATGCTCTGAAGCGACGAGATGGAGTTGGACAGGCGCTCCAGAGGGTCTCCGAACTCTTTCACGTAGATGATGAAGGCCACGATGACCCCGTAGCCAATGGAGCCGTCCAGGACCATCATGGAGCCTGCCACGCAGACCACGACGTATCCGATGTTGGATATGAAGCCCATGATCTGGGGCATCATGCTCGACAGGAACCTGGCCTTCAGCGCGCTGGAGTACAGGTCGTCGTTGACCTTGACGAATTCCTCCCTCACCTTCCCCTTCCCGTTGTACGCGTCCACGACGTCTATCCCGTAATACGTCTCCTCGATGAGCGTGTTGATCTTCCCCAGGTCCCTGGCCTGCCTGACGAAGTATTTCTTGGAGCGGCGGACGATCAGCATCACGACGAAGAATCCGCATAGGGCTGGTATCACGGCGACGATCGCCAGCCTCCATTCGGTGTAGAGCATCATCGCCAGCGACCCCACTATCATCGTCAGGGCGACCAGCATGTTTGCGATGCTGTCTGCGGACTGGCGGCGGATGCTGTCGGTATCGTTGGTGAACCTGCTCATGACGTCGCCGATCTTGAGCCTGTCCAGGAAGCCCAGCGGAATCCTGGAAATCTTCCGGTTCAGGTCCTTCCGCATCATGTTCCCGTTATGCTCCGAAGCGGATGGAATGAGAACGGCGGATATCGAGCGCAGGACGGCTACCACCGAATACAGCGCGGCCAGGACGGCGACGCAGCCCAGGATGCCCTTCATGTCCATGTATCCGCCGCCCACCCCGTCGGATATGAGGTCGGTCATGGTCTTGAGGTACTGCGGGGCTATCAGCGTCGCCATCGAGGCGATCATCGACAGCGCTATCCCGGCGTAGATGCGGTAGCGGTACTTCCCGATGTATCTGAAGATGCGGAGGGTGGTGCCGAACAGGTCGTCGGACTTGTCGTATTTGGCCCATCTCGGCTGGGGGGCGCTCATATGGTCCCCTCCGTCATCTGCGAGATTGCGATGTCACGATAGAGGGCGCAGTCCCTCATGAGCTCCTTGTGGGTCCCGATTCCGACGACCTTCCCCTCGTCGAGGACGACTATCACGTCGGCGTCCATTATCGTCCCGATGCGCTGGGCGATCATCACGACGGTCGTATCCTTGAGCTCCTTCTTCAGCGCCGAGCGTAGCCTCTTGTCGGTCTTGAAGTCGAGGGCGGAAAAGGAGTCGTCCAGTATCAGGATCTCAGAGCGGCGGCATACCCCCCTCGCTATGGAGATGCGCTGCCTCTGCCCGCCGGACAGGTTCTTCCCCTGCTGCGATATCTGGGAATCCAGGCCGTCCGGCATCACTCTTACGAAATCGGCGGCCTGCGCCACCTCCAAGGCCCTCCACACGTCCCCGTCGTCCCTGAGGTCGGAGGTGTCGCCGTAGTTCACGTTGTCCCTCACGGTCCCGGTGAAGATGATGCTCCTCTGCGGAACGTAGGAGATCCTTGAGGTCAGGGCCTCCCTGCGGTATCTGCCGACCTCCTTCCCGTCCACGAGGACCTCTCCGGAGCCGGCGTCGTATATCCTCAGCATTAGCTTGGCGAGGGTGGTCTTGCCGCTTCCGGTGGGGCCTATGATGGCCAGGGTCTGGCCCTTCCCGACCTTGAAGCTGACGTCCTTCAACGTGTCTCCCCCGGCTCCCGGATATCTGAAGCTCACGTTCCTGAACTCCACGGTGCCTGCGGGGCCGCCCTCTTCCTCCGACCCTTCCCGCATGCGGGGCCGGTGGTCTATGACCTCCTTCACCCTGTTCAGGCTGACGGACGCCCTCGGATACATGCGCAGGATCTCCGACACGAGCATGAATGCCCGGAGGACCTGGATGGCATACGACGAGAACACTATCATGTCGGAGAACAGGACCATCTGCTCATCCACGTCCCCGGTCGCAGATATGAGCGCGGCGCCTATCCAGTATATGGCCAGGGTGAGGAAGTTCGTCATCGCCGACGAGATCGTGTACATCGGGAACATTATGCGGAGGACCGAAAGGTTGCTGCGGAGGAGCTCCTCCGAGGTCCAATCGAACCTCTGCGCCTGGAACTCCTCGGCGTTGTAGGCCCTGACGACCCTGACGCCGTTGATCCCGTTGCGGGTCTCGCGGTTGACCGAGTCCGTGAGCTCTTGGATCCTCCGGAAATGCCTCATGGACAGGCGTATGACCACGAGCATGACGCCGAACAGTATGATGACGCCGACGGCGGTGGCGGCCGTCCACTCCCATGAGCTTCCGGAGATCTTGAGGATCGCCCATGCCGCCATTATGGGGGACTTGACTATCACCTGGAGGGCGCGTCCGACGAACTGCTGGATCTGCGTGATGTCGTTGGTGCTGCGGGTGATGAGCGAGGCCACCGTGAAATGGTCGACGTCCTCAGGCGAGAACCCGTTCACCTGGTCCAGCATCATCAGACGGAGCCTGCGGCTCAGCGTCGTGGATATGCGGGCGGTGAGGTATCCGGCGCTAAGCGACGCGACCAGGCTCAGAAGCGCGCAGACCACCATGCCGACGCCGCTTCTGACGATGACGTCCGAGGACTCTCCGTTCTCGAGGGCCAGGGTGATGTCGCTCATGTACTCCGGTATCTTCAGGTCCAGGTACACCTGGGCGAAGATGAAGAGCACGCTGAGGACGAAGAGCGCCCATTCCTTCTTGCCTAGGTACTTGACGATCATCCGAACACCGGGGAAGAGCCGTTCACGAGGAGACGTCCGATTTTATCGAGCCGTCCTTTCCCAGCACGACGACCCTCAACGGGATCTTCTTTCCGGATGCGGAGACGGCTGCGGACGCGGCCCTTTCGAGCGGGGAGCAGCAGGGCACCTCCATGCGAACGACGGTGATGCTTTTGACATGGTTGCGGGAGAGCATTTCCGACAGCTTGTCCCACGAATCCCTCGGATCGAGTTTGGGGCAGCCTATGACTATAGTCTTACCGGCGGCGAACGTCTCATGGAACGAACGGCGTGCGAACGCGGAGCAGTCGGCGGCCAGGAGGACGTCGCTCCCGTCCAGGAACGGGGCGGAGGCCGGGATCAGGCGGAGCTGGAGGGGCCACTGCGCCGAACCGTCCGCGATGGAAGACGGGCCGTTCGCCATGGGTATGGACGGAAGGGGCTCCTCTGCCATCTCGATGGATATGGCGTCCGCCGGACATGCGGGAAGGCAGGCTCCGAGCCCGTCGCATACGGACTCCCTGGCCAGGAATGCTTTTCCGTCAACCATCTCTATGGCTCCTTCGGCGCATGCATCCACGCATCTGCCGCATCCTATGCATCTTTCCTGGTCTATCCTGACGATGTTCCCAGCCATCCATCCTCCCTCGCTTCTTTGGGCACGGAATCACGCCGTTATATTATCTCGCTCCATCGAGACGTTCGCGGCGGGCGCACAGCAATCCTTTAAACCAGATGTTGCATAGAGGAGGGCGTGTGTGCTATTTGATAGCATGGAGCAAGGTGTGAACATGGCTTTCTGGAACGAGGAAATCGAGACAATGCCCCGCGAGGAATTGGAGAAGATGCAGCTGAGGCTGATCAAGGAGAAGGTCCGCGAGATGTACGGCCTCTCCGAGTTCTTCCGCGAGAGGATGAAGTCTGCCGGCCTCACTCCGGACGACATCAACAGCTTCGAGGATTTCCGGAAGGTTCCCTTCATGAGGAAGTCGGACCTTCGCGACCATTATCCGGACGGGCTGTTCGTCAGGTCTTACGACGACCTCGTCAGGATCCACGTGTCCTCAGGCACCACTGGGAAGCCGACCGTCGTCGGGTACACCAAGAACGACCTGGACAACTGGACCGAGTCCCTGGCCAGAGGGATGACATCGTTCGGGATGTCCAGGAAGGACATGATGCAGAACTGCCACGGATACGGTCTGTTCACCGGCGGGCTGGGGGTCCACTACGGCGCCGAGAGGATAGGCGCCACGGTCCTGCCTACCAGCACCGGGAACACCTCCAGGCAGATCCAGCTGATCCGCGACCTGCCCGTGACCGTCATCGCCGGCACGCCTTCCTACATGTTCCACATCGCCGACGTCTGCGACCAGATGGGCATCGACATCCGCCGCGACACGAAGCTGAAGCTCGCGATCGCGGGAGGGGAGCCCTGGTCCGAGAGCATGCGCGTGAAGCTCCAGGAGAGGACGGGGATACACGTCCACAACTGCTACGGGGCCAGCGAGTTCTACGGCCCGATGTTCCTCGAATGCGAGAAGCAATGCGGGCTCCACGTCTGGGCCGACCTGTGCTACATGGAGATACTGGACGAGGACGGCAACCCGTGCAAGGACGGGGAGAGGGGGGAGATCGTCGTCACCATGCTGAAGAAGGAGGCGTTCCCTCTCATCAGGTACAAGATCGGGGACATATCAGCCTTGGATTGGACCCCCTGCGCCTGCGGTAGGACTCATCCCAGGCTCATGAGGATATCCGGCCGCACCGACGACATGCTGGTAGTCCGCGGAGTCAACGTGTTCCCGTCCCAGATCGAGAGCGTCATAGGTGAGCTCCCGTTCCTGTCCCCGTTCTACCACATCACTCTGGAGAACCGCAACTACATGGACTCCATGACAGTGGCAGTTGAGCTCGCCGAGGATGCGCTCACGGACGACTCCACCGAGATAAACAGGATGACCAACGAGCTCTCCAGGAGGTTGAAGGATGTCCTGAACATCAAGGCGGAGGTGAGGCTGGAGCTTCCGGGAACCCTGGAGAGGTTCGAGGGGAAGGCCAAGCACGTCACCGACAACAGGAGCTACGACTGATCGGAGGAACGAGTCCGTCCGCATCAGGTTGATGCTGTCCTTGAGGAAGTCCGACATTATGTCCGCCATGGACACGCCGGACTCCTCCTCCATGCGGCACACCAGCACGGCGCAGGACTCCCCCCTCGGAGTGAGGTCGTAGAGGGTCTTCCTGGATCCTCTCTCCTTCGGCATCCTGAACAGCAGCCCCCTCTCCTCCATGAGGTCGAGCTTGTCGGCCATGCGGGGGTTGGTGCTCACGGCCCTGTAGATGTCCGATTTGCTCTTGGGTCCGCATAGGTGCAGGAACACCAGTATGCGCATTACATGCTTGGTCTCGAACAGTCTGAAATTGTTCTCCGAGGTCATGCATGGACGATGTCTGACGCGGTTTTAATTCAGACAGAGATGGTTTAAGGTTGTTAGAGCAGAGGCGTCGATGTCTCTTCATCCCGCATGTCAACGTCTCCTTCCATGCGAACCCGTCGCCGGTCGGAGCGCGCTTCCTGGTGTAGAACCATCCGTCGAAGGCGTACGGGGTCTCGTAGCCGGTGGCGCGGATCATGATGTAGCGGCCGTCGCCGTCCGATTCCAGGGTCACGCGGACGTCAGGCATCCTGTTGATCCTGGCTGACATGATCTCCAGGACGGTGTCGACGTCCTTCTCGGACAATTCATCGCCGATGGCGCGGCCGTCCTTCCCTGTTCCGATGAGGACGGTGGCCTTGTTGAAACGGTTGAGCATGGCGGTCATGGATCTGACGGCGGAATCGGCCTTTTCCATGCAATCGAAGAAAGCGACGGTCCAGCCCTCTGCGGAAACGGAGGCAGGTTCCATGGAAGCAACGGCGAATGGTTTAAAAGGGGTCTCCGCGCCGCGGTTGACGCGGAAACCCTTGGAACATCACTCCTCGTCCACGGGGTTCCTCTTGGAGTCGAAGTCCTCGTCGTCCTCCTCGTCCCTGAAGACGGTTCCGGACATGAGGTCCTGGTAGAGCTCGTAGAGGTCGTCGGTGGACAGGCTGCGGTGCTGGTCGGACGCGTTCTGCCTGACGAGCTCGGTCAGCTCCTCGGCCTGGTCGGGGTCGATGCCGAGGTCGAGGGACTTCAGGAGGTAGATGACGCTCTCGACGCTGCAGTGCTTACCGAGGACGACCTCCCTCTCTCCTCCGACGACCGCGGGGTCGTAGGGCTCGAGGATCTCGATGGCGGAGGAGCTTCCGTCGGCGCTCAGGCCCGCCTCCTGCGCGAAGCATCCGCTTCCGAGCACGGGCTTGGACTCCCAGATCTTGCGCCCGGAGGCCCTGGAGAGCGCGACGGCGGCGCTCTTGAGCGCGGTGAGGTTGATTCCGGTGGACATCTTCAGCTTCTCCTCCGAGAGAAGGGCGATCTCTTCGAGAGGGGCGTTCCCGGCTCTGGAGCCGATTCCGAGCAGAGACGCTCCGACGAACGTGGCTCCCGCCTTGATCCCGGCGAGGCTGTTGGCGGTCGCCAGGCCGAAGTCGTTGCGGGACTGGATCTCTATGTCCATCTCGGTGACCTGCTTGAGGATCTTGACTCTCTCGAAAGTGGAGAAGGGCTCCTCCACGCCCACGCTGTCGTTGTAGACGAGACGGTCCGCGCCAGCCTCCTTGGCGTCGAGGGCGAAGTTCATGAGGAACGGGAGCGAGGCGCGGGTCGCGTCCTCCATGATGCATGAGACGTAGAGGTCCTTCTCGACTGCGTAGGAGACGGCCTCGAACATCTTGTTCCTGACCCAGTCGGGGGTCTTGCCCATCCTTCTGGTCATCTGGATCTCGGAGACGGGAATCCCGATGGACACGGCGTCGACATCGCACTCTATGCTGTCGTCGATGTCCTTCTTCTCGGCCCTGTTGTAGGCCATGACGGAGGCGTTGAGCCCCATGCGGGAGATCCTCCTGACGGTCTTCTTCTCCTCTGCGCCGGTGAACGGGGAGCCCACGTCGATCTGGGCGACTCCGGCGTTGTCCAGAAGCTTGGCTATCCTGTACTTCTCGGTATTGGATAGGACTACTCCGGACGCATTCTCCGAGTCCCTGATGGTCGTGTCGCAAATGCAGATCTGCCTGTTCAAGTACGCTTTTACCTCGTTCTTGCTTTTCATGGATTGGCCCCCGTGTGAAGCGCCGCCTAGCGGTGCATAGGTTCGCGTCTCCGTATGCCTGTAGTATAAATAAAACTAAGTGGTCGGACTCGGGCCGGCGACGCGTCATTCCATCTTGTATCTCAGTATTGCGCCCATCCCTCCGAGGGCGGCCAGCTGCTTCCCGCCGTCGTGCTGCCCGGACACGACGATGACCTGCCCCTTCTGCGCTTCAACGGCCTTCACAACGGCGTCGAGGTCTTCTTCGCGGAGCTTCTCGTCCAGAACCAGCAGCTTCTCCACGGCGCCGGATCCGGCGGCGGCGGATATCTGCGCCGGCCCGTATGTCGCAGGGCCGTTCTTCCCTATCGTCGACATCAGCTCCTCGACGGCCTCCAGCTCCGTCCCGACGGACGACTCCCTCAGCAGGTCCGCGCCCATCCCCGTCTTCATGAGCTCGTTGACGCCCGCCATCCCGGACTGCCCGGTGTGGTAGACGAACGTCCTCCCCATCCTGCCGTCCTTCTTCAGATACTCGGCCAGCTGCTCCTTCTCGAATCCGGGGCCGAGTATGACCAGCGGCATGTTGGGCTCCGCCGAGGCGGCGATCTTCTCGGCTATCTCCGCATGATATCCGTCGGCTTGCGGCTTCTCGGCGTATTGCTTCCCGGACCTCCCCGAGCGTACGGTGGCCAGCTCCTTCAGGCCGAACTGCCTCAGGACGGCGATGGTCGCCTCGTCCTGGTCGAGGGAGACGAACATGATGCGCGGCTTCCTGGAGTCGGCGACGGCCCTCCTGACCCTTTCAGTCTGGGTCTCCTTCCACCTTTTCTTCGAGATCGTGAGGCTGTCCCCGTTCTCGAACATCAGCGTATGGTGCTGGCCGATGTCCTGGGGCCCGGTCTCGATGGTCCCGAGCAGCTTGAGGCGAAGGTCGTCCTCTGAGAACTCTATCTTCTCAACCCTGACGCCGAGCGTCATCCTTCTCTTCTCCGACCTCTCGGCGCGGAGCTTGTCGGCCGACTTCTCCTCGCGCCTGGTCGTGGAGGCGGTCACCAGGTCTCCGACCTCGACGATGTTGTAAAGATGCCATAGGTCCTCGTCGGTCTCGACCTGAAGCCTGACGTCGCCGGAGGAGGGGTCCTCGTTGAGAACGCGCATGAACTCTCAATGTCGTTCCCGTACTAAACATTCGCCCGTTCCGAGAAACTCTAAGCGGTCTGTTCAGTAAGACTGGCTTTCGTTTGTCCATTATCCGACAGCACTCAGTTGAAGCTGTCCGTGTGAAAGCATAGGGGTTAAATACGGTTCCAGAATCTGATTGAATCCCGATGGCATGCGGTTATTTGGTCCTCGAGGACGGAACGGCTTATGAAGGAGAGCTGTTCGGGTCCGAGACGGATGCGGTCGGCGAAGTAGTATTCTCGACGGGAATGGACGGTTATCAAGAGAGTCTGACGGACCCTTCCTTCAGGGGCCAGATTCTCGTCTCCACTTATCCGCTCGTGGGCGATTATGGGATCGCGGACGGTTTCGACCAGTCCGACGCGGTCCACGTCCGCGGCCTGGTGGTCAGGGAGTACTGCAGGCATCCCTCCATGATGTACGGAGGGAAGACGCTCGACTCGTATATGAAGAAGCACGGCGTGCCCGGGATCTCCGGCATCGACACCCGCGACCTCGTCATCAAGATCCGGACAGAAGGGACGGTGAAGGGGGCGATCGTCGGCGCCGGAGCCGACATAGAGGAGACCGTGAAGGCGCTCAGGAAGATGTCTCTCCCGTCGGAGAGCAACCTGGTCGCGGAGGTGTCCTGCAAGGGCGTATCCCGCAGGGACAACGGGAAAGGGATCCCGGTCGGGGTCCTGGACTGCGGGACCAAGAGGGGCATAGTCCGGGACCTGGACTCCAGGTTCGACACCGTGATCTTCCCGTACGACACTCCCGCGGACGTCATCGCGGACTCCAAGGTCAAGGGGTTGCTGGTCACCAACGGCCCGGGGGACCCGTCGCATCCCGCGATAGTCGCCACGGCCCAGAAGACCGTGTCGGACCTCAGCTCCGTGATGCCGATATACGGGATATGCTACGGGAGCCAGATAATCGCCCGCGCCCTCGGCGGAAGCACCTACAAGATGAAGTTCGGCCACCGCGGATGCAACCAGCCAGTCAAGTTCGACGGCCGCGTGTACATAACGTCGCAGAACCATGGATACGCCGTGGACGAGTCCAGCCTCGAGGGGACCGGGCTTGTCGCCAACCAGATCAACGTCAACGACGGGACTGTGGAGGGAGTCAGACACAAGGACCTCCCCATATTCACGTCCCAGTACCACCCGGAGGCTACGCCGGGGCCCACGGACACCGCGTTCCTGTTTGATGTGTTCGCCAAGATGGTCAAGGAGGGGAGGCTTTGAGAAAGGATTACAAGAAACTGCTCGTCATAGGATCGGGTCCGATCGTCATAGGCCAGGCCGCCGAGTTCGACTTCTCCGGAACCCAGGCCTGCCGTTCCCTCAGGGAGGAGGGGTACAGCACCGTGCTGGTGAATTCCAATCCCGCGACCATCCAGACCGACACGGACACTGCCGACAGCGTCTACATCGAGCCGCTCCTCGCCGAGAACGTCGCCCGCATCATCGAGAAGGAGGGCGTCGACGGCGTCATATCCGGGATGGGCGGCCAGACCGCGCTCAACATCTGTTCCGAGCTGGCCGACTCCGGCGAGCTGGAGAGGCTCGGCGCCGTCCTCGTGGGGACGCAGCCGGACGCCATCGCCATGTCGGAGGACAGGGAGCTCTTCAAGGAGACCATGGAGAGGATCGGGGAGCCCATCCCGCTGTCCAGGAGCGTCAACAGCATCCAGGAGGCCAAGGAGGCCGTGAAGGCCATCGGGAAGTATCCCGTCCTCATAAGGCCGGCGTACACCCTCGGAGGCACCGGAGGGGGGATCGCCCACGACGAGGCCGAGCTGGAGGAGATCTGCGCCCGTGGACTGGCTTACTCCAGGATCCACCAGGTGCTCATCGAGGAGAGCGTCCTCGGATGGAAGGAGTACGAGTACGAGGTGATGCGTGACTCCGACGACAACTGCATCATCATATGCAACATGGAGAACCTCGACGCCATGGGCATACACACCGGGGAGAGCATCGTGTGCGCCCCTTGCCTCACATTGTCGGACAAGGACCACCAGCGCCTCAGGTCCGCCGCGATAAAGGTGATACGCGCCCTCAACATCGACGGAGGGTGCAACGTCCAGTTCGCATACAACCCCGCCAACGGGGATTACCGTTTGATAGAGGTCAACCCCCGCGTGTCGCGCTCTTCAGCCCTCGCGTCCAAGGCCACCGGATATCCCATAGCCAGGGTCGCCACCAAGATAGCCGTGGGATACACCCTGGACGAGATCCCCAACAGGATCACCGGGACCACCTACGCCGCGTTCGAGCCGTCCGTCGACTACGTCGTGATAAAGATCCCGCGCTGGCCCTTCGACAAGTTCCGCACCGTGGATCGCCACCTGGGGACCCAGATGAAGTCCACCGGGGAGGTCATGTCCATAGGGAGGACCTTCGAGGAGGCCCTCCTGAAAGGGCTGAGGTCTCTGGAGATAGGCGTCAAGGGCCTGGACAGGTTCGAGGCCGACGACGATGCTTTGAGAGAGGAGCTGGTCAACGCCACCGACAAGCGCATCTTCGCCATGGGCGAGGCCCTCAGGAAGGGTTGGACGGTGGAGAAGGTCGCGGACCTGGCCAAGTGGGACGCGTTCTTCGTCCAGAAGCTCAAGAACATCGTCGACATGGAGGAGAGGATAAAAACCGGGCTCACTCCGGCCGTCCTGAAGAAGGCCAAGGAGATGGGGTTCTCCGACGACACCATCGGCGAGCTCTGCGGAGCCCCGTCCCTGGAGGTCCGCGCCAGGCGCAAGGCACAGGGGCTCATTCCCGTGTACAAGATGGTGGATACCTGCGCCGCCGAGTTCGCCGCCCAGACTCCGTACTTCTATTCCACCTACGGCAGGTCCTCCGAGGTGGTCCCGGTCACGGACAAGAAGAAGGTGGTCATCATCGGAGGCGGGCCCATCAGGATCGGTCAGGGCATAGAGTTCGACTACTGCTGCGTCCATGGCGTCATGGCCCTTCAGGAGGAGGGCGTCGACGCCGTCATCATAAACAACAACCCCGAGACCGTGTCCACCGACTACGACATCTCCGACAGGCTCTACTTCGAGCCTCTCACCTTGGAGGACGTCCTGAACGCGGTGGAGTCCGAGGGCGCCGACGGCGTCATCGTGCAGTACGGCGGACAGACGTCCGTCAACCTCGCCGTGGATCTGGAGAAGGCCCTCGCGGGGACCGGGACCAGGATACTCGGGACCAGCCCCGACGACATGGACGTCGCCGAGGACAGGCGCAGGTTCTCGAAGCTCATGGACGAGCTCGGGATAAAGCAGCCCAAGTCCGGCACCGGATATTCCTTCGAGGAGGCCAAGGCCATCGCCGAGGGCATAGGGTATCCAGTCCTCGTCAGGCCGTCCTACGTCCTGGGCGGAAGGGCGATGGAGATCGTCTACTCCACCTCGGAGCTGAAGACGTACGTCGACACCGCCGTCAAGGTGTCCAGGAACCATCCGATCCTGGTCGACAAGTACCTCACCGAGGCCGTGGAGATAGACGTCGACGCCGTGTGCGACGGTACCGACGTGTACGTGGGAGGGATAATGGAGCACGTGGAGTACGCCGGGTGCCACTCCGGGGACGCCACAATGGTCCTGCCTCCCTTCACCCTTTCCAAGGCCGTGACCGACGAGATCGTCGACATCACCAGGCGCGTCGCCCTCGCCCTGAGGATCCGCGGCCTGATGAACCTGCAGCTGGCCGTCAAGAACGGGCAGGTGTACATGATCGAGGCGAACCCGAGGGCCTCCAGGACCGTCCCGTTCATCTCCAAGGCCACCGGGGTCCCCCTGGCGAAGGTCGCCACCAAGATCATGCTCGGGAAGACCCTGAAGGACTTCGGGCTGTCAGGTTACCGCGCGATCGATCATTACGCCATCAAGGCGTCCGTGTTCCCTTTCCTCAAGCTTCCCGGAGTCGACTCCATCCTCACCCCCGAGATGAAGTCCACCGGCGAGGTCATGGGGATAGACGAGGACTTCAGCAAGGCCTGCTACAAGGCGCTGGTCGCCGCAGGCAACAAGCTGCCCTCCGAGGGCGGGGTGTACGTGACCGTCAACGACCAGGACAAGGAGAAGATCCTCGAGCCGGTCAAGTGCCTGAAGGACATGGGATTCACCATCTACGCCACCAAGGGGACGTCCACGTACCTCAGGGAATGCGGGATAGACACCGTCACCGTGTTCAAGCTCGACGAGGGCCAGAAGCCCAACGCCGTCGGCCTCATGAGGGACGGAAAGATCAACCTGGTCATCAACACGCCCTCCCAGAAGTCCGGAGCCATACGCGACGGATACACCATGCGCAGGCTGGCCGTCGAGCTTGAGATACCCTTCATGACCACCGTCCAGGGCGCCGACGTCGCCGTACGCGCCATCAAGGTCGCCAAGTCCGGGGCCTTGGGGGTCAGGAGCGTGAAGGAGTTCCACGGCCTGGTCTGATTCGAAAACATCCGGGGCTCTGCCCCGGCCCTTTTTCATAAGTTTAGATATTTTTTTCCTTTAACCTGATTGGGCATAATGGTATATACGGTCAATCGGATTCTTTCGTTATTGGATGTTATGTCCAATATGCAGTCAATCCTCGAAGGGAGGAATCTGAACGATGAAAGAGAAAAAGACTATGGGGATCGCAGCGTTCGTTGCGATCATGACGGTCATCTCGGCCGTTGCCGTGGTGGGTGTGGCCTCGTATTCCGACGTCGTCGCCGCTGATGCGGATGAGAAGGTGTACGACATTTACATCGACCTGGGAGGCGAGTTGTCCAGTTACATACTCTGCGAAGATCCGATCGTGGATTATGGCGGGCCCGAGTGGGTCGAAGTGACAGCATCTTCTTCGAAGGACGCGCTTGTCGCCGCTTGCGATCTGAAGTTCGGAGAGGGGAGCCTGGAGCTTACCTCCAGCGGATACATCAAAACGATCAACGGAATGGGTGGCAACGGAATATGCTATTTCTCGGACCAGAGCTTCACCGGTGAGGCCAATCAGTGGGGAATCAGCTACTATCCCGTTCAGTTCATCAAGGAGAGCGACGGATGGGTCTACGGAGGTTCGCCGATCGCCTCTTATGACGGTGATTCCACCACCTTCGCTATCGTATGCCAGCCTTCCTCCATGGATGAGGAGGCTGTGGATTTCACTTTCGAGGAAGACGCATATGCGATGTCCTGGGATACCTATGACATGTATCTCGATGGTCTTCAGGAGCGCTTCAACTACTTCTACAAGGTCTACGGATGGGAGTATGGGACTCCGAACGAGCCGTTCTTCCCGATTGTCGAGTATGAGAGGTACAGCTTCTACATAGACCTCGGCGGGACCGTGTCCGGCGCATTGCTGGGCACCGAAGCTGACTACGGGGACGCCAGCTGGGAGACCGTGTGGGCGCTGAACCCCAAGGACGCCCTGACCGCCGCCTGCGAGCAGAAGTTCGGGGAGGGCGGCGTGACCTACAGCGAGAGCTCCTGGGGCATCTCCATAGCCACCATCGGCGGGATGTCCGCCAACGGGATAAGCATGAAGTCCGAGCAGTCATCGAGCTGGGACGACGTGTACTACTACCCCGTGCAGTACGTCATGGAGGACGGCGAATGGGGGCAGGCGTCCCAGTCCATCCCCGGATACACCGGCGGTTCCACGACGTTCGCCCTCGTCATGGAGCCCATAACGTTCGACGGCGAGGAGCACACGTTCGCCGATGCCGCAGACCAGGCCCTGTACGAGGAGCTGAAGTCGGTCTACGCCTGGCCCGGCTACGGGGCCTTCCCCGAGCCCTTCGTCTCCACTGTCGGAATGGAGGTTCCTCGGAGTGTAGAGATGAACGTCGGTGAGGAGTTTGCCGTTCCCATTGAATTCATTCCGGCGGACTGTACCAATAAGAATGTGACGATGATTTCCGAAGATGATTCAATAGTCACAGTTGACGAGAACGGCGTCATGACTGCCGTTTCCTTAGGAGCCGTGAACATCCACATATTCAGCGTGTATGATCCGCTGATCGAATACGTGTGCTCTGTCGCAGTGAACGGATTCGCAGTCGATGGCGTCGTGTATACCGTCTACGACTATGGGGACGTCAATGTCGTCAAGGCTACCGGATTCGAGGAGGGGGCTACCACCGTTGTGATAGGCAACGAGGTCCAGTGTGGCGACCTTACTTTCAAAGTGGAGTCCATCGAGTTCACGGCATTCGTCGGGAGCAGCGTGGAGTCGGCCACAATCATGGTCGATGTGGAGGAGTACGCCTTTGCCAAGACCCCATTGAAGGTGGTCAGGCTCGAGGGCGAGATCGATGTCGGAACCGGTGCGTTCAGCAACTGCAAGAAGCTCGCCAACGTCTATGTTTCCGATTCGGTAAAGAGCATCGGGGACAGGGCGTTCTACAAGTGCGTTTTCACCGACCAGAACGGCGAACAGATCGATCCCGTCATAGAGAACATGGCTGGACACAAGTTCCTTGGAAAGAATTCGAATCTTTCGATGTATGTTCCTGAGCTCTATTCCCAATTCAAGGTCGACGGCATTATCTACAAGATCACTTCGATTGAGGCCATGGAGGTAGCCGTCAAGGGTGCTTCCGATGATGTCGAGGAAGTGGACATACAGGAGAACGTGAAGTACCTAGGTTTCACATGGAAAGTGACGAAAATAGCTTCTAAGGCGTTCTACAACAACGACAACATTACTTGGGTGAGCGTATACGGCGCGGATGTCGGCACCAAGGCTTTCGCGGCATGCGACTCCTTGGAGGTTGTAATCCTCGATGGTGTTGGAATCGTAGGGCAGTACGCCTTCGCTAATTCTGCCATCGACGTTCTCTATTGCGATGCTGAAGTTCTCGACGTAAGCGCCTTCAGCGGCTGCGTCAAACTGACCAGCGTCGGATTCACCAATAGCCTGACCAGCGTCGGCAAGAATGCCTTCTACAAGAACCTGTTCTATGTTGACGGCGTCAAGGTAGATAGGACTGCAGCGAACCTTGCTGGCAGGGTATTCGAAGGCGGGAACGGAGTCCTTAACGCGGTCCTCCTCGGTTGACGATAACCTGAACGCCGCCAGCTTCGGCCGGCGGCAAACCCTTTCCCTTCTAGTCCTGAGTTATAATCCGATTACGTACATCTATAGATATTCATTCAATTATAAACCATATAATAGACATTTGTCTAACAAATAAACGTATTATTAAATTCATGACTGTATTTTTTAAATATCAGTTTTCATATGTACGTCCAACAACAAGAGGCTTGCAAATGGCAATAAACAACGAATACCTCCAGTCCGTCTTCGACGGTCTCAAGAAGCGCAACGCAGACCAGCCCGAGTTCCTCCAGGCTGTCGAGGAAGTCCTCGAGTCCCTCGTACCCGTCGTCGAGGCCAGGCCAGAGATCCAGAAGGCGGGAGTGATCGAGAGGATCGTCGAGCCTGAGAGGATCATCATGTTCCGCGTCTCGTGGGTCGACGACCAGGGCAAGGTCCAGGTCAACCGCGGATACCGCGTCCAGTTCAACTCCGCCATCGGACCCTACAAGGGCGGACTCAGGCTCCACCCCTCCGTGAACCTGTCCATCCTCAAGTTCCTCGGATTCGAGCAGATCTTCAAGAACAGCCTCACCACCCTCCCCATCGGAGGAGGCAAGGGGGGATCAGACTTCGACCCCAAGGGCAAGTCCGACAACGAGATCATGCGCTTCTGTCAGTCCTTCATGACCGAGCTCACCAAGCACGTAGGCCCTGGCACCGACGTCCCCGCAGGAGACATCGGAA